>ENA-OQHV01000072-OQHV01000072.1-human-gut-metagenome-genome-assembly--contig:-NODE-72-length-15925-cov-1.674706_pt1 | contig 15925 bp, 12 predicted proteins | sample MGYA00242641_ERZ504732 | MGnify/ENA primary metagenome ERZ504732 (study PRJEB26092, sample SAMD00036222) | human gut metagenome | host: Homo sapiens | study: EMG produced TPA metagenomics assembly of...
AGAGGCAAATGAGGCGTGTATGGTTCAAGAAGAGCCTTGTATGACTAAAGAAGAAATACTCTCGGGTTTCGACAATGCCCTCCATGAGCTGAAGTCCTATCGTGAAGGAAAGCTAGAGCTTAAACCATTGGAGGACGTGCTGAATGAGTTGTAAGATATTTACTTTCCCTTCTTTTGAAAAGGAAGCTAAACGATTGAATAAGCGCTATAAGTCGTTTAAATTTGATTTGAAGGAATTGATGAATGAGTTAAGTTCTTCCCCCTCTTTGGGTGCAGATTTAGGTGGCGGCTTGCGTAAGGTTCGTATGGCTATTAAATCGAAAGGAACTGGTAAAAGTGGCGGTGCCCGTATTATAACAGTTGTGTTAGCCGATATAAAGGATGGTCTCGGCTTGCTTTATATTTATGATAAATCGGAGCGGAGTACTATAAAGGGGAAAGAATTGACAGATTTGTTGAAGAAGAATGGCTTAGTTTGATATGCTATTGAAGAAAGGAGTAAATTATGAAGAAAAAGAAATTAAAAGTATTCACTCTTCCTATTGAGGAGTTTGAAAAGAAATATCCTGTCAGCTATTCGATAGTTGTACCAGGCATTCCCGAGGGACATGTGGCAAGGGTAGTTTCTGTACGCCCTTGCTAGACTTTTATAATTCTGAAGGATAAAACAATAGAACAATACGACGAAATTCCCTGTTGCCGATGCTTACCGAGTAGCATCAGTAACAGGGATTCTTCGTTTTACTCCTCGTCCTTGTTCAGCTCATCGCCCATACGATACTTAATGTCGTAGTTGATAATGAAGTCGAGCTCTTCTTCTGTAAAGGCGTAGTGCTTGGAGAGAAGTAAGGATTATATGTATATTTTGTCTATTTCTTTAGAAAGATAGATTGTTTGCGTCAAGACATACAATATGTTGGAATAGTGGATGATGGCGTTGAAGTCTAGCTCTGTGCCTTTTCTGTCTTTAAGCCATTTCTCTGCTATTTGGTATCCTCCAATATAATATCGCCAAACTACCTCTGGTACATTGTCGTAATAGTTTTCTTTGTTGATGTACACTTTGTCGTCTTTCCATTGAGGTTTAACGATTATGCTGCTCCCATTTCCTTTGAAAGGGAATTGACTCTTGGCATTCCATGTCGCCGTATTGTCCATAAGATGCAGGTGGCGCAAGTGGTTACCCAATGACGCTAGTTTTTTAAACTCTTCTTCGTTTTGAGGGTATGGAATACGAGGAAACTGGTATTTCAGTTGTTCCTTGAATTTCTCTCGATAGTTTGAGGAATGCAGGATGGCATAGATGTAGTCGAGCAAATCTTCTGGGGAAGGTTCTACTCCTAAGAAGTCGGATAGTTTTCTTGATGATGTCTCCATTGAGATTAGAATGATGCTTTCCTTTTCGTCACCTAATTCCTGAGTGCTGGAGTTTCCCTGGTTGACAGCTTTACTCGTATCAACGTATAAAGGATATACGTATCCTCCTCCACGATAGAAGATGTTCAAGTCTACTATTGTGTTGGTAACGAAGCATAAATTCCATGGCATATCGCCAACTACATTGCCACTCTTGCCGATGATTAAACCAAGATTCTTGCTCTGGTCTTGGTGGGTAAGGTGGCGCATCGTGTCATAAACAGGGAATGCTATGAATCCCTTAGATCTATTAGTGAAATATGTAAATTTCGAATCGAATGGACGAACGAGAGCTTTCTTAAAAAACTCGTCTTTAATTCCAAATTCCTTGACGTTTCGTTGAGCATAAGCCACTTTCTGGTCTCGGCTTTCCTTTGTGATATTATATTTCTTTTTAATTTCAGATTCTTCTAAGAACTTAAAGTCTTCGATGATACTTTTAATATCAGAAAGGTTGGCTTGGTAGGCTATGTTATCTCTATGAGTACGCATCCCCAGACCTCTTTTTATAAAGAGCTCTTCAACAGAGAATCCTTGCCCGAATTCTGTTTCCATGTTCTTCTTGATAGGGAGAAGAAAATACATCGGTGATGTAGGGGTAACTTCTTCGAAATCCAAAGCCAGCAAGTCGTTCTGCTCCAAGAAATCAAATTTGTCTTTCTTTTCCCATATACATCTTTATAATATACTTTGGCTAAGGAAGATTCGCCTTTTTCTGTTCCGGTTTTTACAAAGAGAGTGATGCATACACCGCTTTCGATTCCAAATACATTCTCGTCTTTAGAACCATCAGGGCAAGTCTCTTTTGTTTTGTTGCTGCCGTGAAGATTAATGATGTATATATTATCAAAAGTCTTCAGCAGTTGATAACGCATTCCTCTAAAAGTGAGACTGTCTAAATGTGTATTGGGAGTGATGTAGCCTATAATACCCTTGCCATTTTCTTCTATGAAACGCTGTGCCAAAGCGATAAACTTCACGTAGTCATTATTTAGCCATTTCGTGTCGGCAATCTTCTTTGCCTTTTCATTTTTTTTGAGTATTTGGTCTGGCTCCTGTTTGTACTTTTCTATGAGTTCTTCTATCTCGTCAGCCTTGTTTTGGCTCTCTCCATTGTATGGAGGATTGCCCAACATCACCATGATAGGACGTTGCGACTTGATGCGGTCGGCTTCCGCTTGTTCTAGGGAAATCCAATATCCAGTGTTGCTTTCTCCTGTTTTGTTTGGCTTTCTGAGAGAGTCGGTAAGGCAAATGTGGAATGCATCGTCTTTTTCAGTCTTATAACCAGTATGTGCCAACACCATATCAAACTTGATGTGTGCTACAGTATAGGATGCCATCTGTATCTCGAAACCATACAGACGAGGCAAAAGACAGCTGTGGACATATTTCTGCCAAAGTGTCTCCTGTCCCTTGTATTGGTCAGCGATATGATTGATGATTTCTGCTAAGAATGTTCCGGTTCCTACTGCAGGGTCTAGTATCTGTACTTGACTAAGTTCCGTTTCTCCATCCAGCGTCTTGTGAATGATTGTGGTTGTGTCGGCCAAGCCTTCTTCAATGCTCAACTTGTTCTTCAGAAGAATGTCTATGGAATCTACGATAAACTTGACGATGGGGAGTGGGGTATACCATACGCCGAAGTCCTTTCTGTCTGCAGAATTAAATGCTTTCAGAAAGTCTTCGTAGAAGTGTATCAGTGGGTCTCGGTTGTTTCTGATGTCTCGTTCGAACATTTTTTGCAAATTGGTGGCACCGAACATCTCAACCAAGTCGTCGATAATCCAGGAGATGCGCTCATGGATTGTATTACCAGCCAAGTCGTTGAAGATTCCTCGTAGCAACTTGTTTGTTTTAGGTATCAGCTCAGCTGCCTCTGCCCTAGAGAAATTCTCTGGGGTGGAGTCGTTTAGTCGGGCTGCAAATAAGCCGTAAGCTACAGTCTGCGAGTATATCTTAGCAAAGCCATCCTCGTCGAGATTTTGAATGAGAGAATCCTTGAGGTCTATATAAGTCTTCTTCAATAGTCCCGATGCATTGTCTTTGCCGTTTTCCTTCAACAAGTCTGTAAGAATGGCACACATCAACTGGCTTTTCTTTGCCATGAGATCCGCCAAAGTTGTAGCAGAGCGAATAGGTTGAATCTTCTTCCCGATGTATTTGCGAAGGAACGAACATAGCTGTTTGCCTTTTTCGTTGTCGGGTATGATTTCATCGTTCTGGCATGTGCCTATACGAATGTCCAGGATAGGAGTATCGTTGCCGCTTTCATAAAACAGAAAACGGAGGTAATCTGTAAAGACAGCATGGTTCATCGCCTTCTTGTAGCGGTCGAACTGTTCCTGGTTTCTTCCTTTTCCCTCTAAGTCTGGCTTGTTGATGTCCTTGGTTTCTATACTGCCTACAGTTACGGCATCACGCTTGCGAATGATGGATATGTCGGGCTTGCCGCAAGTCATATTGCGTGGCTCATTGATAGCTTGATATTCTGGCTGTAGCAGACTATTCAATAAATTCTCCAAGGCCGAGCGGTAGCTATACTCGCTGGCATCATGGGTACTATAGGTTGCGTTTAATGCCTTAAAGTACTCATCTAGAAGATTTTCAATTGGCAGATTCTTTTGCATGTTGGTAGGAGCTTTAAATCTTGTTACTGAAATCTGTGAACTAATAAAAATGTATTCCGAGGGTACAAGATACAAAAAGAGCGTACCCGTCATCTCGTTGTATTCCAATTCAAGGCTGCTCCTACCACAGATGGGCCACAAAGAGAAATACAAGAGATGAGGGAACGCCATATCATGGCGCACCGTCTCATACTGTACATTCTCTTTGTTGAATTTTGCTTTGGTAGGAGCTATTCTGAATTGAACTTCCAGTCTAATCGATACGAATCTAATCGTTAACCCACGAAAATAGAGCAGGTTTGGCATTTGCCTCGCCATACTTGGGCACAAAGGTACTACAAAATCTTGGATTGACAAAAAAATAATCTCATTTTTCTTTGCGCTTTCCAAATAAAAGCGTAACTTTGCAAGCGTATTTACGATTTTAAAAGGGAAATATATGGGTGCAGTATATGTTATACAAGGTATATTGATTTATATTTATGCTTTTGACCATCAATAAATAAGGATATGATACTAACAGTTAAAGATGTAGATTATTTAGGAGATTATACTCTTCTTTGTACATTTAATGATGGAGTGACGAAGAAGGTTGATTTGCAGCCTCTTTTGAAATATCCGGCATTTGCAGAATTGAAGGACAAGAAAAAGTTCGTTCAATTCGGACTAGACCAAACTATCTTCTGGTATAATGGAGCTGATATTGCACCGGAATATCTCTATGATAATGGTGTTATGGCTTAAAGATTTCTTAGGTTGAAAGACAGTCAGCCTTTCCATAAAAATAGGCTGAGCCATCATGCGATGACTCAGCCTCAATTCTTTTTTATCCATTCAGAACTTTACTGCTGAACAGGAATCTTCTTGACGCGACGCTCGTGACGGCCACCCTCGAATGTTGTGGCAAAGAACTCGTCGAGAATAGCCTCGGCGGTCTTGTTGTCTACGAAACGACCTGGAAGTACCAATACGTTGGCATCGTTGTGCTGACGAACCAAATGAGCAATCTCCTTGCACCATGCCAATCCGGCACGTACACCCTGATGCTTATTCAATGTCATGGCGATACCTTCGCCGCTGCCGCAAATGCCGATACCTGGATATACTTCGCCGCTCTCAATGCCTTTAGCAAGAGCATGACCGAAGTCAGGATAGTCTACACTCGCATCGCTGTATGTACCATAATCCTTTACAGGATAACCCTTCTTTTCCAAATATTCCAATACAAATTGCTTCAATGGAAAACCTGCGTGATCGCATGCAATACCAACTGTCTTTACTTCCATAATACTTAAGTTTTTAAGTGAAGAAACCGGCGTAAACCCTTATTCTTCACAAGGTTAATGTTAAAAGAGTGAAAGGAGTCAGATGCCGGAAATGGAAATCTGCCATCCGGCAAAATCTCCAACTCCAGGTTCCAACTCCTGTTTAGTTTATGCTAATTAAGCCTCTGCCAAGAAAGCCTTTACCTGCTTGTAAACGTTCTCGCCTGTGTAACCGAGCTTCTCATCAAGTACCTTGTAAGGAGCTGAGAAACCGAAGCTCTCCATACCCCAAACCTTACCATTAGCGCCTACGAGACCCTGAAGTGTTACAGGAAGACCGGCAGTCATACCGAAGATCTTAGCGTTCTTTGGCAATACGCTCTCCTGATATTCCTTGCTCTGACTGCGGAACAAGCCCTCTGATGGAGCACTTACCACGCGAACCTTGATGCCGTCAGCACGCAAAGCATCGCAACCAGCCTCCAATGTAGAAACCTCAGAACCGCTTGCTACGAGGATAACATCTGGATTCTCGTCGCTGCCTGCTACGATGTAAGCACCCTTGGCTGCCTGCTCATAGTCTGTTCCCTCTGGCAACTTGGCAATGCCCTGGCGAGAGAAGATGAGTGCTGTAGGAGTCTCAACGTTCTCCATAGCGAGCTTCCAGCAAACTGTAGTCTCGTCAGCATCAGCTGGACGGAATACGCGGACGCTGTCCTTACCTGCGTGGTTCTTTAACTTCTCCATGAGGCGAATCTGTGCCTCCTGCTCAACTGGCTCGTGAGTAGGTCCATCCTCACCAACGCGGAATGCATCATGAGTCCAGATAAACTTAACAGGAACCTGCATCAGGGCTGCGATACGTACAGCTGGCTTCATATAATCTGAGAATACGAAGAATGTACCCATTGCTGCAACCACACCTCCGTGGAGCATCATACCGATACACATATCAGCCATAGTCAACTCAGCAACACCAGCCTGGAAGAATGCACCAGAGAAGTCACCGCGAACGATGCTCTTGGTCTTCTTCAAGAAACCGTCTGTCTTATCAGAGTTAGAAAGGTCAGCAGAAGCACAGATCATGTTAGGAACCTGCTCTGCCAAAACACCGAGACAAGCAGCAGATGCTGCACGTGTAGCTGAACCAGCCTTCTGCTCAACCTTGCTCCAGTCTACCTTAGGAGCCTTGCCGCTGAACCACTCATCCATCTGGGCAGCCTTCTCTGGGTTAGCTTTTCGCCACTCAGCCTCTGCAGCCTTGCGCTCAGCTACAATCTTCTTCAACTCCTCAGCACGCTTAGCGTAGATTTCCTTTACATCGTCGAAGATAACGAATGCATTCTCAGGATCACCACCGAGGTGCTTGATGGTATTAACGTAAGCGTCGCCACCGAGAGGAGCACCGTGAGTATTGATGCAAGCCTCGTAGCTTGTGCCGTCTGCACGGAGAGCACCCTTACCCATTACGGTCTTACCGATGATGAGGGTAGGGCGGTCCTGCTCCTTCTGGGCAGCATCGAGCGCCTCACGAATCTGAGCTACGTCGTTACCGTTGATCTTGATGACATTCCAGCCCCAAGCCTTGTACTTCATCTCTGTATCCTCGTTCATTACAACGCCACACTCTGTAGAGAGCTGGATGTCGTTAGAATCGTAGAACATGATGAGGTTGTTCAGACCGAGGTTACCGGCGATACGACCAACACCCTGAGAAATCTCTTCCTCTACAGCACCATCAGAGATGTATGCGTAGATCTTGTGCTGCATCATGGTTGAACCCAGACGAGCCTCGAGGAACTTCTCTGCAACAGCTGCACCAGCTGCGAGGGCATGACCCTGACCGAGAGGACCAGATGAGTTCTCGATACCACGCTGAAGGTCGAGCTCTGGGTGACCAGGAGTTACAGAACCCCACTGGCGGAACTGCTTGAGGTCTTCCATAGAGAAGAAACCACGCAAAGCCAAACCAGCATAGAGCATAGGGCTCATGTGACCTGGGTCGAGGAAGAAGCGGTCACGGCCAGTCCATGTTGGATCTGCTGGATCATAAACCAGGTACTCAGAGAAGAGCACGTTGATGAAGTCAGAACCACCCATAGCACCACCTGGGTGACCGGAATTTGCCTTTTCTACCATTGAAGCAGCCAAGATACGGATGTTATCAGCTGCATGATTCATTACTTTAATGTCGTTCATAATTTTATATTTATTATTGTTGTTATTTCTGCTGAAATATTCTTGTTTTTCTAGCTCTGAAGGCTACTCATCAAAAGAAGGATACTTCCTTTTTTCGCCTTCAAAGATACTATTTTATTTTCAAAACTACGATAGATTTTGCAGGAATTTTTACCTTAAGGGTGTTTTTCTTTACTTTTGCATCCTTAAAACCTGACACAGGCTTCACTACATCCGGGTGTGCGAAGTCGTTGTAATCGCTCACCTTGTTGCAGGAAAGAATCTGTCCTCTTACAGTTTTTGGAGCAGCTGCACCATCCAGATTAAACTCTACCTGCTGAGCCTTGTCAAGACTGACATTGGCAAGAGCAACCACAATGGTTCCATCTGCCTTCTTGGCTGCTGAAGTAGATACCAATGGAATCTTTCTTCCATCTTTTGCATGATCATCGCCGCGAACATCCATAGAGTCGCACTTTACATCCATTGGGAGATAGGTTGCCTCCTGGAAGTCCTTGTACATGTTGAATACATGATAGGTTGGAGTCAGAACCATGTGACCTGTTCCCTTTGTATCTGTCAGGATCATTGATTGGAGTACGTTGACAATCTGTGCGATATTGGTCATCTTCACACGTTCTGTATGGCGGTGGAATACATTCAGCGAGAGTGCTGCAACGAAGGCATCGCGCATACAGTTCTGCTGATAGAGATGGCCCTTGATAGTGCCAGGCTCCTCATCCCACCAGGTTCCCCATTCGTCAACGAGGAGGGCTACCTGCTTCTTTGGATCAGCCTTGTCCATGATAGCCTCGTGCTTCTTGATGACATCTTCTATGCCGAGCGCCTTGCCCATGGTCCAGTAGTAATCCTCATTGTTGAACTTGGTGGCAGAACCCTTGCTGCCTGACCAGCCTGTTACTGTATAATAATGTAGAGAGATGGCGTTGGCACGGTTGCCGATACGGTCCATCAATACCTTAGTCCAGTTATAATCGTAATCGCTCGCTCCAGATGCAATCTTATAGAGCTGGTTCCCGTCATAGTTGCGGCAATAAACAGAGTAGCGGCGGAAGAGATCTGAATAATACTCAGGACGCATGTTGCCACCGCAGCCCCAACTTTCGTTACCAACACCGAGGTATTTTACCTTCCAAGCCTTGTCGCGGCCGTTCTGTCGGCGGAGTTTTGCCATAGGAGTATCTCCATCGCTGGTCATATATTCCACCCACTTTGCCAATTCCTCAACAGTGCCGGAACCCACGTTACTGCTGATGTAAGGCTCGCAACCCAACATCTCGCAGAGATTCAGAAACTCGTGTGTACCGAAAGAGTTGTCCTCAATGGTTCCACCCCAGTTGTTGTTCTGCATCTTTGGTCGCTTCTCACGTGGACCGATACCATCCATCCAGTGATACTCGTCAGCGAAGCATCCTCCAGGCCATCTTAATACAGGCACTTTCAGGTCCTTGAGGGCTTGGAGCACGTCGTTGCGGTAACCCTGAGTGTTAGGAATCTTAGAATCAGGACCTACCCAAAGACCACCATAGATACAACTTCCGAGATGTTCGGCAAACTGGCCATAAATCTCTTTATTGATTTTCTGTGTTCCCTGGTTGGCATGGATTGTTCCTGTTACATCCTGAGCTTGAGCTGAGAATGCAACTGCTGTTGAAAGCAATGTGGTAGCGAATAGTTTCTTCATCATTGTTCTTATTATTTGTTGTCGATTTTTTAGTATAATACGTTTGTGGAGGTAGAATCACCCATACGTATTTATCGTTTAGTTACTTTTTGTTCTCAACTGCTGCCTTTTCGATAGCAAGACCAGCCTTGTAGGTTTCAATATATTTATCAAAACCGGCTACATCTTCGGCAGTAGGTGCAATCTCTACACCAGTATTGCCTGCAAATACCTTCTTGTCGAGATAATCTGCCAGGCTCAACTTCTCTTCGTTGTTTACGAGATAACCTGCGAGCAGGGCGATACCCCATGCACCACCTTCGCCTGCTGTCTCCATGACAGAGATAGGGGAGTTAATGGCTGCAGCGAGGATGCGCTGACCTACACCCTTGGTTTTGAACAAACCGCCATGACCTGTGATGCGATCTACCTGTACCTTCTCGTCCTTGAACAATACATCGTTACCAATCTTCAATACAGCTACTGAAGCATAGAGGTTGGCACGCATGAAGTTGGCAAGATTGAAGTGGTCGTTGGCAGAACGTACGAACATAGGGCGACCTTCTGCAAGACCTGTTACAGGCTCACCAGAGATATAGTTGTAAGCAATCAATCCTCCGCAATCAGCATCGCCTTCAAGAGCGTGGTTGTAGAGCTTGCCGAATACCTCGTTCATATCTACTGGAACACCGAGCAACTCCTGATATTGCTTGAACAAACCTACCCATGCATTGAGGTCGGAAGTACAGTTGTTGCAGTGAACCATTGCTACAGGGCTGCCGTCTGGAGTAGTCACCATATCAATGACTTCGTAAGGTTGGCTCAAGGCTTTCTCCAATACAATCATAGAGAAAGAAGATGTACCTGCACTGACGTTACCTGTGCGCTGACGGACAGCGTTGGTAGCTACCATACCAGTACCTGCATCACCTTCTGGAGGACAGAGTGGGGTGCCTGCCTGGAGTGTGCCTGATGGGTCGAGCTTCTTTGCACCTTCCTCGGTCAATACGCCAGCATCTTCGCCTGCGTTCAGCACCTCAGGGAGAATGTCGAGAATCTTCCAGCCCAGGTTCTTAGGCTCGATGAGCTTATCGAACTTAGCTACCATCTCTGCATCGTAGTTGTTGGTGTTAGAGTCGATAGGGAGCATACCTGATGCATCGCCTACGCCCAAAACCTTCTTGCCTGTGAGCTGCCAGTGGATATAACCGGCGAGAGTGGTAAGAAAGTCAATCTTGTTGATGTGGTTCTCACCATTCAGGATAGCCTGATATACGTGAGAGATACTCCAACGCAATGGGATGTTGAAGTGGAAGAGCTCTGAAAGTTCAGCTGCAGCCTTGGCTGTATTGGTGTTACGCCATGTGCGGAAAGGAACGAGAATGTTCTCATCCTTACCGAAAGCCATGTAGCCGTGCATCATCGCAGAAATACCGATGGCAGCCAACTGCTTGATTTCGCAGTCGTACTCAGCCTTCACGTTCTTGCGGAGGTCGGCATAACAATCCTGCAAACCTTTCCAGATTGTGTTGATGCTGTAAGTCCAGAGACCATCAACCAACTGGTTTTCCCACTCAAAGCTACCCTGTGCGATAGGGTTGTTGTCGGTGTCAATCAAGACAGCCTTGATTCGGGTAGAGCCAAACTCGATACCGAGAATGGCCTTACCTGATTCTATAATAGATTTTGCGCTCATTATTGATTCTTTCTTTAATGTAAGGAACAAAGAGAAAAGCAATGGAATTCTTCATTCTTCGTTCTTCACTCTTCACTTAAATTATCTCAACGCCTTGTTGAGCATGTAATAAATCTCGTTGTTGCGGAGCTGCTGCTTGAAGCTGCTGATAGTTGTGTTCTTGTCGATGTTGACGAACTCAATACCGAGAATCTCGCAGAAGTCTTCCCAGTACTCAGCAGTGATATCGTAAGAGAATGCACTGTGGTGAGTACCACCAGCGAGGATCCAAGCACCTGCACCAATCTCGAAGGTTGGCTGTGGAACCCAGAGAGCTGAAGCTACAGGGAGCTTAGGCATTGCCTTTGGCTCGATGCACTCTACCTCACTTGCGATGAGACGGAAACGGTTGCCGAGGTCAACTACAGTTGCCTTAACACCCTTACCTGTCTTAGATGTGAATACGAGACGAGCAGTCTGCTGCTTGCGGATACCGATGCCGAGGAAGTGAACCTCGAGCTTTGGCTTGTCTGTTGCAATCAATGGGCATACCTCGAGCATGTGGCTCTGGAGGCTAGATGTGCGGTCGGCAGCGAAGTTGAGTGTGTAGTCCTCAAGGAATGAACAACCCTTCTCCAAGCCCTGGTTCATTACCCAGAGTGTGCGGTAGAGGCAAGCTGTCTTCCAGTCACCCTCAGCACCGAAACCATAACCCTCTGCCATCAGGCGCTGTGAAGCCAAACCAGGAATCTGGTCGAAACCGCAGAAGTTTGGATCGTCGATGTCAGCATCGCCGAGGTCATCGAAGTTGGTTGTGAACGCTACTGCGTTCTCATCCTTCAATACGCGACGGAGAGCAATCTCAGCCTTAGCTGCGTTCTTCACCTTCTCCCAATATACTTCCTCGCCAGACTCATCAATCTTGATGGTGTACTCCTTCTTGTATTCCTCAACGAGAGCATCTGCTTCTGCATCAGTTACCTTCTTGTAGTACTCCATGAGTGAAGATACTGGGTAGTAATCTACATGGTAACCCAAGCGCTGCTCGAACTCTACACGGTCGCCATCTGTTACGGCAACGTTGTTCATGTTCATACCGAACATCAAGCAGCGTACGTTGTGAGCATCAGCAACACCAGCAGCTACGCGAGCCCATGTTGCAATCTGCTTCTGAGCCTCTTCGCTCTTCCAGTAACCTACAACTACCTTTCTAGGGATGCGCATACGGGTGCAGATGTGACCGAACTCGATGTCGCCGTGGGCTGACTGGTTGAGGTTCATGAAATCCATATCGATAGAATCCCAAGGGAGTTCTGCATTGTACTGAGTGTGGAAGTGGAGGAGAGGCTTCTCGAGAGCCTGCAAGCCCTTGATCCACATCTTAGCTGGAGAGAAGGTGTGCATCCATGTGATGATACCTACGCACTTCTCATCGTTGTTGGCAGCCTTCATGACAGCCTCAACTTCTGCAGAAGAGTTAGCTGTGCCCTTATAAACTACCTTGATTGGGATGATGCCACTGTTGTTCAGACCATCTACCATGTCCTTTGAGTGACCATCAACTATCTTAACTGTTTCGCCTCCGTAAAGAAGCTGTGCACCAGTTACAAACCATACCTCTAAATTTTCAAATGCTTTAATCATGATTGTTTGTTGTATTAATTGTTATTGTTAATGTGATCTAATATCTTTATTTGAAACACGCTTTAATTAGTGCTTTTTCTGTCCGTAGTAAGCGTTAGGACCGTGCTTGCGGTTGAAGTGCTTCTCTACGAGCAATGGGTTCATGGTGGTGTTTGGATTAACAGAGAATGAGATGAAAGCCATCTTTGCTACCTGTTCAGCTACTACTGCGTGATAAACAGCCTGGTCAGCATCCTTACCCCATGTAAAAGGACCATGGTTCTTAACCAATACGCCAGGAGTATGAACTGGGTTGATGTTATCTTTCTGAAACGGTCAACGATGACAACACCTGTGTTGTGCTCATATTCTGCCATCATATCCTCTGTCATCGCATCAGTGCAAGGGATGCAATCGTGGAAGTAATCAGCATGAGTTGTACCAATATTAGGTATGTCCAAGCCAGCCTGTGCCCAAGCGGTAGCATAAGTAGAGTGAGTATGAACTACGCCACCCAACTCTGGGAATGCGCGGTAGAGAACCAGGTGAGTTGGTGTATCAGATGATGGATTCAGATCGCCTTCTACTACCTTACCTGTTTCCAAGTCTACCACTACCATATCGCTAGCCTTCATGGTGTCATAATCGACGCCTGATGGTTTGATGACAACCAGACCTTTCTCGCGGTCGATACCACTCACATTACCCCATGTAAAGAGCACGAGGTTGTGCTTAACGAGGTCAAGGTTTGCCTTGAACACTTTTTCTTTTAATTCTTCTAACATAATATCTTTTGTTTTAAGTTGTTTATTCTATTTCAAGTTGAACGATGGGTCTTCCTCGTATGCTTTCTTGTTGAAGCGGTAGAGGGCGGCGCCTCGTTTCGAGTTGACTTTATCGATGAGTTCTGTTTTCTCGATGAAGTCGATATCCTTCACGCGTTTGCGGAAGTTGCGCTTATCAATCTCTTCGCCTATTACTGCCTCGAATACATGCTGAAGCTGTGTCAGCGTAAAGAGGTCTGGGAGGAGTTTGAAGCTTAATGGCTCATGATTGATGCGGCGGCGTATCTGTGCGATAGCGTTGCGGATCATGAGTTTGTGGTCTGAGTAAAGTTCTGGAAGTTCGTTCAGACTAACCCATTCCAATCCGTGTTCTACACGGAGGCTGTCATCATAGTCTTTCACATTGATGAGAGTGCAATAGGCGATAGAGATAACTCGCTCACCTGGGTCACGGTCGATGCGGCCGAAAGCTCCTACTTGTCTTATATAGAGGTTTTTCATTCCAGTAAGTTCCAGGATGACTCTGTTGGCAGCATCTTCGAGATTTTCTGTTGCGCCAACGAAACCACCATAGAGTGACCATTCGCCTCTTCCCGGGTCCATCTTGCGTTTGCCTATCAGTACCTGGAGGTTACTACCGTCGAAACCGAAAATGATACAATCGACGGATACTAATACTTTGGAGTATTCATTATAAAACTGGGTCATGGTCTTTCTGCTGTTTTGATGTAATGATTCAATGTATGTATAGTTGTGTTCTTTTGCTTGCTCTTCATAGAGCAGGTTCGAGAGGAAAATCAAGGAGTAAGAAGGAGAAGAAAGGATCGCGGATTTTTTCAACAGAAACAGTTTTGTCTGATCTTCGAGAAAATTCCAGACTCCTCACTTCTTGCTCCTGACGTGAATAATATTTTACCAGAAGTATGCGTAGAATGCTGCGCAGAGGCCGATTACTACGAGGGTACCGATAATATCGAAGGCACTCCAACTCTCACGGATAGACTTCTTGAAGTCTGATGTGAAGGTGATTGCCTCTACCTGCTCCTTGCTTGGAGCTGGAGTGAAGCAGCTTACTACTACCATGAAGATGATGAGGAATACGAGCAACCAGCACTCGAATACGAGCCAGTTGGTCTGCCAGAACCATGCGGTGTAATCCCAGAATGCACCATCCATTGTAGCCTTACCTGTATCAGTAATGACGTTGGTAACGAGGCGGAGCATACCGATGAGGAAACCTGTAATCATGGTATATTCACCTGACTTTGGAGTAATCTTCTTGAAGAAGATACCCATTGCAAATACAGCTACCATGGCTGGAGCCAAGAGTGACTGGATACCCTGGAGATAGTTGTACAAAGTATCCATCTTCATCATGATTGGCAACCATGCGAAACCTAGAACCACAACTACTACGGTAGCGATACGGCCAACGAGTACGTAGTGAGCCTCAGACATGCCCTTCTTCAATGGTTTGTAGAAGTCCTCGGTGAAGAGGGTAGCACAGCTATTGAAGAATGCTGCCAATGAAGCAACGAGTGCGCAGATGAAACCGATGGTTACGATACCCTTGATACCTGCAGGAAGAACGGTCTTTACCATGATGGCGAAGGCTGCATCAGTCTCGTTCATCTGGATGGCACCCTTCTGAGCCAATGCGGCTGCAATCATACCTGGGATGAGGAACATGAAGCAAGGGAGTACCTTGAAGAAACCGGCTGCGATAGTACCGCGGCGGGCACGCTTCATAACCTCTACGTTGCTCTCGCCAGGAACCTGACCGAGTACACGCTGAACGATGTGCTGGTCAGTACACCAGTACCAGAAACCGATGATGGTTGCACCGATGAATACTACGAAACCAGGATACTCCTGATACATAGAGTCACCTGCCTCCCAGTGGAACATGTGAGTTGTACCATAACCATTGTTCAGCTTGCCGCAGTAATCCATCATGTCGGCCCAACCAGCAGCTATGCTGCCACCGCCAAGGGTAGAGAGACCGAGGAAGAGTACGAGGAAAGAACCGATGACGAGGATAGGAGTCTGGATAGTTGACAATGTCATCACACCCTTCATACCACCGAATACGGTGAAGATGGTGGTGAGGATAATCAGACCGATGGCACCAACCCAGAAGTTCAAGCCCCAAAGATATTCAAAGAAGATACCACCTGTAAGGGCTGTAACGCTCACCTTAGTAAGGATGTAAGCTACGAGGGTGATGATAGAGAGCCATGAACCTGTGCGCTGGGTATAGCGGAACTTCAGGAAGTCTGGCATGGTGATGATCTTACCCATCTTGTTAATGAGCAACTGGTAGAAAGGTACGAACAGCCAACCCAAGATGAGGATCATCCAGCCCTGCATCTCCCAGTGTGCCATACCAACACCACTCTTGGCACCTGTACCAGCCAAACCAACGAGGTGCTCAGAACCTATGTTGGCAGCAAAGATAGCCATACCGATTACATACCATGGCTCACCCTTACCGAAGAGGTAGGCAGAAGAGTCTTCACCTTTCTGAGCCTTTCTGTCTTTCACGATTGCGTGCCAGACAGCCCAAATTACGCCGATAACTCCAATGGCGAGTATAGCCCAATCAAGCCATACGAATTCTGTTGAATTCCAATTCATAATTACTATAAGATTGTTTGTTTATTATTATT
>ENA-OQHV01000073-OQHV01000073.1-human-gut-metagenome-genome-assembly--contig:-NODE-73-length-15724-cov-1.143938_pt1 | contig 15724 bp, 22 predicted proteins | sample MGYA00242641_ERZ504732 | MGnify/ENA primary metagenome ERZ504732 (study PRJEB26092, sample SAMD00036222) | human gut metagenome | host: Homo sapiens | study: EMG produced TPA metagenomics assembly of...
GGTTTCTATTTCAATTTCTACTATGGTTTCGCCTTTCCAATTACTTTTTTTCTTTTTACTTTCTGCATGATTTACCTCCTTATCTTAGGACGACAAAAAACCCGTCCAAACTAGAATTTTTTATAAATCTAGTCTGAACGGGGCATGCCATTCGTTCGTTAGCAGGACTGTAAATTTTTCTTGTTAGCAAATGACTGCTTTTTATTAGCTGTCAGCTAACATTTTTATGGATTTGTTAGCAGAAACAGCTGATTTTCAAAGCAATTATTTTCGAAAAAAGAAAAAGCGGATAACGATTTTGCTAATCAGCTAATCATTTCCGCCTCTTATCAAGCGTTCCCTGTAGGAATCGAACCTACAATAAAGTCTTAGGAGTTATAACAGGGAGCTGTCAATGTTTGATAGTTTCTGTATGAAAAAGCCCGATTTTTTCTTATGAAAAAACGGCTTTCCAATTTTTATCCAGTCAATTACTGTAATCAGCTATAAACCTTAGATAAGTACAGCTTGTTAGCAACTTTTTATCTACAGCTAATATTTGGGGAAGTATGTAATGATACTAACTACATCAATCCTATGACTACCATTCCCTTAGAGGTGGAAATGATATCTATATTTAATTGACTAGATTTATATTTATAATATACAACGTGAGCGTGTATTTGTCTATGGAAATTTCGACTACTTTTTATTTTTGAAATTAGGGGATTTTCCAATAATGCATTTCCATTAAAACCAACGCTTCCTTATAGACGCTATATTATTTATTCTTTCCAAATAGGTGCAAAAAAAGAGCATTTACGGTTTTACGGTAAATACTCTTTTTACTGCCAATATTCAATTTATATCATTCGGTTTTCATAATCTTGTAATTCATGGAAAATATCATCCACATATACAACATCATTTTCTATTCTGTACAACATAAAGTATCTGTGCTGTTGAAAATTTATTCGACGATATCCAAGGCTCTGTAAACGCGGATTGTCGCATACATTCAAACTACTCGCTACATACTTCAACTTTTTAATAGTATCCTCAAAATCATCAAGCACATTTTTTGGCTGCCTGCTTATTTTTTCTTGGCGAAAAGCAGATACTGTATAAAATGGTTCAAGTCTTCTTCTGCTTCAGCTGTTACAACTACTTTATAATCCATATTTTCCTCTCATATCTGAAATCATATCATCTGCATTTCGGTAATTTCCCCTTTTTGAAGATTCTCTGGATTGTTCCAGTCTTTGAAGCATCTCTTCTTCTGTCATAGATGTATAAGGATTATGCACAGTTCGTTTTATTTCAAATGGAAATCCATTATATGCAACCGCCTGCGTTAAAAACATCCTTATTGCTGATGTCGTATCAGTTCCAAGATCTTTAAAAAGCTGATCTGATTTATTTTTTAAGTCATCGTCTACCCTGATCTGAATTGTACTTGCCATTTTAGATACCTCCCTTTTTTCTTCATTATAATGCCATTTCATTGCTAATTCAATACAATTGTATTGATGTTTTGCTCGCTTTTATTGAATAATTTCTATAGGCATGATGGAGATAGACTCACTATTTTTCATTACTTCATCGTCTTCGCCAGTGAATTAAGCAACGCCCGCATTTCCGGATTCGCCAGAGCTTTCATTAGTAATTCCATATCGACTTCTTCAGAAACCATATTTGGATTAAGATTATTTTTTTTGTAAAATGCATCTTCAAATAATTCAGCGTTCTTTTTTCTGTCTTCATCAATAATATGGGAATACACATCTGTAACCATATCTGTCTGGGAATGACCAGAATCGCCCTGCACAGCTTTTATATCACCTTTATTGAGCTTTAATTTATAGGTGACACTGCTATGACGCAAACTGTGAAATACAACTTTGGGGAGATGATGTTCTTCAATTAGTTTATTGAAGGATACTCGAATTGTTCCGGATTCTAATGGAGAGCCAAATTCACTTGTCATCACTAAGTTGTAATCATTATATTCCTCTCCAAGGATTGCTTTTGTATTAAGTTGTTTCAGTTTCCATTTTTGCAGCATTTCGGCAACACTTCTTGGTAGAAAAACTTTACGTACACTACTTTCTGTTTTTCGGTATTTTCAGAACAAGAAGAGTAGTATTCTTTGTATGACTTCTTCTATCTAAAAAAATAAGTGTATGTTACAATACATTTATAAAATATGTAGGGGGATTCAGAAACTATGAAGGAAGCATTTAAAAAGCATAAAAAAGTTGTCGTATTTGTTGCAGCTATTATAATTATTATCATATGTTGCATTGCTGGTTATATGACAAAAATCAAATATGAGCAGAAACAAAGAAATTAATCAAGAAATATGGAACCCGAGATCCATTTGAGATCATGGATCAGATGAACATTGTTGTCGGGGAAACTTCCAGATATAAGACACTGAAAGGATACTGTTTTATGAGCTGTAAGACAATCTATGTCATGATCAGCAGTTTCCTTTCAGAAGAAGAAAAGATGATCGTTGCCGCCCATGAATTAGGGCATATCATCCTGCATCGTTCCCAGCTGAAAATGGCTCCAATGCAAGATGATACACTCTACAATATGACAGATAATACAGAATATCAGGCCAATCTGTTTGCTGCCGATCTACTGATTGAAGATGAAGACATTGAAGAGATGGTTCAGAACGAAGATCTGGATTATTTCGGCCTCTGCAGTTCATTGAATGCGACTCCGGAACTCATGAGCTTTAAACTATACAGCCTGGCAAAACGAGGCCAGGCTTATCATATGCCGATGGAGATTCAGAGCAATTTCCTGGCGAAATAAAGTAAATAAAGATCCTGTTCTATATATCATAGTATGAACAGGATCTTTTTATAATGATTTATTTTCTATTTAAAATTTTATTAAACCGACTAAAGACTCCATAGTTTGTGTGTTTGACTTACTGTTTATATCTATCTTCTCCTAAATATTTTTCTAGTCATTGCAATATAAAATTGCTTATACAGTCTCTCCCTTAAGAGTCCTGGTATTCTGGATAATATACAGAGCGACCGATATGACCATCATTATAGCGCACAAACCAATCAACAGATCTGATACCATCGGTGTAATGTGGAACCATATAATATGCACCGCTGCAGTTCCATATAATAAAAAGGTTACTATCTTTCCATGCCAGTCTGCACCATGTACTTTTCCTGTCTTTTGTATCACAAGACATCCACTGACTACCATATACAGCTCCTTACCTGCCATTATTACGATTAAAAGAAGCACATGCGGAAAACGAGTAAACAGACAGATTAACATCGCTGCCTGTGTCAGCTTATCAGCCACCGGATCAAGTATTTTTCCTAAATTACTAATCCTATGGAATCTTCTTGCGATATATCCATCAGCAAGATCCGTAAGACCAGACAGCAATAAGATTTCACCAGCTAACAGAGGATTTTTCTTTACACAATAACTCCATATAATTACCGGAATCAGACAAAGCCGAAAAAAAGAAAGAAGATTAGGAACCGTAATAATTCTATTCAAATTTTCTTCCTGATTCACTTCACTCTGCATGTACGGTCACCTCACTTACCTTTTTTTTAGACATAAACCAATAAAATATAACACAAAATGCTAAAGCAAACACAACACCAAAAACATTTTGAATCACTCTAAGACTAACCGCTCCTTGTAGTCCATAAGTCTCTGCAGCAATGGCTAAAGCACCAAATGTGTTAAATACTGCCTGCCAGCCATATTGTGCTGAAAATCCTACACCGATTCCACCAAGAATTCCTATATATGCATAGATTGACGAAGGAAGCAGAAAATATAATACTGTAAAACATATAACACCTGCAATATTTCCGACAATCCTTTTACGGACTCTGTAGTGCATATCTTCCATAAACGGCAAAATCGTGGACATGGCCGCAATACCAGCCCACATTGCACGTGGCATATTACAAAGTTCTGCAATGCAAAGGACAATCGGTACGCATAAAATCTGACATATCTGCCATTTTGTTCTGGAAGAAGTGATATCAAATTCTTGTATCAGATCTTTCAGATTTCTTTTATAAGTTCTGTTTTTATGATTTCGATAAAATACGAAGCAGGTAAGTGCTGCACCTAAAGCCATTCCGACTAATCGCATCTGATAGCTTTTTCCCGTAACATCATAACCATATAGCAGCAGATACCCAAGAACCAATGTAGATTGATTAAACATGAATGGATTATGGCATCCGAACAGAATCAACACAGCCAGTGCCGCAATATTTAACAGCATTCCCAATACCGGTGAAAACTGATTTGCTAAATGCGGACATACAGTCATAATTACAAAGAACAAAGCCAAAAGCATCGTAGATTGTCCGGTGTGGATCCCCAGATCCGCATTTCTAAACACCATGAGACATAATAAGACTACTACACCTACAATGCTGTTCTCATTTCCAAATAGGATGCTGAAAATACTAACAAAGAAAAAACAAAATGCCATTGTAACAGCTATCTTCACCAGATATACCCACATATGATATAATTTTTCTTTTAGTGTTTCACTCTTTTTCAACAGGTTTTTAGAACCTGTCTGATTTAACTGCAACTCCTGATAAAATGTCATATAAATCCTCCCATCTTCTAATTTATCTTAAAACTATATATCTCATCTTTCTGCTTTGGCAGCTCTATAACAAATCTGCATCCACCATATTCACGGTTTTCTGCTTTGATTGTTCCTCCGGCACTATCTACAATCCGTTTTACAAGTGCAAGACCTAGGCCATTTCCTTCTGCTTTATGAGATCCATCTACCTGATAGAACTTGTCAAATATTCTGGATTTTACATCATCCTCTATTCCTGGTCCTTCATCTTCCAGAATGAACTTAACAGAATCCTGTTCTTGTTTCAGAAACATCGTAATTATCCCCTTTGAAGGGCTGAACTTAATCGCATTATCCAAAAGATTTATCCAGATATGCATAAAAAGTCCTTCATTCCCAGTATATTTAACTTCCTCCAATTCTACCTGAAAACCAATTTCTTTTTCTGTCCATTTTGTTTCCAATGAAAGAAATGCCTGGCGGATCTGTTCATCCAGACGATATTCTGTTTTTTTCATTGGTATATTCTGATTCTCTAACTTGGATAACAGCAAAATATTACCAACCAATCCGGAAAGTCTTTGGGTGTTAAATAAGATTTTTTCTACATATTCCTCTTGATCCGGAGACAGTTCTTCTCCCTGAAGCAGCATTGTATATCCTTCAATGGCATTAATCGGGGTCTTAAACTCATGAGAAACATTAGATACAAAATCCATCTGCAGCACCTCTGTTGCACGAAGTTCTTTTGTCATAACGTTAAAACTTTGATAAGATTCTCCAACTTCTGCTATACGGCTGTTCGTTTCCAAATGCTGTTCAAAATCTCCCTGAGAAACTTCCTTCATTGCTTTACTAAGTCTGGTAATTGGTTCCAGTAACTTTGCATTGATAAAGGAAGTGATCAGCCCTGCAATCAATGTATTGAAAATCAAAAGCCAGCCAAGCACAGGTATGCTGCCCGGCAGATTAAAAAAATGATTCAAAAAAGCAAATAATAAAGCAGATATGACTGTTGAAAATACAAGTGCCAGCCAGATTGCACCAGTCAGACAGGATCGGATCCGCAATCCTTTTTCTTTCTTTTGTTCCATTATTTTTTCACCACCTTGTATCCAATTCCACGCATTGTTACGATTTCAAAATCAGGGTTATCTTTAAAACGCTCTCTGATTCTTCCTATATGTACCTCTATCGTATGTGGGTCTGCCTCCGTCTCGTATCCCCATACTTCATCCATCAACTGTTGTTTTGTAAATGTTCTGCCTGGCGAAGCTGCAAGCTTATATAAAAGCAGGAATTCTTTTTTAGGCAAAACAAGACTTTCCTTATCAGTTGTAACCGTCATTGCATCATAATCAAACTCTGTTGAACCGATCACAATTTTGTGTTCATTCAGTATCTGTGCACGGCGAAGCAGTGCTCCGACTCTTAAAACCATTTCATTCACATTTACCGGTTTTACCATATAATCGTCACTTCCCGAAAGAAATCCCTGGCGCATATCATCAAAGGAACCTTTCGCAGTGATCATAAGCACTGGTATCTGATATCCTGCTGAACGAAGTTCTGACACCAGTTCATAGCCATCCATAACCGGCATCATAATATCAGAAATGATCAGATCAATATATTCCTTATCCAATACTTCTAATGCCTGTGCTCCATCCGATGCACTTTTGACTTGATATCCATTCTTCTCAAGCACTTTTTGGAATAGCTGGCTTAATTCTTTATCATCTTCTACAATCAATATTTGAAACACGTTTTCCTTCCTCCTTATTAAAACAGATACCTTGCCCATCCAAGCAGATGCTGTACCAAAATTATTTTCTCTGACGTTTCTTTGTTAATTCGATTGGCTCTACATGATATGGATCATTATAAGTTCCGCCTTCTAATATCTGGCGGGACACTTTTTCATATTCCATCATGCCCTCTTCCAACTGTTTATTAATATCTTTACTGCGAATTACAAGCATCAGTTCCGTATCCAGATATGCACTTCTCATGTCCATATTAAAGGAACCGATTACAGACAGATCATCGTCAATCAGAATACTTTTTCCGTGGTATGAATAACCGCCTTCATATTCCCAGATATTAATTCCTGTACTTAAGATTCTATTTCTGTTTTTCGCATAATCGGCAGCCCCAAATGGATTCCCATTATTCGCAACTGAATTTGTCATGATAGAAAAATCTGAAACGTTCTCTGCAATCTCCTCCCATGTATTATACATCATATCATTACAGATAATATATGGCGTGTGGATCTTCACACGATTTTTTGCATTTTTCATCAATTCTCCCAACTGATACCACACTACTGGTTCTTTGGAACCTGTGTGAATAGGATTTGACACTAATGCAATCTTTTCTGTCTCAAAAGTTTCGTCCGTGTAATCGGTATCGCAGATTCTTTCCTTATTCTCTTCAAAATATTTCTGATAGCCGTTCTGCAGCTCTAAAACTGCGTTCTTTACAGATTTTCTATTTGCCAGTTTTTTATTGTCATGAAAATAACCACTGTCTTCTTGTTCCCATATCGTTTCAAAATACTCTAACAACTGGTTAACTGAATTTTCTTTCTCAGGTTCATCGCAAACCACTAACACGTCTCTGTCATAGTTCTTATGTCCCGGAAAATCACCCAGGAAATAATTGTATGTATTTCTTCCCCCAAGAATATATCTCTTTCCATCTGCAATCAAATATTTATCATGCATTCTACCCATCATTTTCCACGGTTTCAACGGATTGGCCTTATTATACAGTTTAATTTCAACATTCTCATGGGAAGATAATCCATAGAAATACGGATTTCCTTCCATATCAATCCAGCTCTCCATTCCATCTACTAACAGACGAATATGTACACCTCTGTCTGCCGCATCATGCAGTGCTCCTAAGATCAATTTTCCACTTTCATCGGATTGAAATGCAAAAGTAGAAAGAATAATTTCCTTTTTTGCATTCTTGATCAAACGCACTCTTTGTAAAAGCGCTTCTGGATTCTTTTCTATGATTACTGCCCGTTCTGTATTTTCACTGCATTCGTTCCATGACCCATTTTTTGTTTCTTTTTTGGTTGTATTGGACACTTCCGGCTGCTTTTTATATGCAACGCAGATTCCGAGCAATTCATAAAAAGCCACACATAAAAAAATTGCCAGTATAACAAGAAGGATTTTACATATTTTATGCTTTTTCATTGTACATCACCTGATTCCTTTTTATTTCATACTTATACAATACAAAGTCAATCTCAATTTAACCTCAACAAAATTTATTTTTCATAAAAAATATGACCGGCTTCTTTTTAATGAAACAGTCATATTTTTATTCTAATATATGAAGGAGCTTTTCTTACTCCGTTGTATTAATCACTATTTTATTTCTTCCATAAGCTGTCGGATTTTTCTCAATGTACACCGTGTAACTGCCAGGTCATCTTCTTGTATATTCGATATGATTTTTTCATAAGCTTCTATCATTTTTTCTTTCTGACAATTACTTAATTCAATTGCCTTGTTCGTCAAAACAAGGTATGTTCTTTCTTTTTTTTCATCTAATTTCCAGATAATATATCCTTTATTTTCAAGACTTTTTACCATCTTAGATGTTTCTGGAATCGATAATTTCATGTATTCTGCCACTTCTGAAAGATATACTCCTTCATGACAGTCTGATTTTTCAACACATTCCTTTATACTATAAAGGAACAAATAATCTGTTCTTTCGACAAATTCAAATATACTTTCAACATTGATGCTCTTTAAAAAAAACTCCTCTGCACTGGTTCCTGCTCCCATATTATCGTTCCTCTCTTTCTATATATTCTTTTTTGCTGACTAGACTCTTATATGCCGGGCGAATGATCTTATCTGTAGTTATCAATTCTTCCAGGCGATGTGCACTCCAACCAGCAATTCTTGCTATCGCAAATAATGGCGTATACAATTCTCTTGGAATATTCAACATGTCATACACAAAACCACTATAGAAATCTATATTAGGACTTACTCCTTTGAATATCTGACGCTGCTTTGCAATCAACTTAGGTGCAATCTTCTCAATATTGTTATAAAGGGTCATATCTTTCTCACGTCCTTTATCCCTTGCGAGTTGTTCTACAAAGCCTTTGAACACCCTTTCTCTCGGATCTGAAATAGAATATACAGCATGTCCCATTCCATAAATAAGTCCTTTCTGATCAAACGCCTCTTTCTTCAAAATCTTACTCAGATATGATGCAATTTCCTCTTCGTCTTCATAATCTTTCACATGACTTTTAATATCATCCATCATATTCATTACCATCAGATTTGCACCGCCATGTTTTTTTCCTTTTAAGGATGACATTGCTGCTGAAATAACAGAATAAGTATCTGAACCTGAAGATGTTACTACCCGTGTAGTGAATGTAGAATTGTTACCACCACCATGTTCCATATGTAACAATAATGCTATATCCAGTACTCTTGCTTCCAGTTCTGTGAATTTTGTATCTGGTCTTAATAGGCGCAGGAAATTTTCAGCAATAGATAAATCTTTTTCAGGTCTATGAATATACATACTTTCGTTTTTTTCATAATGACAATAAGCATGGTATGCATATACTGCTAACATAGGAAATGCTGCGATCAACTGCATACTCTGCCTTAGCACATTCGGAATTTCAAGACTTTCTTTTTCCTTATCGTAAGAGCCCAATGTAAGAATACTTCGAGTCATAGAACCCATAATATCTGATGTAGGTGCTTTCATAATGACATCTCTGGTAAAGTTAGTCGGTAGTTCCATACAATCAGATAGTCTTCCCTGAAATTCCATTAACTGTGTATCAGTTGGCAATTCTCCGAATAAAAGAAGATATGCTCCTTCTTCAAAGACAAACCTTTTTCCTTTACTTCCTGTTACTAATCTTTTATATTATAACCACGATAAGATAACTCGCCATCACATGGACTCTTTACTCCATCACGATATTCAAAAGCTTTTATATCAGAAATATTTGTAAGCCCCGTCAACACACCTTGGCCTTTTTCATCTCGTAAGCCTCTTTTTACACCATACTCTGAATACAGATTCTTACTAATGCTATCATTTTGTTCACAAAAAATTGCTTGCTGTTTCATATAATTTTCCAAATTGCTCATTTGAATCGCTCCTTTCATTCTGTTACGAACTTACATACTATACTCAGATATTCTTGTTTCCAGAGCATTCAGCATTGTCTGTTCTTTTTCTTATTCTTATTCATTAGCAATACAATACAATGGAAAACTCAATTTAACCTCAACAAGGTTTGTTTTTTCATCCATGCAAAATCTTCTTTGTACAACAGACTGTTAGATATAGCAAAAACGGCCTTTCAAAAACAGTTAACTTCTAAATCAACTGTTTTTTGAAAGGTCGTTTCATCAGATTCTTATAGCAATCCAGCAAATAATCTCATAAATAATTGTCCCAGTCGCAAATATGCACTTCGTCCGGTTTGATATTGGTCTGTCACATCACGACATTCTCCCATCGTTCTTATCAGATCATTTTTTATTTCCACAACTGCCTGACAATCTGCCATAAAACAGCCGTTTTCAAAATGGTGATATAAACTTCGATAATCCAGATTAATTGTTCCACAAGTTGCCATACAGTCATCTGCCACACTCATTTTTGCATGACAGAAACCAGGAGTCCACTCATAAACACGAACACCATGTTTAACTAATCCATGATAAAAAGAACGAGTTATATTATAAATGAATTTTTTATCAGGGATACCAGGTGTGATAATTCTTACGTCTACCCCTCGCTTAGCAGCCAGACATAACGCATGCGTCATTTCATCTGTTATGATTAGATATGGAGTCATAAACCAACAATATTTTTCAGCTTTATTTATCATACTGATATAAACTTCTTCTCCTACTTGCTCATTATCCATAGGGCTGTCTGCATAAGGTTGAACAAACCCAGTTTGCTGTGCCGCATAATCATAGTGGAAAAGGTATTTACTAAAATCAGAATCATTAGCATCCTTATCACTTACTGCATTCCACATTTCCAAAAATGTCACCGTAAGCGACTGAACAGCATCTCCTTCTAAACGAATACCTGTATCTTTCCACTGTCCATACGGGTGTGTGTAATTAAAATATTCGTTTGCTAGATTATATCCACCTGTAAATCCGACTTTTCCATCAATAACTGTTATTTTTCTATGATCACGATTGTTCAAAAACAGATTTAAACCTGGCATAAACGGATTGAATACACGGCAATGAATTCCTATTGCTCCATCTTTTTCACAAAATCTGTGTTAATAAAGCCTATAGAACCCATATCATCGTAGAATACTCTAACTTCCACACCTGCTTTTACTCGCTCTTCCAGAACATCTTGAATCTTATGCCATGCTTCAGCGTCTTCTATCGCATGATATTCCATAAAGATAAACTTCTGTGCTTTCTCCAAATCCTTAATCTGTGCCTCTAATCCCTTCACTGCTTCATCAAAATACACAATATCCGTATTCTGATAGATTGGATACTGCGAATTTCTTTGTATGTAACTTGCTATATTTCCTGCTTTCGGAATTGTTTCTTTTATTCTCTGCATTTCATTATCTGCTTCAATGATAGCTCTTGCAGAATGAAGTAATTCTTCACTTATCTCATCATAGCCAGGCATTTCTTCAATTCCTTTTTTATAGCGAAGTTGATGTTCCAATGTTGCCCAGAAATCCATACCATTGGTTCGAATCTGTAATTCTACACGCATAGGTGTTTTACCCTTAGCAAAAAATACTGGTATTTCAACAATCATATGATAGCTTCGATAACCATTCGATTTTGGATTTTTTATATAATCTTTTATTTCAATAACTTTAATATCATCCTGTTGGGTAATCAAATCTGATATCATATAAATATCGTCAATAAACGCACAAACTATTCGAACGCCTGCTACATCATTGAGATATGTCTGTATATTTTCTGTTGTAAATTCATATCCCATCTTCTGCAATTTATCGTAAATACTATTGGGCTGCTTAATTCTTGTTTTTATAAAAGAAATAGGATTTCGATTGTTCTCAACTGAAAATTCATCATCCAAAACCTCAAGTTTAGTTTGTATCTCCCGAATAGCACAACGATACATCATCATTAAATTATAAAATTTTGTAGCATTATTTAAAAACTGTAGTGATTCCGGACTGTTCATCCTGAGTTTTTTTACTTCATCTTTTGTCATGGAACTTTCCTTTCTACCTCATCCCTGATTTCAAAACATTATTTATTTTGATAGTTGATTCGTTCTCCTTGAATTACTGGATAACAAATCATTTTATCACTATCCAGATTTTCTACATGCATATCTACTGCACTGATCTGATGGTTTTCATAAGTATTGTAATAATAAATACCTTTTGTAACATTACAACACGACGTATACAATGTGATTTCATATTTTCCATCCGTTACTTCGCAACATCCTCGTTGCTGATCCACAGATCCGAGAATGTGGAAGAATTGGCTAACGCTTTCTTCCTCTGATTCACCTGAAATTGCATTTACCTTTGTAAAAGCTACACGTACAAAGCGTGAGGAAGATGAGAGATCTCCCGGAAGACCTAATCCTCCCATACCTCTACTATATGCATCAAGAGCCAAATTTTCGCAGAAAGTATTTCTGGGCTGTTTAGGAGATAAATACATATAATTATTTAGTTGAAACATCTGCTGTGGAAATGGCGGATTATTCGTAAGCACTCCTACTGGATTGTCATAAATATGCAAACCATCTGACATAGATTCTACCGTAATTGACTCATTCTCATCAGAAATGATCCAGTGTAATTGTGCTAATGGCAATTGCTCGCTGAAAGGAGTATTAACAATATTAATTCGTTCAAGAAGCTCGCGAACTTCAACTAAAGAAGAACACTGACTTAAAATCCAAGGAATAAAATTCAAACTGTGCAATATTTTCCACATCTGGCTTAATCGCGGCATAAACAGCATTTCCGACAAAATTCAGTCCTGCCATTGCCACTCCTTTTTCATTCATAGCATCATAATACAAAGGATAATCCTCTGCAACATGAGCCATTCCAATAATTGCATAATGATTTTTCATATCGCCAACATGGCGAAAATTAAACGCATAATTACGTGGTGTAATTACTATCTGATCACCATAAGAGAATTCATAATCGAGGGTTCGTCCAAAGTAAAAATCTTTTGTTTTATAAGTTGTTGCTGTACACATGATCGTTTATCCTCCTAAATAGATTGAAATATGTCAATGAGCTTTTTCTTGAACAATATTATATCACAATTCTTTTATTTTGTTCCAACTTCATACATGATCATAACATGTAAACTTTAAACTATTTTCCTAGATTATTTCTCCATCAGTTTTTCAAACCAGGTATCCATAGCTAGGATGAATTGACCTACGTCTGGCAATTCTTGCAGCATTTCGTTTAGGGTTTTGTGCTTCACATATTTCTGCACATACACCCAACAGGCAACGCTACTGGCTTCTGATACAATGTCAGCTATGGTTTTGCGCATAAGCTCTTCAAATTCAGCAATTTCTTCTTTCGGAACAACATCATACAGTGTTGGTGCCTGATGACTTATTTTTACTCCATTTTCATTTGCATCTTTAAGCAGATTCTTAACTTTTTCTCTTGAATCCTCCGGTACTTTCATGTACTCCCACATAAATGCTACCACATCGGCTGGTGTGTCTTTTTTTAGTGGTGGTAACTGAATAAAATCATTGTTTTCGCTCATTTTCATATCCTCCTCACGATATAATAAAATCAATAATACGTTCTCTTGTCATGTCCAGTACAGTGTCCACGAATACTCCTGCAAACAGGATCAGATACAGAATTACACTCAGCGAAAATAGAAATGCAACCTGTACCCAGTCATGATAACAGTATGCAGTCGCTATAATCAGCAAAGTGAATAGAAACCCAAGGATTCCCCTGACAACCGCATAAGTCTGTACTGTCATCTTCACTGCTAGGCCGATCACAAAAAGGATCAGCCATACTGGCAGTAATAATATCTTCCCAGCAAGTTTTTAAAATAAACATGTGTACCTCCTATCTTACCAGTCCTGCATATCATGGTTCACCTCTGCCTGGTAATACCCGTTCATCGTGGACGGTGCATTAAACAGAGCTGCCAGTAAATATTTCTTGATGTTCTTCACTTTGCTTGTATTCCCGCTCATACAGTGCAAGACATACTCTATGTGTGAATAAGTCAGCATCAAAAACTTTTTCTTCACCAGTGCTGCCGGATACCAGTTGCTGGCAATCAAAATCTTGTCGTTTTTACACATCACTGTCTCTACGATCAGGTTCACGATTTCATCTACCTGTCGCATATCGTCATGATGGGTTATTTCCAGTGATTCATAATCAATGGTCTCCTTGACAAGGTTTTCATAAGCCTGATAATCCTCAGAGCGATTATCGCTATCACATCTTTTCTCATCCACAGATATGATATGATTAGATTTATTATCATTCATTTCAGTCTCACTAAGATTATATTATTAGGGTTTGAAATGTAAACTTCTTGAAGTTTGTTTTCGGGACTTCTAGAAGTTTGATTTTGGGACTTCATGAAGTTTGAATTGTAAACTTCTGTAGATTCCTCATTTTCCTCAGAAGTTTGTTTTTTAAACTTCTTTAATTCATCCTCTAGTGATTTCTCTTCCGTTTTTTCCGGCATAAAGGTTTTCACGTAGATAATGTTCACCTTTCCAAATCCCTGTCTGCGTTTCTCAATCAAACCAATTCCTGTTTCGTCATCCAGTTCTCTCATGGATTTAATGGCTTTATTTCTGCCACAGTTCAGTAATTCCATGATATCTTCGATGGAAAAATAGATATATGCTCTGTTTTTGTCATCAAACCACTGATTCTTGATGGAAAGAGACATTCGATCCAACATCAGTCCATATAAAATTTTAGCATCGCTCGATAAATCTTTAAAAATAACTGTCTGTAAATAATGCTTTTGGTATGCGGTAGAAGCTGAACTGATCAGCTTCGGTACCGTAAAAATAATTAAATGTCATTTTTTTCTCCATAATTTCCTCCTTTCATTTTCTGCTAAGAAGTCCTCTTTTTAAAACTTCTTTGACTTTGTTTTCTTAGCTTTTTCTATCCTTAACAGGACTGTTCCTGCATCCATTTTTCTAATAATGATTCAATCACCTGCTCCATATCTTTGGCTGTATAATCATCCGGAAAGTACTTTGTCAGTTTCTTTTCTGAGAAAGTAAGAGACCGAGATACTTTCTTTGCCATCACACAGTTATTGAAAATTGATAACATCTGGATCTGATTGATTGGTCCATCATTCAGCTGATTTCTGAGTGCTGCAATTCTGTTTTGGTTTGATAAATCCTGTGTCGCAGATATATTCGTAAATCCATCCCTGTACTTCCTTATCGATGTAAGAGATATCTACAGCAACCGTGAATTGAAGCTTTTTGTTATCTACCAGATCAAGAAGTTCAGGAATCAATTCTGTCAGGCGAATGTAACGCTGAATCTGTTTAGAACTTTCTCCGACTTGCTCCGCTAATACATCCCTAGATACTGTTCCTATTAAATTCTGGTCATTTTGGCCAGAATTACTTTTTGGCCTTCCTGTCTTGTCTTTTCATTGCCTCTAGTTTCATCTTATAAGCAAAAGCTTTCTCACTCGGCAACAGTTCCTCTCGCTGAATGTTAGCGTCCACCATCGCCACAATGGCATCATCATCCGATAATTCTCTTACGATTGCCGGAATAGTCGTAAGTCCTGCAAGCTGTGCTGCATGCATTCTTCTGTGACCGGATACCATTTCATATTCTTCATTTTCATCCATGCGAAGCAGTACCGGTGTCAGCACTCCATTGATCTTTACACTTTCTACCAGATCCTGCATCTTTTCATCATCCAGCACCTTGAACGGATGATTCTTAAACGGATGGATCTTACTGATCTCTATCTCCATTGCAGATTCTTCATTTACTACTCCGAGCAGTTCGTCAATACTTGCCAGCTTAATCTTTTCACCACTTCTATTTTTCATTCTTCAAAA
>ENA-OQHV01000076-OQHV01000076.1-human-gut-metagenome-genome-assembly--contig:-NODE-76-length-15011-cov-1.822561_pt1 | contig 15011 bp, 17 predicted proteins | sample MGYA00242641_ERZ504732 | MGnify/ENA primary metagenome ERZ504732 (study PRJEB26092, sample SAMD00036222) | human gut metagenome | host: Homo sapiens | study: EMG produced TPA metagenomics assembly of...
CGCCGGTCGACGCCCATCAAAAGCAAGCTTTCGATGTCGTTTCCCCTCGACTTGCATGTGTTAAGCCTGTAGCTAGCGTTCATCCTGAGCCAGGATCAAACTCTCCATTGTAAAATATCATTTTTACCTAGCCTTGCGGCTTGGTTTGTTTGTTGTCTGTACTTAGGACGAATATCCTTTTCGTTTATTGAAGCTTAGTAAACCTGACTTGTCAATTGCTTGACGGTTCGTTTCTTTTACCCAGTCAACTTTCTTATTTCTAAGAAGTTAACCGCTTCTTGTACTACTTGTCTGTTTATGTAAAATCTTTCAAAGAACTCTTTCTTTAATCGCTAAGAGAAAGTGTATTTCTCAAAAGCGAGTGCAAAAGTACTAACTATTTTTCATTCCACCAAATCTTTTCGCAAAAAAGTTGCTTTTTTAGTCGGTTTTTAACATCTATAAAGATTCATGCAATAGATTTTTTGTGTATACATTATTATATATATGCATGCGTACGCTCGCGTGTATATGCGCTAGTGCGCGCACATGATTAAATTATGGTATAACTCAAATCATGCTTAGTTTTAGACAAAAATAGAAACAGAAAGATGAATTTTCCTCCGATATTTTTTGTCTATTCACATATTTATATTACTTTTGCAGCAGAATTACATAAGAAGCATTAAAACAAGAACAAGCATCATGAAAAGATTTACGATTATCATTTCTTTCATTATGCTCACCTTCATGCCGCTCATGGCACAGGTGAAGCAGACCGTTGCCGTTCTCGGTGACTCGTATTCCACTTTCGAGGGGTTCATTCCTAAGGGTTATGCCACCTGGTACTCACCTACTACTCCACCAGAAACTACAGATGTAAACAAGGTTGAGCAAACCTGGTGGTGGCAAGTAATCAAGGAAGGAGGCTATAAGATGGGAAATATCAATTCCTATTCTGGTGCTACCATCTGCAACACTGGCTATCGTGACGAAGATTATACCGACCGTTCTTTCATCACCCGAAGTTCTCTTCTTGGCAATCCGGATATCATCCTGATTTGCGGTGCTACGAATGACAACTGGCTGATGCCCCGCTCGGCAACTATCAGTATAGCGACTGGAAGCGCGCAGATTTGTACTGTTTCCGCCCAGCCATGGCCAAGCTGCTTTCCGATATCCGCCAGCATTATCCAAATGTAGAGGTATATTTCATCTTAAACTCTGAACTCAAGGATGTAATCAATGAGTCAGTTAAAAAGATCTGCAACAAATATCAGGTTCCTGTCATTGCTCTTCATGATATTGACAAGAAAAACGGTCACCCTACTATCAAGGGAATGAAAAGTATTGCTGACCAGGTTCTGAAGGTTATAAAAAAGTAAAGAAATAATAAGTTTTAAATAGATAAATGATAGATTCAATACAAAACATTTTAGTTCAGGTTAGCGATTTCCTTTGGTCGTATATCATCATCACCGTCTTGATATGCTGTGCCCTGTTTTTCACTTGGCGTACCCGTTTCGTCCAATTCCGCCTTATCAGAGAGATGATCAGGCTGCTGATTCATCCCGACAAAGTACAACCGGAAGAAATAGGACACGATGAACTGTCGATGGAGGTGAAAGTGGATGGAGAAATGAAACATATCTCTTCCTTCCAGGCATTTGTGGTAGCATTGGCTAGCCGTATTGGAACCGGTAATCTTGCCGGTGTGGCTACTGCTATCAGCATCGGTGGTCCGGGAGCCGTATTCTGGATGTGGATGCTGGCTTTACTGGGCTCTGCATCCGCTTTCATAGAATCAACTCTCGCCCAACTTTACAAGCGAAAAGGCAAAACATCTTTCTATGGCGGACCGGCCTATTATATGAAGTATGGTTTGGGAAAAGGATGGATGGGTATTCTTTTTGCTGTGCTGATGATCATTACCTTCGGCTTTGCCTATAATTCTGTGCAGAGCAATACTATCTGTCTGGCATGGCAGAAGGCTTTTGGCATCGAGCCTGCCACCATGGGAATTGCCCTCACTGTGCTCACCCTGCTCATCATCTTCGGTGGCATCCATAGAGTGGCTAAGTTCTCTTCTACCGTGGTTCCTGTGATGGCTGTCATTTATCTTCTGATAGCTGTAGGTGTTGTTGTTTGGAATATCACCAGTCTGCCAAAGGTTCTGCTTACCATTGTTGAGAATGCTTTCGGATTCAATCAGGCTGCTGGCGGAGTTCTTGGCGTTACTGTGATACAGGGTATCAAGCGAGGTCTGTTCAGTAATGAGGCAGGTGAAGGTAGTGCACCGAATGCAGCTGCGGTAGCTACAGTCAGTCATCCTGTAAAACAGGGATTGATACAGGCTTTGGGTGTTTTTACAGATACGCTGGTAGTATGTTCCTGCACCGCTTTCATCATCCTGGTGAGCGGTGTGGATCTTACGGCTTCAAATGGAATTCAACTCACCCAGGATGCCCTGACCCACGAAATCGGAAACATCGGCAATCCGTTTGTTGCGGTAATGATATGGCTGTTTGCCTTTAGCAGCATCATCGGCAATTATTATTATGGAGAAACCAACGTGAGATATATCAGGGACTCCAAGCTGGGTGTATTTGTCTATCGTCTTGCTGTAGCAGCAATGGTGATGGTCGGAGCGGTAGTATCTCTGGATTTTGCATGGAGTTTTGCAGATATCACGATGGCTCTTCTCACCCTCTGCAATCTCGCAGCCATCGTCCTGCTTTCCCGCCAGGCCGTCTTCCTGTTGAAAGACTATCGCCAACAGAAGAAGGAAGGCAAGAATCCTGTATTCACCAAGGATAAGATGCCAGAGATTGCAGATAAACTGGAAGCATGGTAAAGTTACAATGATGGATTTTCATTTCGCGAAGATCTATCCTTCATACAATTCATCAACAAAATTCCCCGATACGAATCCTGCAGGAATACTGAGGATTCATATCGGGGATTTTTTTATGCGCTAAACTATTTTTATTTTCTTATAGTAATCGAACAGGAAAGCATCAAGATAAAGAGGATCCCATAGCTTTTGTGTTATGGAACCCTCCCCTACTCTACTTAGAGTATCATTTCTTCATATTCCAGTCCGAAGACATCCGCTACGGCCTTGAATACCACCTTTCCATTTACGATATTCAAACCCCTATACAGGGCTTTATCCTCCTTGCAGGCCTTTCGCCAACCCTTATCAGCAAGCGCCAATGCATATTTCAGCGTAGCATTGGTCAAGGCTGTAGTAGAGGTATGCGGCACAGCACCAGGAATATTAGCTACTGCATAATGAACGATTCCATCGACCATATATGTCGGATCAGAATGTGTGGTTGGATGCGATGTCTCGAAACAGCCACCCTGATCAATTGCTACATCAACAAGTACTGTTCCTGGTTCCATCAATTTCAACATATCTTTCGTGATAAGATGCGGCGCCTTATCACCTGGTACGAGCACACTACCCACAACGATATCCACATCTGTCAATTCTCTACGAATATTATGCTCGTTGGAATAGAGCGTGTGTACATTGATAGGCAGCTCCATCTCTAACTGACGAAGACGAGGCAAACTGATATCTGTAATCCATACATCAGCTCCCATTCCTGCAGCCATTCTTGCTGCAGCTTCTCCTACGGTTCCGCCGCCCAATACCAAAACCTTGACACGGTTCACACCAGGTACACCACTCATCAGTTTTCCTTTTCCTCCCTTTGTCTTCTGCAGATAAAAAGCACCATTAATAATGGCCATTCTTCCAGCTACTTCACTCATCGGAATGAGTAAAGGCAAATGGTGGTTATCTGTCTCCACAGTCTCGTAAGCCAGACAGACAGCACCACTCTTGAGCATGGCATCGGTAAGTTCCTTGTCACAGGCAAAATGGAAATAAGTGAATACAAGCTGGTCTTGATGGATAAGTGGATATTCCTCAGCGATAGGCTCTTTCACCTTTACTATCATTTCCGCCTCACGATATACACTCTGAATGTCGGGTAAGATTATGGCTCCTACCTTTTCATACGCTTCATCAGCAAATCCGCTGTTCTCTCCAGCCGTATGCTGAACCATCACTTCGTGACCATGTCGAATGAATTCAGCTACTCCTGCTGGTGTCATTCCAACACGGTTCTCATTATTCTTAATCTCTTTTGGAATACCAATTTTCATGATGTTATAGTTTTAAAGGTTCGACATCAGTTTAACTCTGTAAAGATACTGAAAATTTCAATAGGTTGTATGCACTTAGAGGAAAAATTAACATATCTTATATAAACTATTCCTGTTGAATATACGTATTTTAGTTTATTAGGCAATTAGATTAAACTAACATTCTAACTTTGTACATGATAGATATTCTACAAAAAGGATAATTAAAATGCTGAATTATAAAGTGTTAACATGTTAGGTTTGTAATATACATGCTTATCTTTATCTCGCCAATCATTAGATTATTATAATTGCTGGCAATTAGTATATTTGCTTAAACGTAGTTTTGTATTTTCGCTATCCTAACTTCGGCTTTACGTATATTAGTTTATATTTTCTTTAGTTTATATGGCTATATATAAATAGGTTTAATTCATATATCAGAATAATCATTATTAGCATTAATCGTTTATTAGTATAATAGTCTATACAAATATATGTTTAATAGAATATTCATATATAAGTTTAATTAATTTGTCCGTCTATTAGGATATCTGTATTTTCGTTTAGTAGCATATCCGAAGTGATGCTTATTCTTCATGAAGATTGTTAGAAAAGTATAAAAAAAAGGATATTTACAAAGAAATAGGAAGATAAATTCTTTTATATCAACTATTTTGGCTATTTTTGCAACCAATATTAGAACAAAAGAACATTAGATAATCCAGAAATAAGACTTTTAGTCTTTCAGAACGAAAGAATATAAGTCAATTCGTTTATTCTAATTGCCAGCAATTCTAATATATGTAAATTGTATTAAACAATAACGTGAAATAAGGAAAAAAGAAATATGAAACATGAACTACAGGAAATTGTTGCAGTAGTGAACAACAAGGGTGGAGTAGGCAAGACGGCTACTGTGCAGTCTCTGGCTTCTGGCATAGTCCGGTTGAATCACAATCTCAGGGTTCTGGTAATAGACTTAGACCCACAATGCAACCTCTCTTCGCTTTTCGGAGTGAGAGATAACGAATATGATAACATATACAACGCCATGTGCAAACAGAGTGGTGTGCCAGTCTACAAATGTAAAAATGGGGTATATGCAGTTCCAGGATCTGCTCAGATGGAAAATATAGAACAACACCTTCCTGGAGGCCCTTCACTGAGAGAACAGATGAAGAGCTACACGGTATTACTGGGATGCCTGCAAGACAACGATTGCCATGACATGACAGGAGAAGGACTGAAAAACGTATTTGATGATTTCGACTACATTTTCATCGACTGTCCTCCAGCACTTTCCAAGAACACTTATAATGCTTTGGTTGCAGCAAGCAAGATTTTGATTCCTGTACAGATGGAAGCATTATCTGTCAAGGGAGTAAGTGAAGTACTCAGCGTAATGGATGAAGTGAAAGAGTTCCACATGAACGATAATTTGGAATTACTTGGACTCCTGCCAGTTATGGTAGATGAACGAACCAAGATTACTAAGCAGTTGAGCAAACTTTTAGGCGAAAAACATGGCGACTTAATTCTGCCTTGCCGTATCCGACGCTCTGTAAAGTTCCTGGAAGCTCAGGCACACGGACAAAGCATATTCGAATATGCACCTTACTCAAGTACAGGTATCGATTACGAAATTGCTATCAAGCGCATGTTCAACATCAAAATCTAATCTTGGTAGGGTAGGTTGAAACATGTAATAATAAAACAAAAGAAGATAAACTTATAAAATATAAGAATTATGGCTGTAGCAAAAAGAAATTTAGAAGAAATTGGTGAGTCTCTTGAAAATATGGGTATGAACGACCGACCAAGTTTATTAAACACAGAAATGGCAAAAAGCGAAGAGGATAAAAATATATCTAAAGGTGGTCGCAAGAGAAAAAGTTACTGGACTGCAGAGGAAAGACGCACTAGAACGAGTGTGGCTACATATCTTAACAAGGAAGAACTCCTTCTCCTGAAGATGAAATGCCTCTCAGATGATATCCCACAGGAAAACCTACTCTACAATATCCTGATGGATTACTTGAAAAAATAAGCAAACAAAAAGTAGTTATTAAAAGGGTGAAAACCACAAAACTGTTTACCTAAAAAAGCGCTAAGCTTAAAAATAAGGTATAAGTTCCTACAAAAACCACATTTTTGTTTACCAAAAGAATGATAATTATAGATTATTCTTTATAATAAATTATATATCTCTTATTTATTACAGAGAGCATAATGGCTTGATTAATAATGAGTTATATTTGAAATGGTAAATAGAAAAGTGGTTTTAGGTAAATAGGAATATGGTTTATGGTAAATAGCTTGGTGGTTTCGGGTAAATATTTATGTGGTTTTAAGTAAATAAAAAAGTGGTTTTAGGTAAACAACTTTGTGGTTTATGGTAAACAGAAATGTGGTTTTTATATGAGTGAACCAAAAGGAAACAAGAATCTGGTGTGGATTAACACACCTTTTTCGCTGACAAAATTGGATAAGCAATATACATTATTGCAACAAAACATATTGATGGTTGCAAGTACCCATCTGCAGAAGTATGTTGAAGAGTATTTTACCGAGAAGAGAGTGCTTGGAGATGCACGCTCCGACTATCTTTTCGAGAAAGGAATAGAGCATGCTGTTATGGAGATTCCGCCCATCAAAATAGACATCAAGGATTTTCAGGTATCAACGGAGTTTCATAATTATAAGAATCTGCGTGATACGCTGAAGAACGATATCCTCAACCTGTCGGTGCGTGTAAAGACGGATAGCAAGACAGAGAAGATACAGCACGTATTTTCAAACATCGAGATTCCGACAACGCAGAAAGGCTATACAAAAAGCGATGGTGAGAAAGTAGAACGCATCAAGGGTGAAGTAATACTTGAGATAGATCCAAAACTCACCATGAGCCTTTTTGACATGCGTCAGGGATATATTCACCATATCTCCATGATTGCTAAATATTCCAAGAAGGTGAATACACCTCGACTCTATATATATCTGCTTCGTCAGATGGGACTAGACAAGAGCTTGGATGTTAAGGTTGAGTTTTTGCCGATGAAACAGTATTTGGGTCTGGTAGAACTTGATGAACATGGCAATATTCTGCTTGACGACAAGGGGGAGCCTGTGATGAATAAATATCCTAAATTCTCGCAATTCAGAAAACAGGTACTCGATGTGGTAAGGGAAGATCTCAACAGAATGGCTAGTCGCAGTGAGACAGATATCGTATTTGATGAATTTTCTGAAGAAGACTTTATTTATCGGAACGGAAAGCATAAGGGTGATCCTGAATATGTTATCTTCCATATCAAGCGGACGGATGTAGGTATCAATCATATCGGAGATAAAGATGCAGATATTGCTCGTCGTCTGAATGAAAAAATAAACCGTAATAGGGGAAAGAAAACATCTGATGATGCCATACAGCAGGGAGATCTTTTTGCGCATGTATATCAGAATCCTGACAAGAAGATAGAAGTAGACACGACTCAAGGTTTTGAGCAATGGAATCAGTTTATTTCGATGGTACAGGATACCAGTCAGCAAGCCCTGTTGGGCAGATGCAAATTCATAGGAATCAAGAATGACAGATTCTGTATTGCTGCTAGTGATGATGATTTTGCTGCTTTGAAAACATCGGGTCTTGAAAGGCTGGCACAAGAATTTTTTGACTGTGTCGGTTCATTCATGCCTGTATTCTATAGAGGCTGAGCAGAACAAGAAAGCAGAAGAGGAAGTAGGGGAGTACCGTACTTCCTCTTTTTGATATGTAAAACCACATTTCTGTTTACCTACTTTTAAGAATGGCTTATCATCATAACCACAAAACTGTTTACCTGAAATGTCATGTATATAATTCATTCCATTTGAGGTTATATTAATTATTTACCAAATCCCGTGTTATAATTTGATATGTAATAAGTTATATCATTTTTATATCAGTCTTTAATTCTTAGGTAAACAGTTTTGTGGTTTTTGGTAAACAAAATAGTAGTTTCAGGTAAACAGTTTTGTGGTTTTTATCTTGATAAGATACTATTTTTTATCTTATTCTATTTGAAATCAGGCACCTGAATACAATTTGAATATGTGTATAACTACCAGTATATTAGTATGTTATGTAAAACGCCTAAAGGAGTTGTCTAGACTTTTTAATTTTTTCTTTAGTAGTAACTGAATAAGAATTTAAAAACCACAAAACTGTTTACCTGGCAGAACGTTCATCGATTTTTCTCATAAACCACATTTCTGTTTACCTGTTTTTCTCATGAATTTTACTAGGTAAAAAACTACATTTCAATTTACCTAAAAAGGAGCAACTGCTTTTTACTAGGATAGGTAAACAGTTTTGTGGTTTCAGGTAAACAGTTATGTGGTTTAGGTAAATAGAATAGTGGTTTAGGTAAACAAAAATGTGGTTTGTGCTACAAAATGCAGTGATTTTTGGTAAACAATTTTGTGGTTTATGCGTAGTTTTGTGGTTTTAGGTAAACAGTTTTGTGGTTTTCTCCTTATAGAGAATCAAATTCTTAATTGTCTAATTGTAGAATTGACTAATTGCCGGAAAAACTACAAGTAAGTTTCTTTTTTAGGTTATTATTTTGCCATTGAACTGCTTTCAAGTAAGTTCTCACCGCATTCACAAGTTCTATGATGGTTATACCAGTCATGGCCCAACGTGAAGCCAGAACCATCAACTTTTGAGGTCAGGAATGAACTGTTTGCGCCTGATGGAAAACTCTTGCAAACTTTCAAGAAAAAAGTGACTCTGAAAGCCGGCGAAACCAGGCGCATGGAATTACAGTCTAAGCTCATCAGTAATCCTGAGCTTTGGACTTCGGAGACACTTATATTATATAAGGTGGTAACTTCGCTTGTCGACACAAAAACAAGAAAAGCCATTGACGAGAAATCCCATAAGGTAGGATTCCGCTGGTTTTCATTCGATGGCGAGAAGGGATTCTGTTTGAATGGGAAGTCTTACAAGTTGCGTGGTTTCAACCGTCATCAGGATCAGGCACCTGTAGGTGTAGCCCCGCACCGTCGCGACATCCGTCTGTTGAAGGAAATGGGCAGCAATTATATCCGTATCTCCCATTATCCACAAGATGATGCTCTCCTGGATGCCTGTGATGAGCTTGGTTTGTTGGCTTGGGAGGAAATTCCTATAATAGATCTTGTGCCCGACACTCCAGGCTATGCAGATAATTGCGAGCGTAATCTGCGGGAAATGATCCGGCAACACTTTAACCATCCGAGTATTATCAACTGGGGCTACATGAATGAAATACTGCTCTGCACTCCATGACCTGCACGAAAGAATGGCCAGCTTTCAAGGAGCGTACATTAGCACTTGCTGAGCGGTTGGAAAAGGTTCTGAAGAAAGAAGATGCTACGCGAAAGAGTGTGATGGCTTTCAATATGACAATGTTTATAACGAATAGGCTTGAACCTCGTAGATGTGGTAGGTTGGAATCTTTATCATGGCTTGTACGAGGGAGAGTTGAATGGTTTCGACCGCTGGTGTGAAGACCAGTACAAGAACTATCCTAGGAAGCCGATGATCATCTCGGAGTGGGGAGCCGGAAGTGGAACTTTTCGTCAATGGCAAGAGCTGTGGAAAGAAGAATGTAGAAAATTGCCTTGCAGTCTTTGATGTAGTATTGCCTTTCGGAAGTTCAACGTTAGAAGCAAAAGGTTTTGGTGAGAAGCTCACTGGCGATGCTGGCAGGAAAGATGGTAATACAGAAGATGTGATGAATATCTGGTACAATCCACTGCCAGACCAAGCCTATAAGGCAGGCTCATGGGGATATATAGGAGGAGAAAACAAAAGTACCACATCTGAGATACAGAATACGATTGATGGACCTATTTATCAGATTTGGCGTAAAGGCGACTTGGAATATAAGATAGATGCACCAAAAGGCGAATATCAAGTGGAATTGTTGATGGCTGATGTTACTAAGCCAGCAACCCAGTTGCCTAATCTTCTTGCCAGAAGCAATGGAGAAGCTTCATCTAAAGATGCAAGATTTGATGTCAGCATAAATGGAGAAATCAAGGAGACAGATTTCACTCCTACCGATGGACGCCATTATTGCACAGCCTTCAAGCCCAAGTCGATGCCGACACTCAGATTGGTTTTCTCCAAGTCCTCGACCTCAACCTGCGTCCTCGATCGGATCCGACGATTGAGGGCGCAGGTTTTTATCTGTATATTTGTTAACTGCCTTATTATTAGTAATATATGTATCTTATCCGTGTTTTGCAAATGTTAATTTCAAAGGTATATCGAATCGTGATACATTTTTATTTCAAAATTTTATACTTTTGCAGCGGTTTATAATTAATTAGAAATAATATGAAGATAAAAAATCATTTATTGGGTATGATGGCTATAGCATCTCTCCTGGTCAGACGCAATAGCCATCCGAAGTTTCAAACATCGGTAGATGTTGTAGAAGGCTGCAAGAAGGAGCTTGTTGCCTTGAAGGGAAAAATGAAAATGTCGATGGACCAATTTATAAGACCACCTTGAAGGTATGTGTTGGTTTATATGATTCTGTCGGGAAGAAAGTAGTATCCTTTCTTTCGTGGTACTACGAAAAGATGAAAACTAGCATCAGCGCAAGAAAACTTTTTACACTTATTTTAGTGATGGTTCTTTTGGCTGTTCAGTATGTTGATTACGAAACAACCCTCTCTGCAGTTAGAGCAAATCATTTGATTGGAGAAGCTTCTTCATTCTTGAAAATGGATAAAACCGGAATGGGCAGTTGTCTTTGGAATGCGTGGGAGAAAAATCTACTTTTTCTCCCATCGCAAACTCCTTACAATTTGATAATGGTAAATCTGTTATGTACCTTTCTGCTTTTCAACTATCGTATAGCTGAGAATGTTCTTACTTGTTTGAATCAGAAGAAGATTATATTTTCATTATCGGCAGCTGTTTCTGTTACTCTCATCCTGATAGATGGAAGGCTTCTGATTGGTTCCGAATGCATTGGGCGCAGGAGCTATTTTTCCAAAGTTCGTAGGACATGGACAGGGTGGTTCAAAAGAATCTCTCAGACACGTTGTAAGAGAGTTTCGAGAATGGAACGAGATTTATCGAAATGCAGCGTGATATGTTCATGTTACATTTATTTATTATCATTTTAACATGTAAATATTTAGTCATTTTATGGAACACCAAAATAAAACAAGATTCAGAGACATCATTAATGCAAAAAATGCTCAAAGCAACGTTATCGAAACTAGGCTTCCAATCGAAAAGAAATACTCAATACATATTCCTTTTGAGGTAATGGACTTTTTGGGCAATGATTACGTAATAGTGAGTCCAAAGCGTTTTTCGAGAATCAAGGCTTTTAGATATTTGCTATCCCGGCATATTGATGGTCTTGAAAAAGGAGAACTGAAACGCAACTACATTTCTCAACTTTGCAAAGACTGGAAATGGACTCGTCCGACAGTTGTCTCTTTTTTGAAGTCTCTTCAACAAATGAATGTAATCGATATCAAACAGATTCTCTCGGCTAAAATGGTCTCAGTAAATCCGACCATTATAGTTATGAGTCTTAGTAAAGAAGAACTTGACAAGATGGCTCAGAGAAAGCTTTTACAGCTCCCTTCGCCTTTGCCACATATCTCTTCTGGAGAAACAAAGTTATTCACATAACAAATTAAGTATAATTTCAAAGTAAGGTTCTTTTACAAATGCGCTTGCGCATGAGAGGGAAATGTACTACATCCCTGTAGCCTAATACGGGGTTTTAGAAAAACACCCTGAAATCCCCAAAAACGTTAAGTAAAACGTTTTGACATTCGTGCGGCAAGCCGTGGGGATATTAGGCTCAGGGAATACTGCCCTAAGAACCTTTCTTTTTAAAATAGATAATCATGAGCGGAGCAAAAAACGTTATTGATATGAGACCCAGTAAAGGGTTCTCGCCTTCACAAGGCAACGAACACCTACGCCGTTTAGATGATTGCGAAAGGGCGCAGAAAGTCAGATGGAATTATGACCCTTCAAGAGAACATCTGAACTTCGAAGTGGGTAAAGGTGGGGTAGTGACAGAAGTAAATAAGTTCAAAACCATCAACCAGAGAATACAGGAAAATTTGGATTCACGTGGCATTGTAAACCCCAACAAAAAATACATTGACCAGGGACTGGATCCAAAGTACAGGACTGTCGCAAACTTTATCTTGGGTGGCAACCGAGAGGTAATGAGAAACCTGGCTTTTGGTAATCAGGAGGTGGATTGGGAACATGGAGCCGACAATTCTGACTTGAAGAGAATGCCGGAAATTGAAGCATGGGCAAAGGATGCGTATGCCTTCATGTGTAAAAAATATGGAGAGCAAAATATTGCTGCTTTTGTCGTTCATCTGGATGAAGCGAACCCACACGTACATTGTACGGTTTTGCCTCTTACGGAGAAAAATAGGTTTTCTTTTATAAAGACTTTCATGGGTGGAGTTGACAGCAGAGATGCTTTATCAAAGTATATGGAAAACCTTCATACCGAATATGCAGATGAGGTAGGTTTGAAGTATGGTATGGAACGAGGGGACAGCATCAAGGAAACCGGTGCAGTTCATCGTACCACAGAAGAATATCGCAGGAAGCTCTGGAAGGATGCTCAGGAGAAGGAAGAAGAGGTTCGAGAAAACATCAAAACCATCGAACAGCAAAATTCAACGATTACCAATCAGCGTGGAATTATTGCTTCACTTAGCAGGGAAATCAAGCACTCTGCTGCTCGTCTGAAGGCTTTAGCTACGATGATCAAGAACCTTGAAACTCATAAGGCAGACCTAGAACAGGAGATTAAAAAGCTCAATAGAGACCTTGCTGCAGGAAAGATTTCTAAGGAAGAGGCAGACCGCAAACTTTCACAAATTAATGCCGAAATCAAGAAAACAGAAGAAAAAATAATTGACAAGGCAGATAAGCTAAAAGTTGCAGAAAGCAAGCTCCATGATGCGGAACAACGGAAGGCAGAATTGGAAGCAAAAGCCCATGAAGCCGAAGAAAAGAGAAGTTCAGAAGAACAGAAAACTGCTTTGGCTGTAGAAAAAACGGCAAAGGCAGAAGGTAAATATCAGGTGATTAAAGCGAAATACAAAGAGATTGCTCCGAAAGTGAATCTTAAAATCAGCCATGAATTTGGCTCACTCGGTTTTCACATGGCAGCACTTGATATGAAAAGTCGTCTATCTAAATATGGTGAACTCCGAAACTCTTTATCTCCGAGCCAAAGAGATTTCTTGGATAAGACAGTTGGCGAAATATTCGATGGCTCACTTATCGAAAATGTAGCAGAAAATTCTGCAAATCTATGTTCGGTTGCAGCATCCTTATATTTGGGTTATCTGAATGCAGCTACAAGGATAGCTCAAAGCTGCGGTGGCGGTGGAGGACCAGGAACCGGATGGGGTAAACGAGACGATGAAAATGATATGGACTTCAGAAGGAGGTGTTTCGGCATGGCAATGAAGATGATGAAGCCGGGACGTCAGCAGCGTCTCAAACGTTAGTTGTTGCTACAGTATTATATAATAGTGCCAAGAAAGCCCAATGGTCTTTTTGCCTTTGGATTTTCTTGGCACAAAATTTAGCCTTAATCTGTTTCCTTATGTTTATGTAAACGGCTAATTATCTTGTAGCCTCTTCCGTATCTTTTGCCTTTTATTCCAATCAGTCCACCATTATAATAATTCAGAACTTCATTTTTATGGAGTCTTGATAGGGTGGTGTTGAAACAGTTTATCTTGAGAGTAGGATAGAGTTGCATAGTCTTATCAATAAGACTCTCTTTGGTTTGCGGGAGGGACTCCTCTGTTAAGACTTTTACCATCGTAGATGCCAAAGAAGGTTTGGAATTATCTTTCAGGATAGTCTTTTCTTTTTCCTTCTTCTCCTTCTTCTTTTTCTTATGGTTATCTACAGTTGGAGTGGCGGTCTTTTTCTCTTCCTTCTTTGCCTGTTTGGCAAAGGATTCCGCATTGATGTCAAGCTTCAGTCCTAGAATTTCCGAAATGATGTTCTTGAGGACATAGATGAACAACTCGCTGTCTTCACTCTTGAGTGAGGTCTCTTGTTTCCAGTAGCGACTCTTGAAAGCAAGTTGGGTCAACTCTTCAATCTCCTGTTCAGAAATATCTTCTTTGTTAGCGAGACGTGTATTGGCCACATTGAGGAATGAAGCAAAGGAAAAGGTGGAGAATTGACTTGGAATTACGTATGTGAAAATATGATTGTTTTCTCCCTTTGCTGAAGGATGTTTAAGATTAATCATACTCATCCCTTTTACCAGAGCAATTAAAAAAGCCATGCTGGCGTATGAGAGATTTGTATTTTCAACCTCACAGATACCTTTATAGTCGAGGTTCTTATCCGAGATAAAGTTCATGGTAAAAATACCATAGTTAGTCCATTCTGTAGAATGGAGCAACTGCTGGAGTGTGGAATCTTCTGGTGCACCCAAGCCTCTGTTAACGCTATCTATATAGCGACGCATTGTTTCTACTTCTTCCCATTGGAGAAGTGAATCATCTCCCGGCTCATTGTTTCTGATGCAGCCGATGGTTCCCAGTCTGATAACATCAGCAGAAGTTGAAGTTCGCAGGTGATTTGCGAGCTTGGCAAATAAATTAGGCATCCAGTCGAAATCATCAACCGGCGAATCTATATAATCTTCCTGATAGTAATTGTTATCAGTAAAATCTAAATCTTGATACATGCTATATTTTGTAAAAATATTGAATTCAAATCTTTCATTTGCAAAGGTAAGAAAAAATATTTTATTCTCCAAATTTTTGGCCCCTTAATTCCGCAACACTATAAATTTTTAACT
>ENA-OQHV01000080-OQHV01000080.1-human-gut-metagenome-genome-assembly--contig:-NODE-80-length-14345-cov-0.954213_pt1 | contig 14345 bp, 16 predicted proteins | sample MGYA00242641_ERZ504732 | MGnify/ENA primary metagenome ERZ504732 (study PRJEB26092, sample SAMD00036222) | human gut metagenome | host: Homo sapiens | study: EMG produced TPA metagenomics assembly of...
GGTCTTCTTATTGTGATTATCCCTTTGACATTCTTCGGAGCAGAATTTCTGTTGGCTGTGTGTAGGCCAATAGGAATTTCCACACACAGCACATTCACGCTGTCGGTAATAGTGATTTCCCCGTTCTGCTTCTCGGTCGGCTTTCTTTTTGTCTTGCCTTGCTTGATAGCAACACTCTTTTGAACAGAACACCTGTCGATTGCTTGTTGGGATAAACTCTTTATTACAATGAGGACAAACCTTTGTCTTGACGACCTCGCCACCGTTTTCAGCGATTTTCTTCGCTTTTCGTTTCTCTCGGTAGGCTTTTTCACGATGACGCTGTTTTTCCAATCGTTTCTTTTCCTCTTGTTCTTCCTGCTCTTTTATCTCGGCAAGTTCTTCTTCGGTGTAGGCAATATCCACTTGACCGACATAGTTAAAATAAATATCGACCTTTTGTGTTCGTGCTTTTCCCACACCCTCTGCTTCATAAACCACTATCTTATCAACAAGTTCATTAAACATTGTATCGGAGATTTCCGTAGGATTTTTACACTTGCGTATCAGCGAAATGAAATGCTTAATATCAACGGAATTTACTTTTTCTTCGGCAAGTTCTGTTTTCATCGTTTCCATTTTCGTTTCCAGCTCTGCCTGCTCGTCATCATATTGTTTCATAAGTTGCTTATACTGTCTTTCGGGAAGTAAACCCGATATGAGATTTTCATACAAGCCACGAACAAGTGCGGAAAGTTCGTCATAGCGTTTCTGACAGCGTTGCAGTTCCGATTGATTGTGTTTCGGCTTTTCCTCTTGCTTGTCTTTCCAAAGGGATTGCAGTTCCAAAGCAAAGGCTTGTTCATCATTAAGAACAAACCTTGAAAAGCGTTTGACAGATGATAATATCAAGGCTTCAACATTGTCAGCACTAATCGAATGAGCAGTACAACCGTTCACTCTGCTTGCATACCCACCGCAACGGTAAGAATACTGCACAGAACCGTCTTTTTTACTGTAATGTGTCTGCAAAGTCATTCTTCTTCCGCAATCGGCACAGTACAAATATCCGCTCAAACGGTTGCTGTGCGTTCCCCAAGCCGAAGCACGATTTACTCTGCTTCTGCGTTTCTGAACGCTGTCCCAAAGTTCCTGCGATATGATAGGTTCGTGTGTATTCGGAAATACATACTGTTCTTCTTCGTCTGTGCTTTTTCTCTTGTGAAGTTTGAAATTTGTGCTTACAGACTTACGCAAAACGGTGTGTCCGAGATATTCCTGCCTGTCTAAAATATTTCTTATCGTTGACATTGCCCAAAGATAAGGGTTTGTGAACTTGTTGCCGTTGTACTGTTCGGGGTGGTATTCCTTTGCGTATGCCGCAGGGGTTAAAGCTTTTTCTTCGGTCAGTATTTCTGCGATTGCCTTGTACTTTTGCCATCATTGGCAAGAAGAAAGATACGCTTTACCACTTCCGAAGCCACAGGGTCAACAACAAGCGTTTGTTTATCGTTCGGCAGTCGGTTATACCATAAGGGATAGAACCGCTACAACGCTTTTCCGTCTTTCATACGGGCATCGAATATAGCCTTGATTTTATTGCTTGTGTCTTTGGCATACCATTCATTCATAATATTCAAAAACGGAGCAAAATCATTATCCGAAGCGTTGTTACTGTCAATACTGTTGTTGATTGCAAGAAAACGGACATTTTTCTGTGGAAACAGAACTTCCGTATAAAACCCTACTTGCAGATAATTTCGCCCTAATCGGCTCATATCCTTTACAATCAAGGTTTCTACATTTCCTGCTTCAACTTCTTTTATCAGAGATTGAAAGCCGGGGCGATTGAAATTTACACCCGAAAATCCGTCATCGGTAAATGACGAATGTTTTCAAAACCATTCCTACGGGCGTAATCTTCCAAGTATTTCTTTTGGTTGGTTATCGAATTTGACTCGCCTGTAAGGTCATCATCTCTCGACAAACGCTCGTAAAGTGCCGTAATTCTTGAAGTCCTTGACATTCTTTTTACCTCCTTCCTTATGTATTTTTTCAATTTAGGACAGTTAAATTCATCGTCCTATAAAAGTATAGCCCTCGGGAGCAAGTTCGATGCTCGTGACAACTTCTCCAAAAGTGGAAGCCCAGGAATCAAACAGTCCAAGTCCCATATTTTGTAATTTACTGTTCTGCAGATATCGCTGCATAACATATAATTCCGTCATACTATTGCTGATTGGTGTGCCCGTGGCAAAAGTAATGCCTTTTCCTCCAGTAATCTCATCCAGATACTGACATTTATTGAACATATCTGCCGACTTCTGTGCTTCGTTCTGTGCAATCCCGGCTACATTCCTCATTTTTGTATTAGAGAAACGCATTTTTATAGCTGTGTGCTTCATCTACATACAAGTGATCTACTCCCAGTTCTTCAAACGTAACTACCTGATCTTTTTTTTCTTTCTGATTCAGCTTTTCCAGCCTTGTCTGCAGTGTCTTTCTGGTTTTTTCAATCTGTTTGACGGTATAACGTCCGCCATCCTGTTCATACCTTGCACTCTGAATCGCCATTTCCAGATCATCAATCTGCTTCCGCAGCATAGCTCCTGCCTCTCATCAGAGATTGGTATACGCTCAAACTGGGAATGACCAATAATAATAGCATCGTAATTTCCCATAGCGATTCTGGCACAGAACTTTTTCCGGTTCGCCGGTTCAAAATCTTTCTTGGTTGCCACCAGGATATTGGCTCCCGGATATAACTGCAGGAACTCGGCTCCCCACTGCTCTGTCAGATGGTTCGGCACGACAAATAGATTCTTTTGTGATAATCCCAGACGTTTGCTCTCCATTGCAGCCGCTACCATCTCGTAGGTCTTCCCAGCTCCTACTACATGAGCCAGAAGCACCATTATCCCCGTAAAGCTGATGTGCGACAGCATTTTTCTGATGTGGGCGAAGTTCAATTTCCGGGTTCATTCCTGGGAAAGTCAGATGACTGCCATCGTATTCACGGGGACGGATACTGTTAAACCGTTCATTATAAACTCTTACCAGTCTTTCACGTCTCTGTTGATCTTTGAAAATCCAATCCTTAAATGCTGCTTTCATGGCATCCTGTTTCTGTGATGCCAGCATAGTTTCTTTTTTATTGAGGACACGAATCTCATCCCCATTTTCATTGACACTCTTATCATAGATACGAACATCTTTCAGATTCAGTGTATCTTCCAGAATCCGGTAAGCATTTGCCCTCTCGGTTCCATACGTTGCATAGGCAAACGCATTTCTTGGACTGTCTGCATTTTCCCGGTTAATCCGCCACTCACCATTCACCTCAGAATATTTTACCTGTATTTCCTTCTGTGCAAGATACCACGGAGTATGAAGCAGTTCCCTCATAAAGTCCTGATAATCCGATGGTTCAATCCAGGTTGCTCCAATCCTTACTTCGATTTCAGATGCTTCCAGTTCTCTTGGCTGAACTGCTTCCAATGCACGGACATTCGGTGTGAATTCCGGGTGATTCTCTGCAAAGGTTCTTGCTGTGTTTAACTTCTCCCTGACATTTCCAGATAAATACTCATCTCCACTCTCCCACTGGTCTGTCAGTGGGTTCTTAAATATAACTCCAACCAGTTCCTCCGTGATTTTTTCTTCTGTCTTTCCTGTCAGCTGTGCCATATAGGACAGATCCACCTTTGCTCTTTCATTCAATGATAATGCTAAGGCTTCTGTCGCAGTTTCCACACTGGTTACCGCCACTGCCTTTTTGATGGTTCGTTTCGTAAACATGTCTGCTTTTCGCTCAATGTTCCATCTTCGTTCAGGTCTTCCAGAGAACACAACAGACAATAAGAAGCGTCATCAGAAAACGCCCGCTTGTTTGCATTACTTCCGATGACTCCATACTTTGCTGTGTAAGCATCATATACTTGATTCAATTTCTCCTGCTGTTTGTGAATTTCTTCATCTGTTACGGATTCTTCCATCTGCATGGCAATCAGTTCACGCACCGTGTCTCGGATCTCCACCATACCTTTTACACGTTCTGCAGTAGCGGCAGGCATCTTTACCTGATTCATCAGAGAGTTAACACGGTAATATACCTGATCATCTACAACCGCATAACTGTAATTACGAACATTCGGATCTGCCGGGATACTCTCTGGTACATCATCCAGTTCTGCATCCACATCAACTGCAGGTGCCATATTTCCATGAATATTCCTGACAGCTTCTGCAAGCTGGACTTCAAGATCAGCACCTTCTATCGGCATACAGGTTGTTTCCATACCATACGGACCGGATACCTCTTTCATCTCACCCAGAATCATTTCCGGATGGTCTGCAAAATACTGATTGACCGTAATTCCATTGGCATCACTTCCAAGATTCACCCACTCCGGCATCTCTTTTGTCATGCTGTCACGCTTCTGGAAAAACAAAATATCAGCACTGACTTCTGTTCCTGCATTTGCCTTAAAAAGCTGTGTTGGGCAGTCGGATTGCTCCCAACAGACTCTGCCTCTCTGCCAGATATTTTCGAACTTCTGGTGATGCCTTGTCCATAGTTCCCTTTGTTGTGATCAGAGCAGCCACACCACCTGGACGTAACTGATCTATCGTTTGGCAAGAAGTAATCATGAATCATGAAATTGAAGCGATCATACTGACGGTCATTGACCTTGTATGCACCAAATGGCACATTTCCGATTGCCACATCGAAGAAATCATTCGGATAATCTGTCTTCTCAAAACCTTTAATCTGGATATTGGCATCTGGGTAAAGCAGTTTTGCAATTCTACCGCTGATACTGTCCAGTTCCACACCATAGAGTTTTGACTGGTTCAGCTTCTCAGGAAGCATTCCAAAGAAGTTACCAACACCCATGGATGGCTCCAGGATATTTCCTTTTGTAAATCCCAGATTTTCCAACGCCTGATACATACTTTCAATCACGATTGGCTGTGTGTAATGGGCATTTTAAGGTAGAAGCTCTGGCTGCTGCATATTCTTCCGGTGTAAGGACTGTCTTTAATTCCAGATATTCCGTCTCCCATGCGGATTTTGTTTCATCGAAAGCATCAGCAAGACCTCCCCAGCCTACATATCGGGATAAAATCTCCTGTTCGTCTGGTGTGGCATTGCGGTTTTCTTCCTCGCATTTCTTTAAAAGCTGGATTGCCATGATATTAGCACGGAACTTTTCCTTTGGTGTTCCCTGTCCCAGTTCATCATCTGTGATATGGAAGTTTGTTGCTGGAATATCAGACTGTTCTGGTGTTATATCTTCCTTTTTTTCTGCATCTTCTACTGCTTCCGGTTGTGTCTCAACTTCCGACGGTTCCTGATTTTCCTCTCGTATTTCCTGCTGATCAGAGCCTTCCTGCTCCACTTCCAAAGCCTGCTGAGCTCCTTCCAGATCCGCCTGTCTCTGTGCTTCCTGCCGTTCTTCATACTTTTCCAGTTCTTCCGGTGATAAGAAATCATCGGTGCGAATCAGCTGACGGACACGTTCTGCAACCTTATTCCACTTTAATAGAACTTCTACATCTGGACTGCCAATCTTCCCTTTCGCAAGTTTTAATCCTTTCGCATCATGGGAAGCATCGGATTCATACGCTCCCGGTATCCCAGGTGCTGCTCCACCTGTACCATACTCATTTTTCAGAAACTCAGCTGCATCCTTTATATCGTGATGTTCCATGAAATACTCATAGATCCGATTCCGTCCTCCGGCAGTGATCCCGCCTCTTCTAAGGACTGCATCTATCTCATCCTGTGTGATAAAGGAAAGGGCCGGACGTTCGACCGTAAATTTCTGGTCTACCCAGGAACGCTCCCTCTGGAGATCCTGAAAACGCTGGAAATATTCCGGATTATGCTGAATCTCCACCTGCGATAATCTTCTGGATTCTCATCCATATCTTTCTGCAGCCATTCAAAGCGATGGGCAATTGCATCTGCTTCCGCTGAATCTGTCCAAGCTTCCCGCACGACATCCTGCCAATCCGAATATGATTGCTGCTCCTCCCGGTTTCTGCTGGTATCCCGAAAATGGAGTGCAAGAAGATTGGTCATTTCTTCCTGCTCCTGTTCAATGGCGTTATTGGAAATCAGATTATCCACGTAACTTCTATCCTCATACATATCCCGGATTCTGTCCGCTGCTTCTTCCCACGTACCATGCGATCAAAGTTTCTTCTGGCGGAATCTCCCCGTCGGATACGGATACCATCATTGTCATACCAGATACTGATTTTCTGACCATCTATGGTAAATCCTTTGCCACCAGTTCCATATTCATCTTTCAGAAAACTCCGCATTTCTTCATTATCCAGACCTTCAATCAGTCTTGCTGTAATATGAAACAGTGTATTTTTCTGTCCGCTTCCCGTGCGGAGAATATCATTTACCACTTCATCGGAAATAAGAAAAGCGGCTGGCTGTTCCAATGCAGCTGCCGCTTTCCTTATTTCTCCTAACTGTTCCTCTTCTGTTGGGAACAGACTTAACTGTAAATAATCTCCTGAATCACCAGCTCCTCTGCCTGTGCCTTGATCTGGTTCATGTGTCTGGTCCATGCCATCCCGTCTGCCATTTTGTCCGGTGCCGATCTTTCTCCAGAAGTTCGTTCATCAGGTCGTCTACTCTCTGTCTTGCCTGGCTGTCGATCTCCATCAGATGACTGTCCAGACGGTTCTGTAAGGTCAGAATGTTGAATCTGGCTACTTTGTGGTTTCTCAGATACTCTTCCTCATCAATCCGTACTTCCCGATCGTTCCTCTCGTCTCCTCCAGACTGATATCCGGAATCTGGTACTCTCCATTCTGGCTGTAAGTGATCTCTCTCATGCTCTGTTTCCTCCTTATTTTCTCCTCTATCTTCTGTGTTCCTTGTTTTACTTTCACGAATTAACGTGTTAAATTCATTATAAGCTACTTCTTTTTCTTTTGCAACCGTTTTCAGATCTTTTTCCAAGTCATTCAACACATATCGTCCAATCTGCATCAATACCGGTCTGCTGATCTCATTCACAGAACTTCCAAGGTGTCCAATAACCTTTAACTGGTTAAAATCTGTAATATGACGAAAATCCTCTGCATCAAGATATTCCTGCACATCCAGTCCGCATCGGTTCAGTAACACATACCAGACACTGTTTGTCATCAGTTCCCGGAACTCCACTTTCTGATTCTGTTCATCCAGATCTTCCAGAAAAGTGCCGGCTACATCCATTTGCAGTTCGTCGAAAGCATCCGGCAACCAGGCCTGCACACTTTCTTCTGCCGCCTGGTGAAGAACCTCTGCTAATCCTCCCTCTGTTGCTTCCAGTGCCAGCCGCTCCTGCAGATAATCTGCCACCAGTTGTTCTCCTTCTGGATTAAGATTCCATAACTGCGGATCTCTGCCCAGATTTTTTACCTTATAAGTATCCTGCACATCAAAAACATATCGGAGTTTCGTTTTTGGCCGGATGTGTTATCTATCAGGGCAATTCCTTTAGACCCCTTTTTAATCCATCGGTACATCTTCTGGTTCCAGATTTCCATGGATGCCACGGCTGTTGCTCCCGGACGCTGTGCATAGATCAAGAGCTGTTCCGGAAAAGTGTACCGGTACAGCCTGGATGCAGTATTTAGAAACCGCATCCATTCCTGCGGATTGGCAGCAACATCCTTTGCCACTTCCTCCGTCAGAAGTTCCATTGCATATAATTTATTTGCCATCTGTTACTCCCTTTCTTCTTCCCACTTTTCTTCTACAACATCGGCAATCCGTTCCATTGCCCTTGTCATAGAAGGAAAATTACTACTGTTACTTGCTTTTCCAATCTGATCAATAAGAAATTCCGGCATATCTGCAAGTGCTCCGGCAATCATAGCCTTTACCCGGATATCCTCCAGCATAAGAAGCTCTTTTACACCAAATTCTTCACCAAATACATCCTGATATCTCCGTAAGTCATCCAAAAGATATTCCGGTTTTTAAATCTCTATCCATTTCCTTTCTTTTATCATCACCATATAAACACCAGTCCATATTCTTTTCTCCTCCATCTTCATAAATTAGGGACTGCTCACACAGTCCCCTCAAAATCATCGTTATTTCTCGTTATAATACTGAGGCAAGGTCTTTCGCCCTATTCTTTGGGATTGTATCTGTCCCTTTTGCTTTGATCTCCGCCTTGGCTTTCTCCAGTTTTCCATGGATTCCACCTTTTGCTTCTGTTCTCCCAGTTGCTTTTTCTGCTGCTTTTTCTTTCTCCAGACGTGCTTCCCTGCGTTCGGCATTTTCCATAACTGCTGTCTTTCCATCACAGAACTGAACCTTATCCGAAAGCTGTTCCTGCCTCTCTACCTGCGTCTCATTGACTTCCTGTACCATGGCATTTAATTCCGGTACTTCAAACATTCCGTTATCAGGAAGAATCAGCACCTCATGAATTGAAGAGGGAAGAACAAAATAATCACTTCCCAGGCATTCACCGATCTGCTTACGAATATCTTCCTGCAGTAACAGTGATGCACCATTCATTTTTTGTGCATTTGAAAGACAGAACATTGGATTTTCCATTGCTTCAACATTCAGTTTTTCATTCAAAAGATTTTCTGCTTCTTCACCAAAAATCATGGATTTTATCATTTCATTCATGTCCATCAAAACAACACCACGATTTCTGTCTGCCGCCACTGCATCTGCCTGGATTTGTTCTGCTGTCACACCCCATTCATTCATAAGATTGACAGTAACCGGAATACTACCAATTCCTCCCTCGTTTTCTTCCACATTCACTGCGTAATATGCTGCAAAATCTCCATGTTCGGTAACAACTTTATCAGCCAGGCGTTCTTCATTCCATTCCCGGTCACAGATTCTCACCTGTAATTTGTCCTTCATTTTTTCATAATCCAAAATATCCGGAAGACCCATATTGATAAATGCCGCTTTGTCCTGCACTTCAATACGCATATCTGCCACATCACCCACACAGGAATCCAGATTTTTTCCATTGACATATTCCATATAAAGAGAATCCAGATATACCATCGGCACAGCTCTTTGATCACCCTGTGGAATTGAAATGCCAGTCAACCTTAATCCATTATTTTTTGCAACTTCTTCAATACGGATTTCTCCATTCTGATATGAATCCGGCAAATAGTCTTTTACATTATCTTTGACATATTCATAAAATTCTTTTCTGTTCATCATACGCTTTTACCCCTTTCTGATCATGTGATGGTTCATTCTTTTCCTGCTGACCATCTGCTCGGCTTTTTTCTGATAAGCCATCATTCTTTTTAAAGTTCTCTCCTGGTTCTTTCTTGCTTCCTGTCTCTTTTCCATTGTTTTCATCATATTTTTCTGTCCCTTTCTGTGAATTTTTGTATTTTAAAGGGAGCCTGATTCAGGGCCCCCTTTACTGAGGATTACTGTTTTCTGATTTTCTTTCTGCTGATATAAAGTCCTGCCATGCCTCCGGTAGAGATAAGCAGAAGCAGAATCGGCAGCCAGATATTTGTGTTATCTCCTGTCTTCGGTGCATCTGATACCTTCGTCTCTTCATGGGACTGCGGCACATCTGGTGTGCTTGGTGTTTCCGGAACTTCCGGTTTCTCATTTGTCAGATTGAAAGTAACTTCTACAACCGGCGTACTGTCGTCTGCGTAGGCAAATGTCACTTCATGCTTGGTCTGATCCAGTGTGTATCCATCCAGTGTTTTTGTCTCCACCAGATAATACTTGATTGCTGTATCATATTTGCCGTTCTTGAATGCGGCAATCTCATACAGCTTACTCTCGGCATGACCGGCAGCATCTGTTTTTAAGGTTTCCAGGACCTTTCCTTTGCTGTCACGGAATTCAAATTCTACTCCTTTCAGCGGTTCCCCAGATGATTTATCTGTCTTATTGAGAATGACTTTTCCCTTGGCAGTATCATCTTTCATAACCACTTTCTGGATTTCTCCAGTATCCTTCACCTCAAATGTCACATCCGATGTCAAAAGATATCCTTTTGGTGCCTGTTCCTCTCGTAAGGTGTATCTACCAATTGGCAGTTTTTCAATATAGTGTGCCTCCTCTGTGGAAGTCCAGCTCTCTACTACCTGATCATCCTTATCGAGAATTGTCAGTTTCGCACCCGGAATCTCTGTTTCTCCTGTGATATCCGTCTTACTGATCTGTACTTTTGTCACATCATCTTTCATCTCTACTTTCTGAATCTCGGCCGTATTCTCTACTGTAAAGGTAATACTTTCTGCAGTGACATATCCATCTGCCGGTTTTGTCTCTGTCATGGTGTATTTCTTACCAACAACCAGTTCTTTGATCACATGGGATTCTTCCGTAGAAGTCCATTCATCTACTGTATTGCCATCTGAATCCGTTACTTTCAGGTGTGCACCTGGAAGTTCTTTACCTGTTGTCAGGTCTGTTTTGGACAACTCCACTGTGGTTGGCTGATTTTCAAAAGTAAAGTCGTAGCTTACTTCTGCCTGGTCTTCTCCGGCATATTCAAAGGTAAACTCCTGCACTTCTTCCGTTGTCACAAATCCGTCCGGTGCACTGTTCTCTTTTACATAATATTTTCCATCTACTGGAAGATCTGCCGCAAAAGTGATCTGTCCTTTCTCATCGGTTGCTTTCTGCTCGATGAGGGAATCTTTCTCAAGCAACACATCTCCGTTTACATTTTTGATATCTTCACTGGTATAAAGGCCGAAGACGCCGCCTGCAAGAACACGGTCTGTATCTTTTTCTTTCTTCAGAACAGTAACCTTTACTTTCTGACGGGTATTCTGCCATTTTTCATCATAAGTGATTACCGGTGTGTCCTGATCACGGTAGGAAAGATCAACATATCTCGGTTCTCCATCCAATACATAGCCATGGGCAGTTTTAACTTCTTTCACATAGTATTTGCCTGCCGGGAGATTATCCATCTGTGCAATACCATTGGAATCTGTAGTAATAGTTCCTACTTTTTCATCTGCTTTGTAATAATCTTTGCTGACACCATCTGCCGCTTTGATATCTTCCGCAGCAAATACATCGAAAGTCACATCTGTAAGGCTTCCGGTTACATATTCGAAGAGATGCTCCACAGTGCCTTTTACATTGTCCAGAAGTGTCACTTTATCCAAAAATTCTCCATTTTTGTTGATGATTAAAAGTCCTGTCGGCACTTCATCTTTCATCTCTACCTTCTGAATCTCTGCGGTATCTTCCAGTGTGAACTTCACATCCGTTGCTTTCAGATATCCATACGGTGCGATTTCTTCACGAAGGGTATATTCCTCCCCAACGGTCAGTCGTTTAATCACATGTGGCTGGTCTTTTACAGAAGTCCACTGATCTACGACATTCCCCTCTCTATCAAGAACGGTGAGTTTTGCTCCATCCAGTTCCACACCTGTTGTCACATCTGATTTTGTAATTTCAACCGTTGTCGGCTGATTCTTCTTCACTGTTTTCAGTTTTACTGTCTTCACGTCCTGTCCCTGATAAGAAGCATCCAGATTCAGAACTTCATCGGAAGAAACGAATCCTGCCGGTGCCTTTAACTCTTTTACATAATACTGTCCGAGTGGCAGATCCAGCGTACAGGAAGCAATTCCATCTTTATCAGAAGTCATTTCCTGTAACAGGGTATCAGCGTTGACAATGACTTTGCCTTCTGCTTTGATATCATCTTTGTTATAAATGCCAAAGACTGCACCTTCTACCGTTGCTCCGTTTTCTGCATCCTGTTTTTCTACCTGGATTGCAACTTTCTGTCTGTCATCACCAACAGTCACTTCCTGTTCGATCACAGGTGTATCCTGATCTGCATAGACAAATGCTACATCCGATCTGTCATGGTTCAGAACAAATCCTTCCGGTGCTGTTTTTTCTACCACATAGTAAGAACCAAGCGGCAGGTTATCTGCAACTGCTTTTCCGTCTTCCCCGGTCGTTACCGTTGTTACCAGAGCATCTTTTGCATAAATCAGCTGTCTGTTTCCATTTTCATCTTTCTGATAATCCGGTGTGTAGATATTTTCCGCTGCATAGACGTTAAACTCTGCACCTTTCAGATATTTTTCTTCATAAACAAAATCCTTTTTGAATCCACTCAGCATCTCACCTTTTTTATAGATCGTCAGCTTTCCTTTTACCGGATGATTCTCGTAATCAACTGTGATAATGGCATCGCCGCTTTCTGAATCCATCTGATAAGCAGTGTTTGCATCAACAGCAATCTCCATATAATTCTTGTTGATTGTGTACCCTTCCGGTGCGTTGACTTCCTCAATCCGGTAATTGTCCGATTTTCAGGTTCTTTGGCATGATCAGATAACCCTGACTGTCTGTAAAATAGGACTTGTGTGTGGTTGTCACAGGATAAGTAGTTACCTGCTCCACATATTTTTTGTTATCCAGGTCATATACCTTAAATTCTGTTCCTGCAATCAGGACTGATTTCTTTGTTTCATCGTCTTTTTTCACAATTTTCAATTTTGCCTTGAACTCTTTGTCCAGAAGCACACGCCAGATCTGTGGCTCATTCGGATGGTTCTCTGTGATATTCACTTCAAAATCATCGACTGGCTTGTAATTGTGTGGTGTTGTTGTTTCACGGACAATATAGCTTCCAAATGGTAATGGAATACTGCAGGCATAACCTTTTTCATCTGTAAAAATCTCAGTAGCTCCGTTTTCTCCACTCACTACTGGTTTAGCAGAATCAAAATCATAGCTTCCATCTGCTTTCTTTGTAAGGGAAGATTTCAGATAAACTGTAAATCCGGCTCCGGATAACAGATCTGCATCGGTCTTTCCATTGTTGGCTGCTTTGATGATCTGGAATGGCTGCTTGATGACCTGCTCACTGGAAGTGCACTCTCTTTTTACTTCTGCTGTCATATCTCCTTCATAACTACACGTAAGATCATGCTCTTCTGTATCTGCCAGGTATCCGGTCGGTGGTGTGATCTCCTTGACGTAATATTTGCCAAGATATAAGCCATCTACAGAAGCCTGTCCTTTTTCATCCGTTGTAAGAGAAGCCACCTGTTCCCCTGCTTTATAAATCACACCGGTTGCTCCATCCGGATGCACGATATCTTCACGGGCATATAATCCGTAGACTGCACCTTTCAGTGTTGCATCGCCCTGCGGAACGGCTTTTCCTGTTTCTTTATCAACTTTGAATAAATTGATTTTTGCTGTCACACGGTCATTGCTGAAGGTATGGGCGAAAGATACGGTTGCTTCTTTATCATTGGTGTAAGAGAACTTGAACGTATACACGTCTTCTGTATTTCTTACATAGCCTTCTGGTGCCTGGTCTTCTTTTACGGAATAGGAATGATTGATAGGCAGATCTGCTGTGAATTTTGCCTTTCCATCCTCACCGGTAGTGGCTTTCTCAATCAGGGTGCCTTTCTTTACAACAACTACACCATCTGCATTTTTGATATCGTCTGCCGCATACAGGGCGAAAATACCACCTTCCAGCGGTTTCTTTGTATCTTTATCCTGTTTTACTACAGTGACTTCTGCTTTCTGACGCTCATTGTTGAAGGTGACATCCGCAAATACAACTTCTTTATTCTGTCCGGCATAAGTCAGCGTCACTGTCTTTTCTTCGCCGCCATTATAGAAGTTGTCCGGTGCTTTTGCTTCTTTTACCACATAAGTTCCTAGATGGAGATTCTTCAGGGTAACAGAGCCATTCTCACCTGTTGTCAGATTTTCTTTCACCAGATCACCTTTGCTGTACACTTTTGTACCATACGCAGTCACAATATCTGCTCCGGCATACACGTTGTAAACAGCATTTTTTTGTCTGCGGTTCTCATAATGGAATACGGTTCCACTCTCACTGACTTCTGCTCCGGTAAGCACCTGTCCTTCTTTGTAAATGGTAAGCTCTGCAAGCTGTTCTTTATTTTCTACAGTCACAGAGGAAGTCTTACTTGCTACCAGTTTTACATTTGTTGCCGTTGCATTTACTACATATCCCTGTGGTGCTGTGATTTCTTTCAGATAAACGGTATCCTGTGTCTTGATAATCGTAACAGAGGATTTTCCATTCTTATCTGTTGCAGGCATCTGAGTGATCAGCTTTGTACAAGCCTCATCGCTGTAAACGCCAAATACTGCACCTGCAAGATTGACATTCGCTGTATCGTCTTTCTTTACGATTTCGATCGTAGCCTGTTCAATCCATGAGACCTTTAAGCTTACATATTTTTCATCAGCGACACCTTCTCCAAACACAAATGCCAGGTCCTGAACACTTGCATTCGTAGTCAGTTTATATGCTGAATAATCTTTTGTAATACTACCCTTCATTTTTGCAGAAAAA
>ENA-OQHV01000085-OQHV01000085.1-human-gut-metagenome-genome-assembly--contig:-NODE-85-length-13538-cov-1.504959_pt1 | contig 13538 bp, 13 predicted proteins | sample MGYA00242641_ERZ504732 | MGnify/ENA primary metagenome ERZ504732 (study PRJEB26092, sample SAMD00036222) | human gut metagenome | host: Homo sapiens | study: EMG produced TPA metagenomics assembly of...
TTTTCGAGAAAGACTCCTTATTGGATTAGGTGCAACCCCAGTTCGTCCTGGGTATCCTGAGAAATATGCCAAGGAACTTATTAAGCAAACAGGAGACAAGTTCCTGGTTCCTGAAACAAAGTAACAATATTTATCATCACATAAAGAAAGCCGATTCAAGTATATTACTATACAAGAATCGGCTTTCCTGTTTTCTTGACTTACAATACTAAATAGTATTATAATTTTTAAAGTTACGTCTTTTAAAATCTATTACTTGAAGTATCTCTTGTAGAGACCTGCAAAACCTGCACAGTGGCGGGCTTCATCCTTAGCCATCTCATGAACGGTATCGTGGATAGCATCTGAACCCTGCTCCTTAGCAAGCTTGGCAATGCGGAACTTATCCTCACAAGCACCCTTCTCTGCTGCAATACGAGCCTCGAGATTGCTCTTGGTATCACCCAAAACCTCACCGAGAAGTTCTGCAAAACGAGAAGCGTGATCAGCCTCCTCATAGGCATAACGTTTGTAAGCCTCTGCAATTTCAGGATAGCCTTCACGATCTGCCTGGCGTGCCATAGCAAGATACATACCTACCTCGCCACACTCACCATTGAAATGGTCCTTCAAACCCTTGATAACGTCTTCATTAACGCTATCCTTAAATGCCTGACCGAGAACGTGAACGGTAGCAAATGTCATATCGTCATCTACTGCATCTTCCATCTCTTTGAACTTGCTGGCTGGAGCCTTGCAGATAGGGCACTTCTCAGGTGCTTCTGTACCTTCGTAAATGTAACCGCAAACGGTGCAAATAAACTTTTTCTTCATAATGCTTTTGTTTTAAAGTTGTTGTATAATTATTGTCTTTTGAATTAGTGAACAGTCTCTGTGAGAGGTGACTTTACGCTTTTTTTAGCGCATTCTGTACAGATTCCTCTGTAGTAGAGCTGTTCTTCCAATACGATGTTTCCTTCAATTTCCTTTCCTGGTTCCACTGTTGGAGCAGGTTCGCCGAAAAAGTCAATTACCTTGCCACAATTTCTGCAATAGAAGTGAACGTGGCTTTTAATATTTCCATCATAACACACGCGATGTTCATCGATTGTGATCATTTGAGCCGCATTGTGCTCACTCAACATTCTGAGTGTATTGTAAACGGTTGTCTTGCTCAATGTTGGGATACTTTCAGCTAATCCTTTGTACACATCCTCGATAGTTGGATGAGTGGGATGATTAATAAGCCAATCCATGATGGCAATACGCTGGAGTGATGGTCGGATACCTTTCTCCACGAGTCTTTGATAGGCTTCTGTCTGCTTCATAATTACTTGTTGTTATAATTTGTTGTTGCAAAGATAAGCAATTCTTTTGTATCCGCCAAATATTTTTGCAAAAATTCCAAAGTATTTTTGAATTATTTTACAATTGCATAGTTGTTTTAAGATTTGTTGTGCAAAAAGGTAGATCCTATGATTCGCTTTTGGAAATTATTGATACTAAAACCCTTTTGGAAAAAGTAATTCCCCGTCACGCTACCGGAGGGTTGTGGCGGGGAATCTTATTTGAAAATAAACTTTATACGATATTTCAGGCGATTATCTCAGGTCGATGACTTCAGCTCCTGGACATTCCTTGCTGTTGAAATTGAATGTGCTGTTAGAAACGCTCTTGGCTCTGAAGTTACTTACCGTGATGGTACTCCAGGTATTGCCCTGTCGCATCTTGACAACTGATGGAATATGTGTCTTTTTGTTGATGGTGATATACATTTCGGCTACAGAACGTTTCTGGTTATTGGCAACGAGATGTACTACATAGTTACTGCCTGCTGTCTTGAGCGTTGACTTATAACCAGTCTTATATATATTAATAAAGGTATAAGGGTTCATGGACATCTGCTGAGCCTGTGTAGGGTTGCTGACATTCACCTCGTTAGTTTTCTTTAGATAAGTCCACTGGGTCTTGCCGTTGAACCAGACGATGGCTTGCGGGGTACGGGCGTTAAACTTATTGCCTTTGATGGCAATACTGCCGCTTGCTGATCCATACTTAGAGCTGCTCATCTTGAAGTTGGCGCTAGCTCCACCTTTGTTGCCAATAACGGCAGCGGTCTTATCAAGTACCTGTTGCGCAGTCTGCGCCATGGCTCCGATGCTCATCATTGCAACGAAAGCCAATGCTAAAATCTTTTTCATTTTTATCTTTTCCTTTCTTTTAAAATTCTATGTTATATCTTCTAAAATTTCATACTCTATCATAAAGCCGTAAAAACGTCTTTTCTCTCTTAGACGTTTTCACGGCTTCAGGGTTTAATAATTTAACCTTTTCCAATATTATCTTCTTTCATACCCTTAGTTATTTACTAAAATTAAGAGTTTCGAAGTGCCATTAACAGATTATTAAGCTGGTTTTCATCCTGTATCAGTACCTCACGAGGCTTGCTGCCCTGTGCTGCACCTACGATGCCTGCAGCTTCCATCTGGTCCATTAATCGTCCTGCACGGTTATAGCCGATACTGAACCGGCGCTGGATCATGCTGGTAGAACCCTGCTGTGAAAGAACAATCGCATGGGCTGCCTCTTCGAAGAACGGATCCAGTTCGCGGGCACTGATGCTGCCGCTTCCACCTGCGCTTCCTTCATCATTAGCTGGTTCTGGCAACTCCATAGGTTCGATAGGGCCAGGCTGTTCGCAGATATACTCGTTGATGCGCTCGATTTCAGGTGTATCAACAAAGGCACACTGTACACGTACAGGTTCGTTGCCGCAGAGATAGAGCATATCACCACGACCAATCAGCTGGTTGGCTCCTGTACGGTCAAGAATGGTCTTTGAGTCGATGGCAGATGTAACCTTAAAGGCGATACGGCCAGGGAAGTTAGCCTTGATATTACCCGTGATGATGCTGGTTGTAGGACGCTGGGTGGCAATAATCATGTGGATACCCACGGCACGTGCCAGCTGGGCGATACGGGCAATAGGAAGTTCTACTTCTTTGCCGGCTGTCATGATCAGATCACCGAACTCATCTATAATCACCACGATGTATGGCATATACTCATGTCCATCTGTCAACTTCAACTTGTGGTTGATATACTTCTGGTTGTATTCTTTGATGTTGCGTGCTCCTGCCTTTTTTGAGCAAGTCGTAACGGCTATCCATCAGTACACACAGACTGTTCAGGGTTCTAACCACCTTGGTTACGTCGGTTATGATAGGTTCTTCCTCATCAGGAACCGCAGCCATAAACTTATTGGCAATACGGGAGTAGACGCTAAACTCCACCTTCTTAGGGTCGATGAGAACCAGTTTGAGTTCGTTTGGATGTTTCTTGTATAATAAAGAGGTGATGATGGCATTCAAACCTACAGATTTACCCTGTCCGGTAGCACCCGCAACAAGCAGGTGAGGAATCTTTGCCAAATCAACCATAAACACTTCGTTGGTAATGGTCTTACCCAAAGCGATAGGTAACTCCATCTTGGTTTCCTGGAATTTCTTTGAGTTTAAAGTACTTTCCATACTAACGATGTTCGCCTTTGCGTTAGGTACCTCAATACCGATGGTTCCCTTACCTGGGATAGGAGCGATGATACGGATGCCGAGAGCTGCCAGACTCAAGGCGATGTCATCTTCCAGATTCTTGATCTTAGAGATACGTACGCCTTCTGCAGGCTGGATTTCGTAGAGTGTGATGGTAGGACCAACCGTAGCACGGATGGTTTTGATCTGTACGCCAAAGTTGCCCAGCACCTCGATGATGCGGTTTTTGTTGGCGCGCTGCTCTTCCTCATCGATGGATACGCCGTCATCCTCATACTTCTTCAGAAGGTTGAGTACCGGATATTTATATCTGGTGAACGGCTCCTTCGGATTGATCGGAGTATTCAGTACTTCTGCATTGCTCAAGGTGTTGCCTGTAGCCTTCTCGTCGGCTGTGGCTACAGAGATGTCCATACCTATATGCTCAGAAGCTGCAGCAGCCTCGGCAGCTTGCTTTTCCAATGCTTCCTGTTCAGCCCGTTTTGTACGGAGTTCGCGCTGACGTGCAATGAATGACATATTCTCGTTCTGCGTGCCGTTGGCTATAGCGATGGTTTCATCTTTGTCTGTATCACCTTCTGTTCCTGTAGCTTCCTGTCCGTCTGCCTCTGACTCAACAGACGTAGAAGGTGTGTCCGGGTTTGCGAAAGTCTGGTCCGGATCCAGATTCAGGTCGATGACTTTGGCAGGTTCTTCTTCCTTATATTCTTCTTTCTCATCCTCTGTGCCAGGACCATATGCTGCGTTGGCGTATACCTCGTCGATAGCTTCCGTATCTTTCCTGTTCTTTCCATGGTTAGTAATCTCAAATTTCACCTTATTTGATATATAACCGATAGGGTTGAGTGCTTTTCTGATAACCGTAATAGTTTCAGTGGTGAGATAGGTGAGGAATGCTACCGCCACGAAGAAAAGAATGGCAGTAAGTCCTGGAGGACCCATGATGTTCTCCAGATTCTGCACGACAAAGAGTCCGTGCTTTCCGCCCGGATTGAATGTGAGGCTTGGCATGATAGGTGCGATGAACTTGGCAAAGGTTACCGACATCCATAGCATGACCACAATCATGCAGAAGAACCATTTCCACAGGTTCAGCTTGTAGGCATGCATCATCTGCAATCCCACCATAATGACAAAGAATGGGAGCATGAAGGCTGGAAATCCGAAATTGATGGCAATGAGCCAATAGGATACAATGGCTCCCCAGGATCCGCAGTAGTTTTGAAACTGTTTTTCCGTGTTGGTCCATTCGCCCGGCTTCAGATTTTCGAGCAAACTCTGGTCATTGGCTCCTGTGTTGAGAAAGGAGATCATAGCGATGATGATAACCACAGCAATGACTACCAAGGCTAATCCTATGAAAAAGTCAGTGATAGTATTGTTGAAAATATACTGTAAACCAATAGCTTCGCTAAAGGTTTTGGTCTTTTTTTCAGTTCTTTTTTTAGCCATTTTATATATTTTTGAATAATTTATCTGCAAAATTAGCGAAAATAATTGAGAAAACAATTCTTTTTCTCATCTTTTTTTTCTAATTTTGCAACTTGTAAAGAATAAAAAGCATAATGAAGATTATTTTCACTAGTTTCGACAAGGCGGCAATCACGAATTTGCCAAGAGCTTTGTTTCCTGGCAAAATCGTAGTCGTTGACAAGCCTGAAGATACAGAAGCGGCTGTTAATGACCTACTTAGCCATTATATACTGGGCGTGGATACTGAAACGCGCCCATCATTCAAGCGTGGTCAGGCTTACCATGTTTCGTTGTTGCAGGTGAGTACACATGATACATGTTATCTCTTCCGCCTGCATCATACGGGCATGACTCCTGCCATCATTCGCTTGCTCGAAGATACCACCGTGCCAAAAGTAGGACTTTCCTGGCACGATGACTTGCTGCAGCTCCATAAGCGAGCTGCTTTTAAGGCTGGTTACTTTATCGAGTTGCAGGATGTTGCTAAGAACTTTGGTATCGCAGACATGAGTCTGCAGAAACTATATGCTAACCTGTTTCACCAGAAAATCAGCAAGGCGCAACGGTTGAGCAATTGGGAGGCTAGCGATTTGAAGGAATCGCAGGCTCTCTATGCAGCTACAGATGCCTGGTGCTGCATTAATCTGTATGAGGAATTTAAGCGTTTGTCTGCTACAGGCGATTACGAGCTCGATGAACTCAGGGTATGATATAAGGTGGTAAGGAATAGAAATTGATAATCGTAAGAAACTTCATATATAAATATGTATAAAAGCGTATATTTAAAGAAAGGTAAGGAAGAATCGCTCAAGCGTTTTCATCCATGGATCTTCTCGGGTGCTATCCAGGCAATGGATGAGGGCATAGAGGAGGGCGACATTGTGAGAGTGTTTACCCGTAGTGTGAATTCATTGCTATAGGTCATTATCAGATCGGTTCTATCGCTGTACGTGTTCTTTCTTTTAGAGATATTGAGATTGATGAGGAGTACTGGTGTGCCAGATTGGATTCGGCATATAAAATGAGACTCGCTTTGGGTATTGCCGGTAATTCATCCAATACTACTTATCGCTTGGTTCATGGTGAGGGTGATAACTTGCCGGGACTTGTTATCGACTGCTATGGTCCTACTGCTGTCATGCAGGCTCACAGTGTGGGTATGCATGTTTGCCGCATGGAGATAGCCAAAGCCTTGAAGAAGGTGATGGGCGAAGCGCTGGAGAATATCTACTATAAGAGTGAGACAACCTTACCATATAAGGCTGACCTCAGACAGGAAAATGGCTTTATACTGGGAGGTGATGCTGACGATGTTGCTGTAGAGAATGGACTGAAATTCCATATCGACTGGTTGCGTGGTCAGAAAACGGGTTTCTTCGTAGATCAGCGTGAGAACCGTTCGCTGCTCGAGCATTATGCCAAGGGTAAGAGCGTGCTCAACATGTTCTGCTATACCGGCGGTTTTTCTGTTTATGCGATGAGAGGCGAGGCTAAGGCTGTTCACTCCGTAGACAGCAGTGCCAAGGCGATAGAATTGACCAATGAGAATATTGCGCTCAATTTCCCTGAAGATGCACGCCATGAGGCTATCTGCGAAGATGCCTTCAAGTATCTTGATGAACATGACCAGCAGTATGATCTGATAGTTCTTGATCCTCCTGCTTTTGCCAAGCACCGTGCGGCTTTACGCAATGCGTTGAAGGGCTATACCCGCCTGAACGTAAAGGGCTTGCAGCGTATTAAAAAGGGCGGCATCCTTTTTACCTTCAGTTGCTCTCAGGTGGTTACGAAGGATCAGTTCCGCAATGCTGTGTTTACTGCTGCAGCGCAGGCTGGAAGAAAGGTTCGCATCTTGCACCAGTTGCACCAGCCTGCCGACCATCCTATCAATATTTATCATCCGGAAGGTGAATATTTGAAGGGATTGGTTCTCTATGTAGAATAACAAATGATTAAAGGATAGATAATGAATAAGTTCAAAACGTTTGCAGCCTTGATGCTCTTGCTGGCTATAGGATTTGCAGGATGTGGCAAGTCGGAAGCAGAACGTCATCGCTTGAGCAAGAAGGAAAAGGCTAGATTGGATAGCCTAGACCGTGCTGCGCTGAAGATAGCGGTGATGCCAACAATGGACTGCCTGCCAATCTTTCTGGCATGTGATGACAGTATCTTCCAGCAGCAAGGTGTAGACGTACATTTGCGTAGATATACTGCACAAATGGATTGTGATACTGCTATCGAGCGCAAGCGCGTAGAGGGAGCCGTGACCGATCTGATTCGTGCTCATCATATAGAGAAACGGGGTACTGCTTTGACGTACCCTATTTCTACCAATCTTTATTGGCAGTTTATCACCAATAAGCGTTCGCGTATATCCGAACTGAAACAACTGTCAGATAAGATGGTGGCAATGACCCGCTACTCTGCAACTGATTATCTGGCTACTTTAGCAATCGATAGCGGTAAGCCTAAATATGATGCTTATAAGGTTCAAATCAACGATTTGAACATCCGTCTGCGTATGTTGCTTAACAACGAGATGGATGCCATGTTGCTGCCAGAACCTCAAGCTACCAAAGCCCGACTTGAACAGCATGTAAAACTCTTTGACAGCAGAGATAAGAACTTGCAGTTGGGTGTTGTGGCTTTCCGCAAGAAAATACTTTCAGAGCCGCGCCGTAAAGACCAAGTTGCCAAGTTTATCAAGGCGTATAATATTGCTGTTGATAGCATAAACAGTCGTGGGGTACAGCATTATGCAAGTATCATCACAAAATATACGGGTGCCGATGCTAAAACCATCAGTAATCTTCCAAAACTTAAATATGAACATGCTATGGAACCAAGACGTCGTGACCTGGCTGTAGCACAAAAATAAGCGGCTTATGAAAAGAGAAGATTTTAGCTGGATAAAGTTTTCGCATGAACATGTTACTACTATATCCAGAATTGAGGCTATTCGCAAGATAATTGACCAGGAAGTGGGGCTCGAATCGTGTCAGCCTGGAATTGCGGAAATTGAAAAAAGATATGATGATTTGTATCATGATTATATAGACGGCAAGCTTAAACACCGAGAGCTTTATAATCTTGCTCAAACTTTAGATCTTGATACTGATAATTTCTTTGGTAAAGTGCGTCACGCTTGGATTTTGGCAAATGAGCCTACGTTTGTTGCACTTAACAAAAGAGCCCTGAAACTGACAAGTTTTGATGAGGTACAGGAAACCTTTGAGAAATTTGCCACAGATGAAGCTATGCTTAATCTGAAAGTTGGCTTTTCTGAAGAACAGATAGACGAGGAAAGACAAAAGATACAAGAGCAGCTTAATGCTTATCGCAATATGGTGTTTTCTTATATTTTGACAACTGATGAATGGAATGATGATTTTGTCAAGGATATTCTTGATATCATCGCTTCCGATTTGGTAGATCCATACACCATCAATATGATAGTTTCGGCTGTTTCATTGTCATGCTCTGTATTCATGGATGCCCCTAGACTTGCAGTCTTGATGCGCTTAATCAAGTCTGACGACAGTACTTGCAGTGTTCGCCAGCGAGCTTTGGTGGGTTTTGTTTTCTCTGCAATAACCAATTCGGGTGAAAAACAGAAATATTGGGATTCTGCTGCTGGTTTGATCATGGATGATGAATTTTTGGCAGCCTGTGTTGATCTCCAACGCCAGATGCGTCTATGTCTTACAAGTAAAAAGGATAGCAAGGAGATGATGCATTCCGTGGTGAAGACCATGCTCACTTCTTTTACTCAGGATTTGGCCGAAAAGATAGACCAAACGGGTGAATTGGGACTTAATTGCTTCTCTGCAGATGGGGAGAATCCTGATGATGCCCTTAAGGGAGCCTTCGACTATATGTTGAATTCAGAAGATATAGGAGTTGATGTCTATTATCATCAGTTTGCCAACCAGAAGAGCTTCGGTCATTTCCATTCACTCTATAATTGGTTTGTTCCTTTCTATGTCCGTAATTCTACGCTCAAGAATGTTCGGGTTACGATGAAACAGCATCGCAATTTCATCAACAATCTCTTGAGAGGTGCCTCTATGTGTGATACCGATCTGTATAGCATCATTCTTTCATTGAATAATGCATCTAAGGAATTTATTGAATCATTGGATGTTGCTCCGGAAAATATGGTGTCTGGTCCTGTTTTTTATGACGAAGAAGATGAGGTGGAAAAAGAGCAGAATACCGAAGAGCCAGTAGAGGATGAGACTGATTCTACAGAAGCAAAGGATTCTGAAAATGTCACACTGCTTGATCGGTAATGGAACATGAAGAGAATCTCTCTGAAGAGGAAAAGAAGAAACGTGCAATCAGGGTTCGTCATCGCTATGTGCAGGACCTCTACCGTTTCTATACTCTCTCTCCAATGAGGAAGGCATTTGATAATCCTTTCGAAGTGCAGAAGGAAATTCCTTTCTTTACTACGGGACTGTTTGCCAAACCGGAATATGACAAGTATCGCCTGTCGCTGGCCCGTTTCTCTGCTAAAAGAGGTGACTATGCCTTTGTTAGCAAGATTTTGCGTAATCTGGAAAAATATACCGACGAAGAGCATATGATGCTTGCATTGGCATACAAATCGGAGGAAAAATATGATGAAGCGCTTGAACATCTCTATGTGATTAAGAAAACAAGCCCAACTTATAAGGCTGCCACGGAGTTGAAATTAGAAATAGAAGAAGAAATAAAAGACCCGGCGGCTTTAATAACATTGAATTGCTTGATTAAAGAAGAATCAGATGAGAGTAAGCAGTTTAAGCTCAAGCTGAAAAAAAACGATCTCTTATTGAAACTCCATCATTATAAAGAGGCTTTGGAATGGGCTTTCCAGATGGATGAACAGTATCCTAAGGAAGAACAGGTTGAATGCAGACTGGCTTTCTCTTTGCTCTTTTCTGAATCGGAAGGCGATAAAAACATTGACCATGCAATGGCTTTAATAGAACCTTATCTGCAAAATAGTGATGATAATGAAATCAGGGAAATTTTGAATTCTGACATGACAGATATGGATAAGGATGATAAGGAACGCATGTTCATGAAAATGTTATCTGCGATGGTGAGCAAAGTTTCCAAGCCACAAGACCACAGATGGGAGGCTATGAAATTTTTCTATTATGGACTCTGCGTTCTCGTGAAAAAGGGAGGAACTGCAGCTATCAGATTTTTGGATGAAGCATCTGGTCATGCAGCTTTTTCCCCTAAGGAAGATATAGATGCATTCGGTCTGCTCGAGATGGGAGATTGGCTCGATAATCGTGGTATTGCGCCTATAGAATTGGAATTTATAACAAAAAAAGTTTTCGAGGAAAGGAAAAAACAATAACGATGGCGGAGAATAATAAAAATAAGAATAAGGTACAGATAGATCCAACCTACGCCCATTTGCAGCCGCAGGCTGTGAATGTGGAGCAGGCGGTACTCGGTGCCTTGATGATAGATTCTGATGCCTTTTCGGTGGTGTCGGAGTTGCTCAAGCCGGATACTTTTTATGACCCGCGTCATAAGAGAATATATCAGGCTATCCAGGTGATGAACATGGAGGAACGGCCTGTGGATATCATGACTCTTGCCGATCAGTTAGCCAAGACTGGCGAACTGGATAAAGTGGGAGGAGCACAATATCTCATGGATATTTCTGCAGGCATGGCTTCGGCTGCCCATGTAGAGTCGCATGCCCGTATCCTGGCGCAGAAATATATGCAGCGCCAGCTGATTCATTATGCCGGCGACATCGAGACGATGGCGTATGAAGAAGGTGTGGATGTGGATGAACTGATGCAGAAAGCTGAAGGTGAACTCTTCCAGCTTTCGCAGAACAATATGAAGCAGGATTATACACAGATTGATCCGGTTGTAAAGGAGGCCGTTGCCATCTTGCAGCGTGCTGCTCAGAACTCGGGTGGTCTTACCGGTATTCCTACGGGTTATCGTGGGTTGGATGATATGACATCAGGTTGGCAACCGTCTGACCTTGTGATTATCGCCGGTCGTCCTGCCATGGGTAAGACTTCCTTTGCATTGAGTATTGCCAAGAATGTGGCGGTAGATTATGATGTGCCTATCGGATTCTTCTCTCTGGAAATGAATAACGTTCAGTTGGTGAACCGACTCATCTCGAATGTTTGCGAGATTTCGGGTAAAAAAATACTGAACGGACAATTGGAACAGCCAGAATGGGAGCGGTTGGATAAAAAACTGAGAAAACTGACAGGTGCACCTATTTATATTGATGATACGCCTGGTCTTTCTGTTTTCGAACTCCGTACCAAGGCGCGCCGACTGGTAAGGGAAAAGGGTGTTAAACTGTTGATGATCGACTATCTCCAGCTGATGATGCCAATGGTATGAAGTTTGGTAGCCGTCAGGAGGAGGTATCTACCATCTCCCGTTCGCTCAAAGGTATTGCCAAAGAGCTGAATATTCCTGTGCTTGCTCTTTCGCAGCTCTCCCGTAATGTAGAGAACCGTGAGGGTTTGGAAGGAAAGCGACCTCAGTTGAGTGACCTCCGTGAATCCGGTGCCATCGAGCAGGATGCCGATATGGTGCTTTTCGTTCACCGCCCGGAATATTATCATATCTATCAGGATGAAAAGGGTAATGACCTCATGGTATGGCACAGATTATCATTGCCAAGCACCGTAAGGGCTCTGTTGGAGATGTTCTCCTGAACTTCCGTGGAGAATTTACCCGATTCCAGGATCCGCAGGATGCTGCAGCAGCACCTGTTGAGGAAGGTGGTGAGATTGTAGGCTCAAGGATGAATGGTGGAGGGCAGGCTGGTAGTCCGCTACCACCGCCGCCTGCAGAGAATCTGCCTTTCTAAGGTTAGAGTTTGTCATTTTTTTCACTCAAAAACTGGCTTTTTCGCCAAATTCTTGCACAGGATTAACGTTTTTGGGTGAAAAAACAATAAGATTGTAGGAATTTGTTATCATTTCTATTAAAAAAGTTATAAATTGTTTGCTAGTATCAAATAAAAGTGTTATCTTTGCATGCGAATTTAAGAATATAACATAATATGATAGATATGAGAACAACATTGTTGAACATTACAGGCATTATTATTCGACTTCGACTGCAGTTTGTGGGCGGAAGTGATAAGGTGTGCGTATAGTTCATCGCTTAAGATATTAAAAGCTTTTCTACACTTCCGTCTATGGAGTGGGGGAAGCTTTTTACTTTATCTGATGCTTCTGCACGGATTGCTATATAAACGTAGTGCGTTCTGAATGTGTAGCTCTTATATATATAATAAGGTGTAAATTTAAAATTTTAATGATATGAGTGACAGATTATACATTTTCGACACGACCCTCCGCGATGGCGAACAGGTTCCGGGATGTCAGTTGAACACAGTTGAGAAGATTCAGGTGGCAAAGCAACTGGAGCAGTTGGGCGTGGATGTAATTGAGGCTGGATTTCCTATATCAAGTCCGGGCGACTTCAATTCAGTGGTAGAAATCTCTAAGGCTGTAACCTGGCCTACTATTTGTGCACTTACCCGTGCCGTAGAAAAAAGATATTGATTGTGCTGCTGAGGCTTTGCAGTATGCCAAGCATAAGAGAATCCATACCGGTATTCGGTACCAGCGACAGTCATATCAAGTATAAGTTCAATTCTACCCGCGAGGAAATCATCGAACGTGCTGTAGCTGCTGTCAAGTATGCTAAAAAGTATGTTGAGGACGTAGAGTTTTATGCTGAGGATGCAGGCCGTACCGATAATGAGTATCTGGCTCGTGTCGTAGAGGCTGTTGTCAAGGCGGGTGCTACTGTAGTGAACATTCCTGATACTACAGGTTATTGTCTGCCTGATGAATATGGTGACAAAATCAAGTATCTCATGGAGCATGTTGATGGCATTGACAAGGCACGCCTTTCTACCCACTGTCATAACGACCTCGGTATGGCTACTGCCAATACCCTGCAGGGTGTTTTGAATGGTGCACGCCAGGTTGAGGTTACCATCAATGGTATCGGTGAGCGTGCAGGTAATACTTCGCTCGAAGAGATTGCCATGATTCTGAAGTGTCACAAGCATATCAATATTGATACCAACATCAATACCACCAAGATTATTCCTACCTCACGCATGGTGAGCAGCCTGATGAATATGCCTGTTCAGCCAAACAAGGCTATTGTGGGTCGTAATGCCTTTGCTCATTCTTCCGGTATCCATCAGGATGGTGTCTTGAAGAATGTTCAGACTTATGAAATCATTGATCCTAAGGATGTGGGATTGGATGACAATGCTATCGTATTGACAGCCCGTTCTGGTCGTGCTGCATTGAAGTACCGTCTCCATGTCAATGGCGTAGAGATTAATGATGAGGAGAAGCTCGACAAGATTTACAAGAAGTTCCTCCAACTGGCTGATAAGAAGAAGGAAGTTACCGATGAGGATGTTTTGATGCTTGCCGGTGCTGATTCTGCTGATAAGCATGGTGTTCAGCTCGACTGGTTGCAGGTTACTACAGGTAAGGGCGTGAAGAGCGTGGCAAG
>ENA-OQHV01000087-OQHV01000087.1-human-gut-metagenome-genome-assembly--contig:-NODE-87-length-13340-cov-2.552259_pt1 | contig 13340 bp, 11 predicted proteins | sample MGYA00242641_ERZ504732 | MGnify/ENA primary metagenome ERZ504732 (study PRJEB26092, sample SAMD00036222) | human gut metagenome | host: Homo sapiens | study: EMG produced TPA metagenomics assembly of...
TATATACTTATTATTATATGTGAGTGGGGGGAAGTATACATTCTGGGCTGTTAACTGTTAACTCTGTTAACCCCCATCTGGAAAAATAACCTCTCAAACGCTCCTTCTTAAACAGGTTAAGTGTCTTATATTGAGGTAAGTAAGAGTCATCAATGATGACCGGAAGGAGACTTAAATGAAGCTTCGCAGTAGCAATAAATTGAGCCACTTGTGTATCCTTTATCATACGCTTGCGTGCAAAATATATAAAATAAGTAAGGGCTGCCAGTACATCCTGGCAGCCCTATTACGTTAGTATGTTATGAAAAATTTGAGAGAATTGAAACTTCACAGCTTCAGAATTGTTTTACTAAACATGATTTTTTATAGAGAAAGCATAGAAATAATCTACTTTAATAACGTTGGAGACGTTGTTGGAGTGCTTACCTTATCGATGCCTGTGCGTTGCATAGAATCAACCGAAGCAGAATCTCCCATGCTACGGACACGCCCTTGCCACTCTTGATGTATCCTACGTTTTCAACAGAATCAATGTCATTGCTCTGGAAAGGTACCTGAGCAGCATTGCCCAATGTCAGGATGATAGCTACCACGGCAGCAGCCTTGAAGAGAGGCTTCAGGCGCTCTGTCAAAGAAATCACCTTTGCCTTGTTAGGCTTCTTGGTATATTCATCTTCAATCATCGCCATCATCTTCTGGTCGAAGTCATCACCCAGCGCCTCTTGCTTAGCCTCGCCCATCTCGTAAGAGAAGAGCGCTTGGTATGGCTTCAGCTCGGCAGGCAACTCGTCCTGGCTGAAGAATGCACGGAGAATCTCCTCTTCTTCGAGAGAAGTCTCGCCCTTCCAGTAGCGATCCAAAAGTTGGTTGATGTACTTATAATCCATATCTGTCGAATTGTTGAAATCTTTGTTTGACTGTTTGACGAGCCCTGAAGATGTTCACCTTTACTTGGTCTTCCGTGATGCAGAGGATGTCTGCTATTTCCTTGTAGGACTTTCCTTCGATGTCTCGAAGCTGCAGACAGCTGCGCTGCTTTTCAGGCAACTCGTCGATAATATTCCTTACGATGTCCAGTTTGTCTTTCTGAATCATCCTTTCTGAGGGGGTAGAAGTGTTTTCGTCTAACCTTTCTGTATTCTGCTCTTCCAGCGAATCATTCTGATTTTCCATCTTCTTGATGCGGTCGAGCGAGAGGTTGCGAGCGATGGTGAGGCTGTATGCCTCGATGGAGTCAAGCTCCTGCCATCTGTCGCGGGCGTTCCAGACTTTAATCAGCGTATCCTGCACAACGTCTTCCGCTTCCTCCCGGTTGAGAGTAATGCGAAGGGCCAGCCTGAAGAGTTTGTTCTTCAGCGGCAAAACATCGTTCTGGAAACTGATTTCTTTCATCCCTCTATAATTAATGACGACTATGTTATAAGAAAGTTACAACCAATCTTAATTTATTTCTGTTTTTAACTCTTGTTAAGAAAAAAGTTGATGAATTCTTCACTCTTCACTCTTCGTTCTTCACTTAATCACCGTTCCGTGCTTTCCGTCGATGGCGGTAGCAAGGGTGATAATCACCTCTTTCACACCAGCATCGATGGCTGCAAGCGCATTCTCCAACTTAGGAATCATGCCGCCTGCCACGGTACCATCTGCTTTATATCTCTCAAAATCGGCATGGGTAATCACTGGAATCACGCTGTCGTCATCCTCAGGATTACTGAGTACGCCTTTCTTTTCAAAACTATATATCAATGTCACATCGTAGTAAGGAGCCAGAGCCTTGGCTGTCTCGCTGGCTATGGTGTCGGCATTGGTATTGAGGATATTGCCCTTGCCGTCATGGGTCAATGGAGCCATCACTGGAGTAATGCCTTCATTAATCAGGGTCTGGAGCATCTTGCCGTTGGCACGCTCTACATCGCCCACGAATCCGAAGTCGATACCGTTCTTCAACGGGCGCTTGTGACTGTGGATTACGTCCATATCAGCACCGGTCAGACCGAGAGCATTCACACCGTTAGCCTGGAGCTTGGCAACCAGGTTCTTGTTGACCAGACCGCCATAAACCATTGTTACCACTTCCAGCATGTCTGCATCTGTGATGCGGCGTCCGTTTACCATCTTGCTCTCTATGCCGAGGGCTGCGGCTACCTTAGTGGCACGGCGGCCACCGCCATGTACCAATACTTTCTTGCCAGGAATGGCTGCGAAATCCTTCAAGAGCTGTGCCAGCTGCTCGCTGTCTTCAACGATGGCACCGCCTACCTTTACTACTGTTACTTTTTCCATCTTTAAGTTTAGTTTATAGTTTATAGTTAATAGTTTATAGGGCAATCTTGCTGTAAACTATTAACTATCAACTGTTAATTCTTACTGAAGATATGTGTATCCGAAGAGACCATTGCGATAGGTACCCAGGAATTCCTTGCCCTCATCGAGCGAAATCTTGCCTTCCTTCACACTCTTGGTTACCCACTGCTCCAACTGGCGGACGAGCTTCTTCGGATTGTACTGTACGTAATCCAATACCTCCTCTACGGTCTCGCCGTCGAATATCTGGTCGATGCAATATTTTCCGTCCTTTACTGAGATGTGGGCAGCATTGGTGTCGCCGAAGAGATTGTGCATGTCGCCCAGAATCTCCTGATAGGCACCAACGAGGAATACACCGAGATAATATGGCTCGTTCTTCTTCAATGGATGAAGAGGAAGAACGTTGCCGATATGTCCGTCGGTAACGAAGTTGGCAATCTTTCCATCGCTGTCGCAGGTGATGTCCTGCAAGGTAGCGTTGCGGGTAGGACGCTCGTTCAGACGCTGGATAGGCATGATAGGGAAGAGCTGGTCGATAGCCCAACTGTCTGGCAGGCTCTGGAACAGAGAGAAGTTGCAGAAATACTTGTCGGCAAGAATCTTATCCAATCCTCTGAGTTCTTCTGGTACATGCTTCATGTGCTTGGCAAGATTGTTGATCTCGTGGCACACGCTCCAGTACATTGCCTCAATCTCTGCACGGGTCTTCAGATCTACGATGCCGTGAGAGAAAAGCTGCAATGCCTCTTCGCGAATCTGCTCGGCATCATGCCAGTCTTCCAGCATGTTGCGAGGATTCAGGTTGTCCCATATTTCATAAAGATCCTTCACCAGCTGGTGGTCAGTCTCCTTCGCCTCAAACTCCTCTGGCATTTCTGGCAGGGAAGCTGTCTCCAAGACATCGATAACCAAGACTGAGTGATGGGCAGAGAGCGAACGGCCGCTCTCGGTGATGAGGTTAGGGTGCTCGATATTGTTCTTATTGGCTGCATCTACGAATGTATAGACACAGTCGTTCACATACTCCTGGATAGAGTAGTTTACGGAACTCTCGCTGCTTGAAGAGCGGGTGCCGTCGTAATCTACACCGAGTCCGCCACCGCAATCTACGAAATCTACATTGTAGCCCATCTTGTGGAGGCTAATATAGAATTGGGCTGCCTCACGGAGAGCAGTCTGAATGCGGCGAATCTTGGTAATCTGACTTCCGATATGGAAGTGGATAAGGCGCAGATAGTCGTGGAACCCCATCTCGTCTATCTTCTTGAGGGCTGTGAGCAGTTCTGCGCTGGTCAAGCCGAACTTAGATGCATCGCCGCCGCTTTCAGCCCATTTGCCTGAGCCTGAAGAAGCCAGTTTGATGCGGATACCGATGTTTGGCTTTACGTTGAGTTTTTTGGCTACCTTTTCGATGATATCCAGCTCATTGAGCTTTTCTACTACGATAAAGATGCGCTTGCCCATCTTCTGAGCCAGCAAGGCAAGTTCGATGTAGCTCTCGTCCTTGTAGCCGTTACAGATGATGAGCGAGTCGCTCTGTGCCTGTACGGCGATGACGGCGTGGAGTTCAGGCTTAGAGCCAGCCTCCAGTCCGAGGTTGAACTTCTTGCCGTGAGAGATAATCTCCTCAACGACCGGCTGCATCTGGTTCACCTTAATAGGATAGATGACAAAGTTTTCTCCCTTGTATCCATACTCTTCCTTTGCCTTTTGAAAACAGCTGGCTGTTTTCTCGATGCGGTTGTCGAGGATGTCTGGGAAACGGAGCAGTACGGGAGCGTTGATGTCGCGTAATGCCAACTCGTCCATGATGTCGCGCAGGTCTATCTGCGTGTTGTCCTTGCATGGAGTTACATAGACATCACCCTTGCCGTTGATGCCAAAGTAAGAAGTACCCCAACCACAGATGTTGTAGAGCTCCTTCGAGTCTTCAATAGTCCATTTCTTCATTTTCTAATCTTGCTTGCTGGAAATCAGTTTTGTTTGTTACCTTTATTATATATTACTTTATTAGATACGGCTATATGTTCAGCAGGTCTCTGATCTGCTGAACAATAGCGTTGATTTTATCATAATTGTCCATCACGTTGATATCGATGATGTGTTTTGCCTTCTCGTAGTAAGGCTCTCGAAGTTTCAGCTGCTCATGGATAAACTCGTCTACCTCTTCCGGTGTTTTGTTGAGCAGCAGAGGGCGCACGCCTTTGCCCATCTTCAGATGAGCGTGAAGGGTCTCTGGAGATGCCTTCAGGTAAAACGTTTCGCCAAGTTGGTTCATGTAGTCCATATTGTCGAAGAAACATGGTGTTCCTCCTCCGCAACTTACCACTACATTTTCAAACTCTGCCACTTCGTGTAGCATATTGTGCTCTATCTTGCGAAATCCCTCTTCTCCAACTTCATCGAAGATCTGTTTAACGGTTTTGCGCATTCGGCTCTCGATATACCAGTCGAGATCGTAGAACATAACGCCAAGGTCTTTGGCGAGGGCTTTGCCGACCGTTGTCTTGCCGGCGCCCATGTATCCTATGATGATGATTGACTTCATTTTCTTCTGTTTCTATGTCAATGAGGCATGTTTATGATTTCTTTCTGCCTCTAGCCTTTGGTTCTGGAGCAGCTTTGATAATTTCCATACACTCCTCGTATGTAAGCTCCTCTGCACTCTCATGTTTTGCCTTTGGAATGCGGTAATTCTTGCCGTCGTAAGCAATGTATGGACCATACTTGCCATTGAGAATTTCCATCTTATCGTCCTCATCGAAAACTTTGAGATGGCGCTTCTCTTCGGCTTCGCGCTTTTCCTTGATCAGTTCGATGGCTCTATCCAGTGTGATGGTCAGCGGATCATCCTCCTTTGGAATAGAAACATACTTGCGGTTATGGAGGATGTAAGGGCCGTATCGGCCAGAGCCAACTGTTACAGTAATGCCTTCATAATCACCGAGTTCTCTTGGTAGCTTGAAGAGTTCCAAAGCCTCTTCCAGGGTGATGGTTTCGATGCTCTTGTCTGATGGCAATTGGGCAAACTGAGGCTTGTCTTTGTCTTCTGCAGAACCAATCTGTACCACTGGTCCAAAACGGCCAATCTTGACGAATACTGGCTTTCCGGTCTTTGGATCATTTCCGAGATTGCGCTCGCCGGCTTTGTGCTGGTTGCGGGCTTCCAGGACTTCCTTCACTTCAGGCTCAAAGCCCTTGTCGAAATCCTTCATCCAGTTGGTCCATTCGGTCTTTCCTTCTGCAATATCATCAAACTTCTTCTCTACGTCTGCTGTAAAGTTGTAGTTCATGATGTTCGGGAAGTTCTCCATCAGGAAATCGTTTACTACGATGCCGATATCAGTAGGCAGAAGCTTGCCCTTTTCAGAGCCTGCCATCTCTTTCTTCAACTTCTGGGTTATCTTGATGCCCTTCAGAGAATCTATGGTAAATGTGCGCTCTTCACCCGTCTTGTCACCCTTTACTACGTATTGACGCTGCTGGATGGTACTGATAGTTGGAGCATAGGTAGATGGACGGCCGATGCCGAGATCTTCCAGTTTCTTCACCAGACTGGCCTCTGTGTATCTTGCAGGAGCCAGAGAATACTTCTCTGTAGCAAGGATTTCTCTGCGCTGCAATTCATCGCCTTCTTTCAGGGCTGGAAGAATGTGGGAAGAATCCTCAGCATGCTCTTCATCGTCGGTTGACTCGAGATAAACCTTGAGGAAACCATCGAATGAAACAACCTCGCCGGTAGCAACAAACTTTTCGCTTGTGTTGCCGATATTGATGTTGATAGTTGTCTTTTCGAGTTGTGCGTCAGCCATCTGAGATGCGATGGTACGCTTCCAGATGAGTTCGTAAAGGCGCTTCTCCTGAGCGGTTCCTTCGATGGTTGGTTCATTCATATATGTAGGACGGATAGCCTCGTGCGCTTCCTGTGCACCCTTTGAACTGGTGTGGTAGGCACGAGTCTGGCTGTATTCCTTGCCATATTCTCTGATAATCTCATCTTTGCTGGCGTTGGAACAGAGCGTAGAGAGGTTTACGCTATCGGTTCGCATGTAAGTGATGCGTCCGCTTTCGTAAAGTTTCTGGGCTATCATCATGGTCTGTACAACGGTGAAACCAAGCTTGCGTGCTGCCTCCTGTTGCAGAGTAGAAGTAGTAAAAGGTGGTGCAGGAGAACGCTTTAAAGGCTTTTTGGTTACAGATTCAACCATAAACTTAGCGTCTTTACACTTCTCAAGGAAAGCTTCAACCTCTTCGTGGGTATTGAAACGCTGGTCCAGTTCTGCCTTTACCTCTGTTGCATTGCCGCTGTCGCTGATCAGGGCGAAAATAGCGGTAACGCGATAGTATGGAACACTCTGGAACTTCTGGATTTCACGCTCACGTTCTACTATCAGACGGACAGCAACACTCTGTACACGACCTGCAGAAAGGGCTGGCTTAACCTTTCTCCACAAGATAGGAGAAAGCTTGAAACCTACCAGTCGGTCGAGTACACGACGTGCCTGCTGGGCATTCACCAGGTTCATGTCCAGATGGCGTGGGTTCTTGATTGCGTCAAGAATAGCCTGTTTGGTAATCTCGTGGAAGACAATACGGTTTGTCTTCTCCTCATCCAATCCCAGTACTTCGCAAAGGTGCCAGCTGATGGCTTCTCCCTCGCGGTCCTCATCGGATGCTAACCAGATTTTCTTGGCTTTCTTCGCATTCGTTTTCAATTCTGTAACGAGTTTTTTCTTTTCCTCTGGAATCTCATAATCAGGTTCCATGGTTTTCTCGTTTATACTAAGTTCCTTCTTCTTCAGGTCACGGATATGACCGTAAGAAGACATAACCTTATAGTCCTTACCTAAAAACTCTTCGATCTTTTTAGCCTTCGCAGGGCTCTCGACGATTACTAAATTCTCTTGCATAAGCTTATACACAATTTTTTCGGTTGGCAAAAGTAAGTAAACTTTTTGCTTATACCTTATTATATGATGTTTTTTTGGTTTTTTAATGTTTGGGAGCCATATTTGGCTGTATTGAACCCTTTTTACCCCAATTTTGTTTCCAAATAACGATGGAGCCCCTTGCGTATGGAATCGAATGCAAACTCATCAGGATTGAGTCTGCTCAATGGTATCCAGAATGATTCTTCAGCATCGTCCATTGCTTCTATATGAGTGTCGTCTTTCACCTTCACTTCATAGAACATATCGAGGGTATGAACCATGAAACCTGAGTAAAGGTAGAGATTTGGGTAGCTGAACTGATACTTAACGTCAGTTGCATCCAGTCCGGTTTCCTCTTTTACCTCTCTTGCTATACCTTCTTCACCTGTTTCATCCATGTCGACGAAACCGCCTGGCAAATCGAGTGCTCCCTTGGCTGGGTCTTTCTTGCGCCTTACTGCCAGGAGCTCTTCCTTACTGTTGAGTATGAGAGCTACCGTAGCACTGCTTGGATTGAGGTAATAAGAGAATCCGCAGTCCTTACACTTCTTGCTCTTGATGTTGTTGATTTCGAAATGATTAGAGCCGCAAACCGGGCAAAACTGAAACTTATCTAATACGTGACTCATTTATGATTAATGTATAATGGAAAAGAATTTATCATCATGTTATAATCGAAAAGCGGCCGGTCTTTGACTGCTGAACAAAGATCGGCCGCTGGTTATCTGATATTTACCAATTATCTGTACGGAATGGGAAGAGAGGCAGGTTGCCTGCATTTGCCATATTGCCGAGCTGGAAGTTGCGGAAACAGTAGCGAAGGGCTACTGGTTTCTTTACCTCAGGACTGGTTACGATGACGCACTCATTCCAAGGATCGTTGCCTTCCTGCCAGAAGTGCTTGGCTGTAGCCTTATGGAATACCTTATCTTCGCCTGCAACTTCGAAACCTTCGATACCTTCAAAGCGGTTGTAGGCTCCGTAGGTGTTGTCGAAATGCACCTTTACTGTATCACCTACAATCTTCATCTCCTTGAAGGTCATGCTCTCGCTGAAGAGTCCCTTCATGCCATAGGTCTTGCTGAGTGCCTGGAGTGCAAGACGTTCGCCTACAGGCTGTTTCTGACATGGATGAATCTGCTCAACCTCGTATGGGTAAACCAGGTCTTCGGTACAGACGATGCCGCTGTTTGGAATCACCTTGGCTGCATTGAACTGCTGTTCACGGAGCTTAGGTCCCCAATCGCCATTTACGTCGCCATTATGATAAGGTGCAATCTGTACGAAATAGAATGGCAGTTCGCCCTGCTTGAAGTCTCTGCGCCACTGGGCAACGAGGTCGGCAAGACGTTTGGTATACTGGCCGTCCGGGTCGCCCACGTTAGAACATCCCTGATAGAAGAGAATACCCTTTACGCTATAGTTGAGGATAGGGTGGAAAGTTCCGTTACCCCAGAGAAGAGGGTAGAGGAAATCCCACTTAAACTTAGGGTTCTTGGTCATCTTTACAGAGTCGAGCTCTTCCTTGGTGTTCTTCTTCAGGTAGTCGCGGTCGAGCCAGCTTTCTACACGGCTTCCACCCTTGTTTGCCATGACCAGACCTACCGGAATATCAAGAGTCTTGTTTACTACCTGTGCAAAGAAGTATCCTGTAGCAGATGCATCGCCTACGGTTTCCGGGTTAACCTCCTTCCATTCGCAGTTGGCATCATCTAACGGCTTACTGCTCATTACGCTAGGAATCTTTACGTAATGTATGCCTTTGTACTGGTTTGCTTCTAGCACCGCCTTGTTGTAACCTTCTACAGGGCAGTTGCCAAATCCTTTTACAGGCATCTCCATGTTGCTCTGACCTGCACAAACCCATACTTCTCCTGCCAGCACATTGTTGAGAGTGGTCTTTTCGCCATCATCGAAAGTGATGGAGAGTGGGGTGTAGCTCGCCTTCGGGGTTTGTACTTTGATAGCCCATTTGCCATCCTTTCCGGTCTTGGCAGAATATTTCTGCCCAGACCATGAGGTGGTTACCTCTACGGTGGTTCCTGGTTTGTCCCATCCCCAGAGGCTAGCCTCTGTGTTTTGCTGTAAAATCATGTTGTCACCCAAGATGTGTGGCAACTTTACTTTAGCCTGCGCTCCTATTGTGATAAGCCCCAAGGCTGCCATTGCTAAAAATTTCTTATTCATTTTTTAGGGTTTAAAAGTTTATCGTTTTTTGTTCTTAAGTTCCTTGTATAGTTCGTATTCTGATATTGCCATCTATGTTATCATGAAAGCAGATACAGAACTGACGTTAAAGAATAAGAGTTAGAAGCTGGAAGATGAAAAACCGAAACTGTTCTCTCCAAACTTCTAACTCCTGGTTATCTTAAAGAAGGTTCTTGATGGCTGCCTCTATGTCCTTAATCTGTGCATCACGTGCCTGCAGGGTGTTGGTGCGGTCGATCAGGAAGAAGGTAGGAATGCTCTGGACATTGTAGAGAGTCAGACTCTTGCCCTGAATGCCATCTTCATCGCGTACGCAAATCCAAGGGATGGCAGCGGTAGAGGTCTTCCAGAAGTGCTCGTCAGGGTCTACTGATACCTGATAAATCTCTAGTCCGGCTGCATGATACTTGTTGTAGAGTTCACGCAACATCATGATGCGCTTGGTGCTCTCTTTGCTGGCGAAGAGATGGAAGTCGAGCAGTACCACCTTGCCCTTGAGGTCGGAGAGGCGGCGTACCTGTCCCTTGTTGTCCTGAAGTGCAAGTTCGATGCATCCGTTTACGCTCACCTTGCTGGCCTCAATCTGCTGCTGTGCCATCTGGTTCTCGATGATGCGGATGTCCTTCATTCCCTCAATGGCGATATTGTGGAGGTTCTTGCCACGCTCAGCGCCAGGATAGTAGGTATCCCAACTGGTTGCTACGGCAGCAAATACCTTCACGTCGTCTTTGTTGTTGCGAGGGTTGAAGATAAGCGTATTCACATTGCCCAACTGTACAGTTTGGAAGAGCGCATAGTAAGCGTATGCCTTCATTGGCTCCTTGAAGATGTAGTTGGTCTTGATGTCCTGTTTGTAAGCCTGGAGCATGCGGCCTACGATGGATTCGATAGAATCGTTGCCGATGTTAGGATCTTTCACGAGCCCGTTAATATTGCTCTGGAGAGTCATCTGCTTAAGAGACAACTCCTTGATCTTGTTGCAGTTTTCAGAACCTTCCACTTCGTATTTGAAGCTCATCTGCGGATAAGCCGCCTTTACCTTGACGGTTTCTGTAGAATCAATGGAAAGGTTGATGGTTTGGTTGGCGATACGTAAGCGGTAGAACTCTGGGGTAACAGAGTCCATGGCAGCCTCGTCGAAGGCAAAGGCACCATCCTCGCCCAGTTTCACAGAGTCGATTTTCACAGGACCGTTCAGGCTGATGTTCTCCAGATAGAGCATAGAGTCCTGAGCCTCTGTGATATTGCCGTTGATGTGGAATTTCTTGTTGTTACAAGAAGTCAAAGCCAGTGCAGCTACCATAATCGCTGCCACTGAAAAGAGTCTAGTTATCTTCATGAATTTTATTATTTTGCAAAATTATCGAGTGCAAAGATAGTAATAAAATTGCGAATAATGCACCTTCTATAGATAAATTATTAAAAAAAGTGGAAAATAATTGCTGATTTATTTGTTTATTAATAATTAAAGAGGTATCTTTGCAGCGTTTTAGATATTTTAGATGTTAGACAAAACAATAAGTTTTTTAATTTAGATGAACGTAATTACAAAAAGTGTTCAGTTGCCTGATGGAAGAACCATCACAATTGAGACCGGAAAAGTTGCAAAACAGGCTGATGGTGCTGCGGTTCTCCGCATGGGTAACACAGTGCTTCTCGCAACTGTTTGTGCAGCAAAGGATGCAGTTCCGGGTACAGATTTTATGCCTTTGCAAGTAGATTATCGTGAGCAGTACAGTGCTGCAGGTCGTTTCCCTGGTGGTTTCACCAAGCGCGAAGGCAAAGCCAGCGATGAGGAAATCCTTACCTCTCGTCTTGTGGACCGTGCTTTGCGTCCACTTTTCCCTTCTAACTACCATGCAGAAGTTTACGTACAGGTAATGTTGCTCTCAGCCGATGGTGTTGACCAGCCAGATGCCCTCGCAGGTTTCGCTGCTTCAGCTGCCATGGCTTGTTCAGATATTCCTTTCGAGTACTATATCTCTGAGGTTCGTGTAGCTCGTATCAATGGTGAGTATGTTGTAAATCCTACATTCCAGCAGATGGAAGAGGCTGACATGGATATCATGGTTGGTGCTACCAAGGACAATATCATGATGGTAGAAGGTGAGATGAAGGAAGTTTCTGAGCAGGATCTCATTGGTGCCCTCAAGGTGGCTGCTGAGGCTATCAAGCCTATGTGCGAACTCCAGTATGAGTTGGCTAAGGAGAAGGGTACTGACGTGAAGCGTGAGTATGACCACGAGATCAACGATGAGGAACTCCGTGAGCAGATTAAGTCTGAGCTTTACAAGCCAGCTTATGATATCAACCACCAGGCTTTGGAGAAGCATGCACGTCAGGATGCTTTCGACAAGGTTTTGGCTGATTTCCTCGAGAAGTATGACGCTGCTCATACCGATCTTTCTGAGGAAGACTTGGAGGAGAAGCACGCTGAGGCTACCCGTTACTATGATGACGTAATGCGCGATGCTATGCGCCGTTGCATCCTCGATGAGGCTTGCGTCTTGATGGCCGTGCTACTACAGAAATCCGCCCTATCTGGTGCGAGGTATCTCCACTCCCAATGCCTCACGGAAGCGCTATCTTCCAGCGTGGTGAGACTATGTCTCTCTCTACATGTACTCTTGGTACAAAGATGGATGAGAAGCTTATCGACGGTGTGCTCGAGAAGAGCTACCAGCGCTTCCTCCTTCACTATAACTTCCCTCCATTCTCAACAGGTGAGGCTAAGGCTCAGCGCGGTGTAGGCCGTCGTGAGATTGGTCACGGCCACTTGGCATGGCGTGGTTTGAAGGGCCAGATTCCTACAGACTTCCCTTACACAGTACGTTTGGTAAGCCAGATCTTGGAGTCTAACGGTTCTTCTTCTATGGCTACTGTTTGTGCCGGTACTCTCGCCTGATGGATGCAGGTGTTCCTATGAAGAAGCCGGTTTCTGGTATCGCTATGGGTCTTATCAAGAACCCAGGTGAGGACAAGTACGCTATCCTCAGTGATATCCTCGGTGATGAGGACCACTTGGGTGATATGGACTTCAAGACCACTGGTACCCGCGATGGCTTGACTGCTACACAGATGGATATCAAGTGTGATGGTTTGAGCTTCGAGATTCTTGAGGAGGCTTTGATGCAGGCTAAGGCTGGTCGTGAGCACATCCTCAACTGCATGATGGAGACTATCTCTGAGCCACGTGCTGAGATGAAGCCACAGGTTCCACGTATCGTAGCATTCGATATCCCTAAGGAGTTCATCGGTGCTGTCATCGGCCCTGGTGGTAAGATTATCCAGCAGATGCAGGAGGATACTGGTGCGACAATCACTATCGAGGAGACTGATGGTAAGGGTCACGTCCAGGTATCTGCTCCTAACAAGGATTCTATCGATGCAGCTTTGGCTAAGATCAAGGCTATCGTAGCTGTTCCTGAGGTTGGTGAGGTTTACGAGGGTACTGTTCGCTCTATTATGCCTTACGGTTGCTTCGTAGAGATTCTCCCTGGTAAGGATGGTTTGCTCCACATCTCTGAGATTGATTGGAAGCGTCTTGAGACAGTTGAAGAGGCTGGCATCAAGGAAGGCGACAAGATCAAGGTGAAGTTGATGGAGATTGATCCTAAGACTGGCAAGTACAAACTTTCTCATCGTGTATTGATGGAGAAGCCAGAGGGCTATGTAGAGCGTGAGCGTCGTCCACGTCCTGAGCGCGGTGAGCGTCGCGGTCGTCGTGATGAGCGTCATGAAGGTCGCGGTGAGCGTCCAGCTCGTCAGCCACGTCGTTACGAGCATCGTAATGATGAGCAGGCTCCTAAGGGGTTCAACGACTCTTTGGATCACAACAATGATGTAGAATAATCTGCGTATTAGACACATTATTATATATAAAGGAATGAAAAA
>ENA-OQHV01000088-OQHV01000088.1-human-gut-metagenome-genome-assembly--contig:-NODE-88-length-13138-cov-1.497656_pt1 | contig 13138 bp, 13 predicted proteins | sample MGYA00242641_ERZ504732 | MGnify/ENA primary metagenome ERZ504732 (study PRJEB26092, sample SAMD00036222) | human gut metagenome | host: Homo sapiens | study: EMG produced TPA metagenomics assembly of...
CGCAACTGAATGGGTTTACAGGCATGATTGGAGCATGACCGAGCAAACCGCCAAAATCTACATTGTCGCCTACCTTCATGCCCACAACTGGATGATACGTACGGCAGTAGTCTTCTGGTTAACCATACCGATGGCAGCCTCGTCGGCAATGACACCGGAAATGGTGGTGGCTGGAGTATCGCCAGGGATGGCAATCATATCCAAACCTACTGAGCAGACACAAGTCATCGCCTCAAGCTTCTCGATGGTCAGCGCACCTGCCTCTACAGCGTTGATCATACCCTGGTCTTCGCTGACAGGGATGAAGGCACCGCTCAAACCACCTACATAAGAAGAAGCCATGATACCGCCCTTCTTAACCTGGTCGTTCAGGAGTGCAAGAGCTGCTGTGGTACCAGGAGCACCGGCATGCTCAAGACCGATGAGCTCGAGAATATCGGCTACACTATCACCGATAGCTGGGGTAGGAGCCAATGAAAGGTCGATGATGCCGAAAGGTACGTTCAGACGGCGTGAAGCCTCCTTGGCTACCAACTGACCTACACGGGTAATCTTGAAGGCGGTGCGCTTGATGGTTTCGCAAAGAACCTCGAAGCTTTCACCCTTTACCTTCTCCAATGCATACTTTACAACGCCAGGACCGCTGACACCGACACTCACTACCGCATCGGCCTCAGAAACACCATGGAAGGCACCAGCCATGAACGGATTGTCGTCTGGCGCATTGCAGAGAACAACGAGCTTGGCGCAGCCCAGAGAACCTCTGTCTTTGGTTGCCTCGGCTGTATCCTTTACGATTTCGCCCATCAGGCGGACAGCATCCATGTTGATACCGGTCTTGGTAGAACCCACATTGACTGAGCTGCAGACGAAATCGGTCTGTGCCATCGCCTGAGGGATAGAACGGATAAGAAGCTCATCGCTCTTGCTCATACCCTTGCTTACGATGGCAGAATAGCCGCCCAGGAAGTTGATGCCGAGTTCCTTGGCACACTGGTCGAGGGTCTTGGCAATCTTCACGTAATCGTCGGTAGTCTTGCAGGCAGAACCGCCTACCAGCGAGATTGGAGTGATGGAGATACGCTTGTTGACGATAGGTACACCAAACTCCTTGGAGATTTCTTCGCCGGTCTTCACCAGGTTCTTTGCCAGACGTGTAATCTTATTATGAATGTTCTGACAGAGCTCATCGAGATCGGTAGATGCGCAATCCAAAAGGTTGATACCCATGGTGATGGTACGCACATCGAAATTCTCCTGCTCTATCATCTTATTGGTTTCGATAACCTCAGATATATTGATCATATTGTTTGCTTTTTAAATTCTGTGCATCATATTGAAAATTTCCTCGCGCTGGCATTTGATCTGCACGCCCATAGCCTTACCAACATTGGTGAGTTCATCGGCTACTTCCTCGAAAGTTTTCTGCATCTTGCCCATGTCTACGATCATCATCATGTTGAAATACTCCTGTACGATGGTCTGAGAGATGTCCAAGATGTTGATACTGTTCTCTGCCAAATAGGTACATACCTTGGCGATGATACCAACGGTATCCTTGCCCACTACTGTAATAATCGTTCTGTTCATGTATTTATTCCTTATTTTAAATTGGTAAGTTTTCGGCTGCAAATTTACAACTATTTTGTTAGACTACCAAATAAAAAGTCAGAAAACTTGTAAAATCACTAACGCTTTGCAAGTTTTCTGACTCATTTTTACCTTTCTTGTTTCCTTATCTTACTTGATACCTCTTTCGTTGAGTGCCTTAGAATATTTGGCTGCATTCTGCAGGTGCTCATCGTAAGTGCGGGCAAAATTATGAGTGCCGCTGAAATCCTCCTTGGCACACATGTAGAGGTAATCGTGATGCACATGGTTGAGGACGGCATCAATACCTGCTACGCTCGGAATGCGGATAGGCCCCGGTGGCAAACCTGGGTTCTTGTAGGTATTATACGGGTTCTTGATAGACAGGAGGTTGTTGTAGATGCGCTTGAGGTCGAATCGCTGCCAGGCATATTTAATGGTAGGATCGGCCTGCAATGGCATTCCCTCTGGATATTCGGCATTGCGAAGCATCAGACGGTTATAATACATGCCGGCTATCATCGGTTTTTCGCCGTTATTGGCTGTTTCTTCGTCCACGATGCTGGCAAGGGTGATGATCTCAATCGGTGTCAGCTTCATAGCCTTTGCCTTTTCGGTGCGCTCAAAGTTCCAAAACTTGTCGCTTTCTTTCTTCATGCGCTCCAGAAATTTATCTACCGAGATGTTCCAGTAGAGATCGTAGGTGTTAGGTACGAACATGCAGGCGATGGTGGCAGTATCGTAACCGTATTTCTGACAGATGCTCTCGTCGCGCAGGGCATGGTAGAGGTCGTTGCTGCCAAACATCATCTTCTTGCCAATCTCATCAGAGAGTTTGTCGAGCGTGCGGACCGAAGGGATGGTAAGGCTAACCGGTTCCTGCAAACCGTTCTTCATGTGGCGCCATGTCTTGAGGGCACCATCGCCCGGAGCAATGGCGTATCTGCCGGTGCGGATATGATTGGCATAGCCGGAATGGAGGGTCAGGGTCTTGAATGCCTGGAACGGAATGCTCTTGGCAAATGGGCGGAGCTTGTTGTATACAGAGTCGATGTTATCATCGTTGTCGATGTAAACATACTCGGTGTTGCTGCTCTTCGAGAAGGAAGAGAAACAATAGATGTAGCCCACGATGGCGATGACTGCGATGCAGCCTATAGCGCCATACAGATAGAGCTAGAAAATGATTTTTTCTTTTTCATATTCTTCTTGTTTGTTATTTTCGGGTGCAAAAGTACAGTAAAAATAGGAAATAGCAAAGTATAGGAATTTAAAATAGGTTAATTGTCATCTTTCTTTATCCGTTGTGTCTGCTTTTTTTGTTACCTTTGCACTTGACATTGAGAATCAACATGTGTATCGGTGCTTTCGGGCACATTATTATAAAAGTATTATGAAAATGAAGTTTTCGATAGCGTATGCTGCCAAGTGGGGTCATGCCCTGCATGTAGAATTAACTTTTGCCGCCGCTGATGGATATCAAGATACGATGGACTTGCCGATGACCACCCGGGACGGTTATCACTGGGAGGTGGAAATGGCGTCAAGGCAGAACCGCCATCACCCTTTCGTAGCTGTGGCTTACTGCTACTGCGTGAAAGATGCTGGGGGAAAGGTGCTGCGTAGGGAATCGCTCGCTTCTGCCCGCCAATATGTTTTTGATGAGAGTAAGAATTTCTATTTTCAAGACTATTGGCTGGAGGAGGATAATCCTTACGTGGAAAAAAATGCCTTCGTATTGCAGCAGGTGGAGTTTACTGATGTCAAGCCAGCGCGTCTGCCTCTCTTCGACCGTACTATCATCTTCAAGATTCATGCCCCGAAACTCTATGAGGGTGAGGCAGTAGCTCTGTTGGGAAATCATCCTACGCTGGGCAAATGGAATCCGGCTCATTTCCTGAAGATGCAGAACTATCATGGCAAGGACTGGGAAATATCTGTGAATGTGCAGGCTATCGATGAGCCGATAGAATATAAATATGTGGTGATTGATGCACAGACCCAGAAACTGAAGAGATGGGAATTTGGGGATAACAGAATCTTTGGCATTTCGGGTAATGAACAGGCTGGCGGACAGGGAACTCCTCAGGGTGAAATCCGTGTATACCATCAGGATGTTTATGTGCTACACGGCGGTGAGTTCCGCATCAAGAGGGTTCCGGTTCATGCCCAGTTCAATTTCGATACCTATATATTCGATCTTGACGGAACCCTGATTTCTTCTCTCCACGACCTGGCTGCAAGCTGCAATTATGCGCTGAAGCTGAACGGGATGCCTGAACGTACGCTGGAGGAAGTACGCATGTTTGTAGGAAACGGGGTGAAGAAACTGATGGAACGTGCCGTGCCGGGAGGATTGGAGAACGAGAAGTTTGAGAAAACCCTACAGGATTTCCGCAAGCATTATATGGTGCACAATATGGATAATACGAAACCTTATCCGGACGTGATGGAGATGCTGGAGGAACTGAAGAATAGGGGAAAGAACATTGCGGTGGTAAGCAACAAGTTTTATGCAGCTACCCGGGAAATATGCCGCCATTTCTTCGGCGACCTGGTAGATGTGGCGATAGGAGAGCGGGAGAATATCAAGAAAAAACCGGCTCCAGATACCGTAAACGAAGCCTTGCGGCAGCTGCATGCGGATAGAGAAAGGGCGGTATATATCGGCGACAGCGACGTGGATGTGATGACGGCAAAGAACAGCGGAATGCCTTGTATCTCAGTGCTGTGGGGATTCAGAGATCACGATTTTCTGCTGGCACATGGAGCTTCTATCCTGGTATCATCACCCTTGCAGATATTATAAGAAAGGTAGGATAAAATGATTTGGAAGACCATCATAGAGAATGGTCTTCCAGATATTTCTTGATAAATTCAAAGTAGGTTTCTGATATCGGAATGCTCTGGTCGCCATAGGTAATGTGCTGCTGGTCTACCGTATCAAACTTTGTCATGTTGGCAAGGAACGAACGGTGTACACGCTTGAATTTTTCTCTTGGCAGCCTTTCTTCCAACTGTTTGAGGTTGCCCAGGGTTCTGATGTTAGGCCTGCCCTCAAGATGGAAACGGATGTAGTCTTTGTCGCAGTCAACAAACAGAATATCATCTATCGGGATTCTTACGCATTTGTAATCTCGTTTTACCACCAGAAAACCGTCGCGCTTGATAGGGTTGTAGTTATCGTCCTGCATGTAGCGTTCGAAGACTTTCTGGCATGATCCCATAAAGTCATCGTAGGTGATGGGCTTGAGCAGATAGTCGAATGCATTCACTTTGTAGGCTTCGATGGCATACTCCTTGAATGCGGTGGTGAAGACAATCTTCACGTTCTTGGGTACAACCTTTGCAAATTCCAAACCGCTGATCTGCTGCATGTGGATGGCGAGAAAAAGTATGTCGAGATGGTTGTGATGGATGCCGTCTACAGCATCTATCGCACTTTTGTAGGCTCCGATCAAATGCAGGGTCGGAGTTTTTTCTATATACTGTTCCAGGAGTTGCAAAGCTTCCGGATCTTCATCTATGATGGCGCAATTTAAAATTCATAATTTTACTGTTTTAGTGATTTTATTCTCGATTTTCGTAAAAACGAAAAATGTGTTTGTTTATTGTTTCAAGCTGCAGATTTTTTCAGATAAAAATCTATTTTCATGATTTTACCTTAAATTTGTTTAATCTATTTGGCTATTTGAGGAAAAAACCGTAATTTTGGAGATTGATAAGTCAGACTATAACTGTAGAATATGAAATACAATAAGAAACAACATACCAAATTGTCCTGTCGGAGCAAGTGCTTTTTCCTTGCCTTGACTTTGGCTATGGCATCGGTTGATGCCTCAGCCCAGAAGATTTCGCTAGGCTCTTGCATCACCCGTGACGGAGGTCAGTTTAAAGGCGAAATGGTGAGCGGAAAGCCGCAGGGAAAAGGTACTACCATCTATAAGAATGGGGATACCTACGAAAGGCTCTTATATGAAAGGTAAGCGCGAAGGCTATGGCGTTTATACCTTCAGTGATGGCGAAAAGTATGAAGGACAGTGGATGCAGGACCAGCAGCATGGTAAAGGCACCTACTATTTCCAGAACAACAACAAATATGTAGGCCTCTGGTTCCGCGATTACCAGCATGGTCATGGCGTCATGTTCTATTATAATGGTGATAAATATGACGGCGACTGGTATAAGGACAAGCGTCAGGGACGCGGCGTTTATACTTATGCCAATGGCGCACAGTATAAAGGCCAGTGGATGAACGATATGAAGAATGGAAACGGCTTCTTCAACTGGGGAGACGGAACTACTTATGACGGTCAGTGGCTAGACAACCAGCGCTCAGGAAAAGGTACTTTCAAATATGCTGATGGCGATGTGTATATCGGCGACTGGAAGGATGATATCCAGGACGGAAAGGGTATCTATAAATTTCATAATGGCGACATTTATGAAGGCGATTATGTGCAGGGAGAACGCACGGGTATAGGCATCTTCCGCTCTGCAAAGGGCGACAAGTATAACGGACAGTTTAAGGATGGTCTGCGTACCGGTCAGGGTACCTTCATCTGGAAGAATGGCGATATCTATGTAGGCGACTGGATGGATGATCTGCAGAACGGCAGGGCAAACTGACCAAGAAGAACGGTGACGTGTTTGAAGGTGAGTTCAAAAACGGTCTGGTAGATGGTAATGTCGTGATTCATTATGCTGATGGCAGAAGATTCAAGGGTGCCTATCACAAAGGTAAGCGCCAGGGACCTTGCATAGAAGAAGATAAAAACGGTAAGCGTTTCGAAGGAACCTACCGTAACGATGTGCGTGACGGAAGATTTGTAGAAAAAGACCGCAACGGACAGGTTACAGCCAAGGGAGCCTACGAAAACGGCAAACGATTTGAAGACTAATCTCTTCAGAAAATTAGAAAAATACAAAGAAATTATAAATAACGAGATAGAGAACCTTTATATTTTAAATAATGAGAAAAAGAACATATTATAATGTTGAATATTGAATGTTCAATGTTCTGTTTTCAAGTCTCAAAGTTAAAAGTAAATGTTCAAATCTCAAAGCTTAACTATAATTATGGTAGTAGATACTTTAGACAATCTGGAGAAATATGTTTCTCTCAATCCGCTCTTCGCTGATGTAGTGAAGTTTATCAAAGATAATGACCTCTCTAAATTGGAGGACGGTAAGCATTTTATCAAGGAGGGTAACCTCTTTGTTAACATAACGACAGCTCACGGAAAAAGCGAGGAAGATGCTGTTTTTGAAACACATCGCAAGATGATTGATATTCAGATTCCTCTTGACAACGAGGAGACTTATGGCTATACTCCTCTTGCTGATCTTCCTGAAGTGGAATATAACGAGGCTAAGGATGTAACCAAGTATCCTGGTGTGAAAGCGCAGACGCTCGTTACCTGCAAGCCAGGTCAGTTTGCTATCTTCTGGCCACAAGATGGTCATCAGCCATGCATCGGTAGTGGTGATATCCACAAGGCTATCTTCAAGATTAAGAATTAAAGAAGAAATCTTCAAGATAAAATTAAAGAAGAATATAGAGTAACCATCTAAAATCATGATATATGGCAACAGAAAAGAAAACTACAGCCCAGAAGGCTGCAACTAAAAAGGCAACTGCAAAGAAACCAGTTGCAAAAAAGGCAGCGAAGGCTGTGGTAAAGCATATCGGACTCGTGAAGAACGACCCATATCTGGCAGACTATGAGGATGCCATCAAGGGCCGACACGACCATGCACTCTGGAAACTCGGTCAGCTGACTAATAACGGCAAACAGACATTGAGCGATTTTGCCAATGGATACGAGTATTTCGGACTGCATAAGACTGCCCGTGGATGGGTGTTCCGTGAGTGGGCACCTAATGCTACAGACATCTATCTGATAGGTGACTTCAACAACTGGCAGGAAACCGAAAAGTATCGTGCTAAAAGAGTAAAGAATACCGGCAACTGGGAACTCAAACTTCCGGAGAAAGCGATGAAACATGGCGATCTCTTCAAGATGAAAGTTCATTGGGAAGGTGGTGAAGGCGAGCGTATTCCAGCATGGGCACAGCGCGTAGTACAGGACGACCAGACCAAGATTTTCTCTGCTCAAGTTTGGAATCCGGAACCATATAAATGGAAGAAGAAAACCTTCAGACCAAATGTGGCACCTCTGCTCATCTATGAATGCCATATCGGTATGGCACAGGATGCTGAGAAGGTTGGCACTTACACAGAATTTAAGGAGAATGTGTTGCCACGTATCATCAAGGATGGTTACAACTGCATTCAGATTATGGCTATCCAGGAGCATCCGTATTATGGCTCCTTCGGCTATCATGTAAGCAGTTTCTTTGCTGCAAGTAGCCGCTTCGGAACTCCTGAAGAGTTGAAGAATCTCATTGATACAGCTCACCAGAATGGTATTGCCGTCATCATGGACATCGTTCACTCTCATGCCGTAAAGAATGAGGTGGAAGGACTGGGTAATCTCGCTGGCGATCCTAACCAGTATTTCTATCCTGGCGACCGTCATGAGCATCCGGCTTGGGACAGTCTCTGCTTCGACTATGGAAAGGATGAAGTCATCCACTTCCTGTTGAGCAACTGCAAGTATTGGCTCAATGAGTTCCATTTCGACGGATTCCGTTTTGATGGTGTAACATCCATGCTCTATTACAGTCATGGTCTGGGTGAGGCATTCTGCAACTACGGCGATTATTTCAATGGTCACGAGGATGATAATGCCATCTGCTATCTTACCCTTGCCAACTGTCTGATTCACGAGGTTAACAAGCATGCCATTACGATTGCCGAAGAGGTGAGCGGAATGCCGGGCCTGGCTGCCAAGTTTGAGGATGGCGGTTATGGTTTTGACTATCGCATGGCGATGAATATTCCAGATTATTGGATCAAGACCATCAAGGAACTGAAGGATGAAGACTGGAAACCATCCAGCATATTCTGGGAGGTAAAGAACCGCCGTTCGGATGAGAAAACCATCTCTTATTGTGAGAGTCATGACCAGGCATTGGTGGGCGATAAAACCATCATCTTCCGTCTGATTGATGCCGATATGTACTGGCATTTCAAGAAGGGCGATGAAAACGAAATGGCTCATCGTGGTATTGCTCTGCATAAGATGATCCGTCTGGTTACCGCCTCTACAATCAATGGCGGTTATCTCAACTTCATGGGTAATGAGTTCGGTCACCCAGAGTGGATTGATTTCCCTCGCGAGGGTAATGGCTGGAGCCATAAATACGCCCGCAGACAGTGGAATCTGGTAGATAATCATGAACTCTGCTACCACTATCTTGGAGATTTCGACCGAGAAATGCTCAAGACGATTACAAGCGAAAAGAATTTTAACAAGACACCAATTGTAGAAATCTGGCATAATGATGGCGATCAGGTTCTCGCCTTTATGCGTGGCGATCTGCTCTTCGTGTTTAACTTCTCGCCAACCCGCTCTTTCACCGACTATGGCTTCCTGGTTCCAACCGGTTCCTACAGCGTAGTGCTTGATTCTGACAGCAAGGATTTCGGCGGTAATGGCTTGAATGATGACACGATGACGCATCTGACTAATTACGATCCACTTTATGTGAAAGACCGTAAGGAGTGGCTGAAACTTTATCTGCCAGCTCGTACAGCTTTGGTGCTGAAGAAAAATTAATAGATTGATTTATGAAAAATAAAAGGAGTAGTACTGCGAAGATGCAAATCGCCTGTGCTATCATCTTTATCACATTTACCTACGCTACCTGGCATTTTACCAGGCAGACGTACTGGCAGTGGCTCAGCATGTTTTCTCAGGCGGTTTGACCAACTACAGTTACACGCTGGCTCCACTGCTTATCACGCTCGTACTCTATCTGCTGCAAGTGGGAGTGTACGCGGTAACCCGTGTGAAACGCCGTTTCCACGGGCTTACTTATTTCCCTTCGTTCCTCATCCTGACGATGATTACCGATATCCCCGTTGATATCGACCGTTATCATTCGCTGGGGGCGTGGTGGATTATCTTGCCACTCTGTCTGATTCTATGGGGCGGATTGATATGGATAGCCCGCCAGTTGGAGCCGATAGAAACAGAGCCTCACAGCAACGGCTGGTTCTCCCGCTATATGTGGGTGAATCTGCTCCAGATGCTGGTGATGATATTGCTTGTCAACTTTGTTGCTAGCAATGATCGGCTGTTTCATGAACGTATGCGCATGGAACATCTGATGAAAGAAAAACAGTATGAAAAAGCTTTGGGAGTAGGTGAAAAATCTCTGAAAACAGATTCTTCGCTGACAATGCTCCGTATAGCCTGTCTCAACGAAACAGGCGAGCTGGGCAGCCGTCTCTTTACTTATCCGCTGGTAGGTGGAAGTAAGGCGATGATGCCGGATAGCGTAACCGTGAAGGCTATGATGTGGAAGGCGCCAAAATGGATGCAGAAACCTTCGGCATGGATGGTTAAACATCATCTCAAGTATCGTCTGCCTGTTGACTATCAGCTTTGTGCACTCTTGCTGGACAAGCAACTAGACAAGTTCGTAGCAGAGGTGCAGAAACATTACAAAGTAACTTCGGGCAAACTGCCTGTTCATTATAAGGAAGCGTTGGTTCTTTATACGCATCGCCGCAGTAATCCAAGTATCGTTTATCACGATAATGTGATGGATACAGACTTTGAGGATTTCCAGCAGATGGATCACAAATATGCTAATGAGACTGAAAAGCAGAATGCTCTTCGGGATACTTATGGAAATACCTACTGGTATTATTATGAGTATGGAAACAAATGAAAGTTTTAATTTAGGAGATTAATATGAAAATACAGATATACAGAAACTTATGGGTTTTACAGATAGCTTTTCTTCTGTTGGCGCCATTAGGGTTGCAGGCACAGAAGAAGGAGATTTCTGCAGCCAAAGATCTGGTAAAGGCTGGCAAGGATTTGGCGAGGCCGAATCCAGTATGCGCAAACTCCTGACGGATTCTGCCAACCGGAATAACAAGAAAATTTGGAATATTCTCTTTGATGCTGTGAAGAAGCAGTATGAACAGGGTAATGAGAAACTCTACCTCAAACAGGCGTATGATACAGCCCAGCTCTTCAATGCAACCCGACAGCTCTTCGTTATAGCCCAAGGACTTGATTCCGTTGAGATGATTCCTAACAAAAAAGGAAAATGTGAGTTTGATTTCCGCAAGTCTCATTCTGAATATTTGAACAGGATACGTCCGAATCTCTATAACGGAGGAACCTGGTTTATCAGGAAACAGAAATACAAGGAGGCTTATCAGTTCTTTGACCAGTACATAGAGTGCAGTACTGCACCGATGTTCCAATCTTATAAGTATGCCCAGAAAGACAAATATCTTTCTTCGGCAGCTTATTGGGCTGTATATGCCGGATATAAGATGAAAGATACCAAAGCTACGCTTCATCATTCTTATGAGGCGCTGAAAGATACGGCTCATTATAACTATATGTTACAGTATCTGGCTGAGACTTACAAACTGGAGAAGGGATACGACCGCGCTATCTCTCTACCTTGAAGGAAGGTTTTGAACGGGATCCGAAATTCCCGTTCTTCTTCCCGCGTCTGGTAGAGTATTATTCGCAGGAAAACCTGCTCGATTCTGCGCTCGCCGTGGCAGATAAGGCGCTGGCGATAGCTCCCGACAATGATATCTATCTCTTTACCAAGGGAACCATTCTCCTGAATATGGGTGATTTCAAGCATTGCATCGAAGTGAGCAAAAAGGCACTTGCCGTGAACGATTCTTTGGCTGGTGCTTATTATAATATAGGTTTGGCTTATTTCAATCAGGCTGTTGAAATGGATAAGAATTCGCAGCAATCTCGCAAAACTCATCAGGAGATAGACGGACTTTACAAGAGTGCGATGCCTTATCTGCAGAAGTACAGAACGATGGCGCCTGATATGCAGGAGCAGTGGGCTTTGCCGCTATATACCATCTATCTGAACCTGAACATGGGTAAGGAGTTTGATGAGATAGACAAACTGCTCAATCAGAAAAAGAAATAATGCCTCATGATGAGGAATTTATGAAAACTTCTCTTGAAAAGAAAACTTCTCTATTGAAATTGATTATTAGAAATTTATGATAGACAGAATTTTAGATAAACTGGGCATTGAGCTCAATGATATGCAGCAGGATTCCATGCAGGCAATCTTGCACGGGAACAAGGATGTGGTGATACTTTCGCCAACAGGTAGTGGCAAGACACTGGCTTATCTTTTGCCTCTTACCCAACTTATAGATGCTACTGATGACGAGGCACAGGCGGTGGTGGTAACTCCTGGTCGGGAACTCGCTTTGCAGTCGGCTAACGTATTGAAGAATATGGGCAGCGGTTTGCGTGCGATGGCTTGCTATGGTGGTCGTGCTACGATGGATGAGCATCGCGTGATGAAACAGGTTCGTCCTCAGATTGTATTTGGAACTCCAGGTCGCCTCAATGATCATCTGGATAAGGGAAATCTTTCTCCATATCACATCAAATACCTGATTATTGATGAGTTTGACAAGTGTCTGGAGATGGGTTTCCAGGACGAAATGAGCCGACTGATCAAGTCTTTGCCTGGCTTGCGTCGACATTTCCTGCTTTCTGCTACCGAGGCAGAGGAGATTCCTCATTTCGTACACATGGGTAGGGTAGAAAAGATAGATTACCGTGTGGATGAAGATCAGTCCTGACCGTGTACATATATATAAGGTGGTTAGTCCGGTAAAAGATAAATTAGAGAGTCTGTCACTTTTGCTACGCAGTTAGGCGATCAGAGTACCATTGTATTCCTCAATTATCGCGACAGTGTGGAGCGCACCAATAAATATCTGGTGGAGCAGGGATTTTCAACCTCTTTTTTCCATGGTGGATTGGAACAGAAGGAACGTGAGGCTTCTCTCTATCGTTTTAGCAACGGAAGTGCCAATATCCTGGTGAGTACGGATCTGGCTTCGCGCGGACTTGATATTCCAGATATAGATAATATCATCCATTATCACATGCCGGAGAGCGAAGATGGTTATATTCATCGTGTAGGACGTACGGCAAGATGGGAAGCCCAGGGAAAGGCTTTCTTCCTGTTAGGTCCTGAAGAGCATATTCCGGAATATGTGGATGCTGAAATTGAGGATTACGAGATGCCTGCTGCTGATCAGCTTCCTGCGCCAGCCAAACCTAAGATGGCTACTATATATATAGGTAAAGGCAAGAAGGATAAAATCAGCAAGGGTGACATCTTAGGCTTCCTTTGCAAGAAGGGTGGGCTGCAGTCGGCTGAAATCGGAAAGATTGATGTTAATGACCGTTATGCTTATGCTGCCATTTCCCGAACGAAGTTGCGCAGCGTACTGAATAATGTAAAGGGCGAAAAGATAAAAGGCGTCAAAACGATAGTGGAAGGGGTAAGATAGTTGACAAACTGCTATTATCTTTTCTCTGTTGCTTGCTAATGTATAATAAATGTAAAAATAGACATAAATATGCAGTTATTATACTAAAAATGACTAACA
>ENA-OQHV01000092-OQHV01000092.1-human-gut-metagenome-genome-assembly--contig:-NODE-92-length-12932-cov-1.767981_pt1 | contig 12932 bp, 11 predicted proteins | sample MGYA00242641_ERZ504732 | MGnify/ENA primary metagenome ERZ504732 (study PRJEB26092, sample SAMD00036222) | human gut metagenome | host: Homo sapiens | study: EMG produced TPA metagenomics assembly of...
CTATTTTTCTTATGTTTTTTATAAAATTAGCCCCCATATTGGGCTTCTAACCTGTCCATTTACCCTGTTTTCCTCCATTTTGCCGATATAAAACCTACACCTTAATTATATATAGGGGAGATTGGCGGTCCTACACCTTATTATATATAGGGACCATCTAGATACGAATGTATGAGTATCTACCAGGAATGTTGTTTTCTGCAGATTACCGAAAAAAATCCTTTTTTCTTTGGTATTATTCCCAAATAGTTGTATCTTTGCACAAAATTACAAGTAATACTGGAGATATGAAGCAAGATACTAAAAGAATACCTTATGGACGCAATGACTTCGTACAAATCATAGAGCAAAACAATTACTATGTGGACAAGACGATGTATTTGCCAGCATTGGAAGATGAGGCGGTAAACCTCTTCTTTATCCGTCCTCGCCGTTTTGGCAAGAGCGTATTCATCAGTATGCTCCAAGCTTATTATGACTGTAACATGAAGGATAAGTTCAAGAATCTGTTCGGCAATCTGTGGATTGGCAAGAATCCTACTCCACTTCAAGGCAAATATCTGGTTCTCTATCTTGATTTTTCGCAAGTAGGCGGACGTATCGACCAGTTGGAAGACAAGTTTAACCGTTATTGCAAAGTGAAGCTGGATAGTTTTGTGGATGTCTACCGTCAATACTATTCGGAGGATTTTGTAAAGAAGGTCTTCGAGGCGGAAGACGCCGTAGACAAGTTGATACTTATCAACGACGAATCGAAGAAGCAGAATCTTCGTACCTATCTCATCATTGACGAATATGACAACTTCACCAACACAGTGCTCAACGAGCAGGGTGAAGGAGTGTATCGTGCCATTACCCATGCTGAGGGTTTCTATCGTGATATCTTCAAGAAATTCAAAGGTTCGTTTGAACGTATCTTTATGACGGGTGTGAGTCCTGTGACGCTCGATGATGTGACCAGCGGTTTCAACATCGGATGGCATATATCCACCAAGAAGCAATTCAACCAGATGTTAGGTTTTTCTACAGAAGATGTCTATCAGATGTTCAACTATTATAAGGAAAAGGGCGAAATTGCAGCCAATGCCAACATTGATGACATTGTTAACGAGATGAAACCCTGGTATGATAACTATTGCTTCTCGAAGAGTGCCTTGACATCTCAAAGTAAGATCTTCAACTGCGATATGGTGTTCTATTATCTGCGCAACTATCTGAGTTCTGGCAAGGGACCTGAAGAGATGATAGACCCTAACACCAAGACCGACTATAACAAGATGAAAAAGCTCATCCAGCTCGACAAGCTGGATGGCGACCGAAAGGGCGTGATTCGCACGATTGCCGAGACAGGAGAGATTGTGACTACACTCTATGACACCTTCCCTGCAAGAATGATAACAGACCCGCAGGTATTTCCAAGCCTGCTGTTTTATTATGGCATGCTTACCATCAAGGCTACGAGAGGAGCAAAGCTTATACTCGGAATTCCGAACAACAATGTGCGCAAGCAATATTATGAATATCTGATAGAACTCATGGATGCAAAAGCCTATGTCAATGTAAACAAGCTTACTGACTATTACTACGACATGGCATATGAAGGCAAATGGCATGAAGCCTTGCAATACATGGCAGATTCTTATGCCAAGATTTCTTCCGTGCGTGACGGAATAGAGGCAGAACGTAACATGCAGGGATTCTTTATGGCATATCTCAGTCTGAACGATTACTATTATACTGCGCCAGAACTGGAGTTAAGTCATGGGTATTGTGATTTCTTCTTATTGCCAGACCTTACGCATTATGAGGCTAAGCATAGCTATATCATAGAACTGAAGATGCTGCCGAAGAAAGATTTCAATGTAATTACCAAAGGGGAAAGCAAGACGAAAGCCGAACTGCAATGGGACGAGGCTGTGGAGCAAATCAACCGATATGCTGCAGCCCCAAGAGTAGAAGTTCTAAGGCAGGGGACTCAACTGCATAAAATCATCATGCAATTTGAGGGTTGGGAACTAAAGAACATGAAGGAGGTATAATTTACTTATCACATAAGCACCCCCCATCCGGCTTGAGAAAGAAGGATGGGGGATTTCTGTATTTTATACTGCTATTCCATTACGCATTATATCATCATATAAGGGTGATGGTTTGCATTCTTCAATCAACACCGGTTCTATAGATGCATCTATATTAAGGGTGGCAAGCCATAATGAAGATGTAGTGTCCAGCCAGTCGCCATTAAGCTTAGGTATAACTACTGCTACATCAATATCACTATCTTTTCTTGCTTCATTTCTACTACAAGAACCATACAGATATACTTTCGCATTAGCAAGCAATGGAAGTATTGCTTCCTTGTAGCATTTTACTATCATTAAAGCATGTTCTCTATCCATTGTTTTAAAACTTTTGTTTTATTTATTAATGTTCTGCAATATTCTGGAGTCAATTTCTTCGCTAGCTCATCTTTGTAGGATTATTGCCATACTGTTCTTGTTTTTGTGCAAAAATAAACCAAATAATTAAGATTACCAAATTTTTAGTGTTAAAAAGATTTTTTAGAATAAAAAATCCGTAGCACCGGATATGCCCTTTCCTCCGTTAGGCGTTCTGGCGGATCGCCTAACAGACTAGCGAATCGTATTATACCAAGCCGCCTCATTCTGATAACTCAAGTGCTTCATTCTGATAACTCAAGTGCTTCATTCAGCTAACAGAGCTACTTCGTTCAGCCAACGCAGCCATATTATTCAGCCAACGCAGTCGAATCTTTAACCCAACGAAATCGAATCTTCCGCCCAGCGCAGTCGTATCTTTAACCCAACGCAGTCATATCTATCGACTCAATGAAGCGTATAAACCTGTTAAATGACGTACATGATTTCATCTGCTTACTTAAACTGGTTGGAGTCCCTACACCTTATCATATATACTGGCATTGAGATGTGAATATCGGAAAAAGCTTTGGGTAATCCAGAGATTAATCGTAACTTTGTTGGCTGTTTACTAATTTGTTATACAACAAAGCACTTCATTCAACATAATATTCACATAAAAATGATACTAAGAATAGAAATTCCACAGGAACTTATTCGGCAAGATGCAGAAATCGTCATCAAAGTAAGCAACAGAAACAACGCATTGGGATATGTCATAGAGAATGGTAGCAAACATGATGCGCAGCAAATAGCCAAATAAGACATGAATGGCGATCCGACGCTGGGCGAATATGTCAGGGAACTCACCCAGCGACTCTACAAGAATGGCAAATACCGGTCTGCCGATATATATATGTGCACCTTGCGCAGTTTCATGAAATTCCGGAAAGAGAAAGACCTGCTGATTAGCCAACTCGACAGCCTCATCATGGAAGATTACGAGAGTTATCTGAGAAAGAACGGTCTCACGCTGAACACCATCTCTTTTTACATGAAGCGTCTACGAGCTATCTACAACAAAGCCCTGGAGCAATATGGGCTGAAAGACCGCAAACCCTTCGCCCACTCTTTCACCAAGAACACCCCGACTGCCAAAAGAGCACTTACAGCGGAAAACATCCACCAGATAGTCGCTGCAACAACCATCACCGAGGAGGAAGCACTGGCGAGAGATCTATTCCTCTTCAGTTTCTACACCCGAGGCATGTCGTTCGTTGACATCGCCTTTCTTGAAAAAGGAAGCCTTAAGGACGGGCAACTTATATACAAGAGAAAGAAAACGGGTAAAGAACTGAGGGTGGCATGGCGCCCCTGCATGCAAGAGATTGCAGACCGCCACCCTTCACTCGACGGCAAACATCTGCTGGGTATCGTAAACCAGAACGTGGTTACCGATGTCAGGAAACAGTATCACTACCGCCAATGTAGGGTGAACAAGGCTTTGCAGAAGTTCACCCGACGTATCGGCATACCGATGAAAGTAACGATGTACTGCGCCCGTCACTCCTGGGCTACCATCGCCAAGGAGAAGAACATCCCCATCAGCGTGATAAGTGACAGCATGGGGCACAACTCAGAGAAAATCACGCGCATCTATCTGAAAAGTATCAATGACGATGTGATAGACAGATACAACGATATGCTTATCGAAGCTATCAGTATATGAGAGGGAGGTAGAGTTATTCCGCCAACGATGCAGGAGAAATTACGTCACGACGTAGCAGTAGCTACGTCACGACGTAACAACAACTACGTCCCGACGCAGTGACAGCTACGTCGGGACGCAGTTTCAGGAGCATCCTACCCATTATCAAGTAAGGCTCTTTTGAAGTTCGAAAGAGCCTTTTTTTGAAGTTCGAAATAGCCTTTTTTGAATCTAAAGTAAGCCTCACTTCCATTTTTGGTGATAATAAAATCGAGAAAAACTTTTTCTCATGCAGATATTTAGAGTTACCTTTCCATTCCATAGCATATCTCCCGGCTGGAGATATTTCAAAGACGATAAGAACTGAGTGGCGATAAAAAGCCACGATATATAAGAACGATAAAATAACCGTTCTAGGAGAACCTTTGAAAGAGAACGAAGAACTTTTCTAAAAGTACAGACTCTTTTCATCAAACGGAACTCTTGATTCGATATAGAGAATTAATTAATAACTCCCTGCTGAAAGGCTAGGGAAATAGTATAACTTTATAAATATTTATCGATGAAAAGAAAGTATTTTAGCGCGCTGCTTATGGGTGCATTGACAATTGCTTCAGTAAGCACATTTACTTCTTGTAAAGATTACGATGATGACATCAACAATCTGCAAAATCAGATTGACGCTTTGTCAAAGACTCTCAGCGAGTTGCAGACAAAGATTAATGATGGTAGCATTTTGAAAAGCGTAGAGTCCGACGGTAATGGTGGTATCATTGTCACTGTTACAAAGAACGGCACGGACACTTCTTACAACATCAAACAGGGCGTGCAAGGCGCTGCTGGCAAGGACGGTGACGTTTGGAAGATTGGTGAAAATGGTTATTGGTACAAGAACGACACCAAGACTGAGTACTATGCACTTGGAACCAAGGGTGACAAGGGTGACCAGGGTGACAAGGGTGACAAGGGCGAGGCTGGTACTGCTGGCAAAGACGGCAAGTACTACGTTCCTAATCCTAACACTGGCACATTCTGGATATATGGTGACGGTGACAAGGATGCATACGACTCTAAGATTGTCTATACAGCAACTAACGCGGATGTCATCACTGCAGTTTGGGACAACGATAACTTGACTTTGACAAACGTAGCAGGTGCTCCGGGCAAGAAGGTCGTTGTTAGCCTCTCAAGCGCATTGAAGAGTCTCGTATTCGATCCTGACTTCTATTATGCAGGTATCGAAGCATTCGACTTCGCTACTTACAAGTACAACCCTGCAACTGTCAAGGCTGTTGACGCTGATGGCGACTACTCTAAGGATGCTCCTACAGTAGCTGGCGATGCGTTCACATACGCTCCTGACTTGGCTGCTACCTATTTCTTGAACCCATCAAATGCCAAGATGTCTAACGATGCTGCTAAGTATAGCTTCATCGCATATAACAAGGATTATGTGTCAAGGGCTGCCGCTGATTACGGTTCTACTTTCAAGGTGGAGAGCGCAGACTTGACAACAAAGGGTAAGGTTACTGTACACGCTAAGTATAATGGTAATGCCATCAAGGATCTTGCAAATGGTGATAAGGTTACTGTTCTTGCATTGCAATATACTTCTGGCGACTCAGTTGTTACTTCTGACTTCGCAGCTATCAAGGCTAGCACTTACGACAAGTTGGTTTTGAATAACCCAACATTGCAGCATGTTGATGCTATTCCTCAGACCTCTATCAGACAGCAAAGGATGCTATCAATAAACAAACGCACAGATTCATGTAGCTTGGAATAGCAAGGGTATCGACCTCCGTGAGTATGTCAACACTGACCGCACATACGAGGACGGAACTCCTACTTGTAAGGCTTGGGATAAGAATGCAGCCGAGCTCGTAGAGAAGTCTGGCTTCAAGTACTCTTTCGAGTTGGTTGGTTACAAGTCTGGTGCTAACGAGACATCACAGAGTGCTCACGCTGCAATCGCATCTAATGGTTATACACTCCGCCCACAGATGACAGCTGGTGGTAAGCAGCAGGCTTACGGTGCAGCTCAGAATGAGGCTACTATCGGTCGTGAGCCATTGGTACGTGTTATCTTAAAGGATACTGTCAACAACAAGATTGCTGCTGTTGGTTACATCAAGGTTGTCATCGACAAGACTGTAGCTGAGAATAAGGCTGAGGAAGTTGACTTGGTAACAGTTAACAAGCCATACACAATCGCTTGTGGTGACAATAACATCGATCTCCAGAAGGTAACATGGGCACAGGTTGAGGAGCAGCTCTATGCTAAGCTCAACATGTCTAAGGAAGCTTTCGAGGATGCTTACGAGCTTGACGGTGGTACTGCAGATGCTAACCAGTTCGAGAAGGCTACAACCGATGCTGAGGCATTGGCAGCAGACAAGAAGATTGGTACTGTATCTCAGACAACAGCTGACATAGAGGGTATGCAGACTGAGGTTATCGCTTGGTCTATCAAGAACCAGGCTGCTTACGCTGCATTCAAGGCTGGTAAGACAACTTTGTCAACATACGTTCGTTATGCTTTGAAGGCTGGCAAGACTGCTGCCAACAAATACGTTTACGTGAAGTTGACTTGGACTCCATCTGCTATCAACTTGAAGCCATCTACAACATTCGGCAACGAGAACAAGATTAAGAAGTACTGGTATGCAGCAAATAGCGCTGTAGCTGGTACAGGTTATGACGATGTTCACGGTAACGTTGAGGTTGTAGGTACAGAAGGTGCAAACGATGAGTACGTATTCGATTTGAAGAATGCTCTCGTAGGCAACAAGCTTTTAGTTAATCCTCTTACTGCTCCATACGCTGACTTGAACCAGGAGTTGAAGTTGACATTCGGCTTCGTAACAGGTAAGGGTCTCTTCGCTAGCAAGATGGCACGAAGGTTTACGCCGAGAAGGAGTTGACTAATGTAGTTGCAAGCTTGGATCCTGTTACTGGCATCGTAACATACGCAGACAACGAGACAGCAAAGAAGTTGTTGAACGCTTACGGTCACAAGGATTTGAAGAATACCGTTACAGCTATCGTTGCAGTGAAGGCTACTATCTGTGGTAACATTGATGTTCCTGTTGCTTCTAATGAGTTTAATGTTAAGTTCCTCCGTCCTATCAACGTAGAGGAGGCTACAGCTAGCTTCGAGGATGCAGAAACTGCAGGTTCTACAGCTAAGATCAACTTGACATTCACGGACTGGCGTGATCACAACTTCACTGATACTAAGGTTACTAAGGGTCAGGATTACTTCAAGTACTATGGCGTAAAGGAAATCGATGTTGACATTGATAATGCAACAACAGACCTTAACGGTAACAGTAGCCAGAAGTTGAAGGATCTTACAGACAAGGTTAAGTTCACATTCTCTGCTCCTGCTACTATCTCTGCAGATAAATATGGTGAATTGAAGTACGAGAACAATGGTTTGACAGTTGGTCAGTTCCACGTTTACTTCCCAGCTACGATCACTTACGATTGGGGTACAATCAAGACAACTATCACTGCTACTGTAGGTAAGACACAGAACAATGCTCATCGTCACTAATTCGCAAAGCTTAAGGCTATAACATAATTATAGGCAGGCATGATTAGCATGCCTGCCTATTTTCATTATCACCATGATGAAGAAAGTTAATATTATATTAGGTATTTTTATTCTTGGCTATCGCCTCAGTGACACTCAGTGGCTGTGGTGAGAAGAAAAAGAACAGCCCCTTGACAGGTTTTGAGCAGGCTATCACCAACGCTGATTCCGTAGAAATAACCCATTTGGTCAACCAGTTCTTTGAATACGCCGAGAATGGCAACTATGATGCAGCCGCTGGTATGCTGTTCAAGGACAATGTGGACTCCGTATACAACGAGCCGCAGCCCCTTGACAACAAGGCTATGACAGATTTGAAGAACATGCTTTCTTCCCTGCCCATCCAAAGCCACAAGATAGATTACATCAAGTTCAAGGAAGCATACGCCAACGAGGTAAAGTGTACAGCCATCATCATGCCGGCACACGACAATGTGCCAGAGATCAAGACCGTCTTTTACTTCAAGCCTATTGACTATCTTGGCAAGTGGAAACTTTGTATGATTGATTCTCATAACGGCGACCGACCTGTTGTCGAGCATGCCAAGAAAGACTCAATGCAGAGGGAATATGAGACAGAGATGAGGGAGAAGAACCTCGAGAAGCTCAAGAAGTAAATGAAAAAGCTTTTCTTTCTCTTATGGATGACGGGAATTGGCTGTCTGACGATGGCAAAGAATCCTGTGGGCAAGATTGAGTTCGAGAAGACTTCCTTTCATTTCGGAACCTTCGAGAAGCGTATCGTCAGAACTTGTGTCTTTGTCTTCAAAAACACGGGAAGCGCTCCTGTCGTCATCAATCAGGTCTATACCACTTGCAACTGTACTTCCGTCCGCTTTGCCCAAACCCCCATATTGCCTAATAAAAAAGGTATATCACCGTCGTATACGATGGCAAGTATTACAACAAGGGACATTTTAGAAAAAGCATCGACGTTTGGTCGAATGCAGAGAATGGTATGGTGCGATTGTTTATCTCTGGTACAACAAAGTAAGCGTTATTATTGAATCATTTTTTTCAAAAAACATTTAAAAAATGATGATATCAAAAATTAAGTATGTCTTGTTTGCTTCAGCCTTGATGGCTGGCACAGCAACAAGTATGGCTCAAGCCACCTATACCGATAAGGACGGCAATGAGTATCAATTCAAGAAGCACTTCTACCTCGATATTCAGGGTGGTGGACAGTATACACTGGGCGAGGCTAAGTTCAAGGACTTACTCTCTCCTAATATTCAGGGAGCTATTGGCTATCAATTCTCTCCAGTTTTCGGACTCCGTGCTCAGATGAACGGACTCTGGAGCAAGGGCGGCTGGGCTGGTTTCCGCTCCAAAGTGGGAGAAAAGCCTTACAACGCCAAATATAAGTTTAAATATATAGCTCCTGGTGTAGATTTCATGTTCAACCTCTCCAACCTTTTCTGTGGCTGGAACCCGAACCGTGTGTTTAATATAAGTGCTTTCGCTGGCGGTGGTATCAACTGGGCAGGAGCTAACCAGGAAGTAAACGACATCGCTGCCACGCTTGAGAACCTCAACGACTACAACCTGGAGTATCTCTGGCAGGGAAAGAAGGTTCGCCCTTACGGCAGAGCCGGTATCGACTTGGAATTCAAGGTAAGCAAGGCTGTGAGCATCATGCTCGAGGGCAATGCCAACATGATTTCAGACAAGTACAACTCTAAGAAGGCAGATAACCCTGACTGGTACTTCAATGCACTGGCTGGTGTACGCATCAACCTGGGCAAGAGCTATACCAAGAAGGCTAAGCCGGTAGAGGAACCTGCTCCGGCACCAGCTCCTAAGCAGGAATATGTAGCTCCTAAGCCAGAGCCTAAGCCAGCTCCTGTAGAGAAGAAGGTAGAGGAGATTCGCCGTGACATCTTCTTCACCATCAATTCTTACAAGATTGCTCCTGCTGAGGATGCTAAGATCCGTGAGGTGGTTGACTTCCTGAACAAGAACACAGAGGCTAAGATTGTTGTTACCGGCTATGCTGACAAGGGTACAGGCAATGACGTCATCAACGACCGCATTGCTGCCAAGCGAGCAGCAGCTGTGGTTTGGATGCTGACAAAGAAATATAATATACCTTCAGAGCGCATTACAGAAGAATCTAAGGGTGCACGTGTGCAGCCTTTTGCAGAAAACGCAGAGAACCGTGTAACAATCATGATCGCTAAGTAGTACGGTAAGTTTATAATGCGACAACCAATTATTTTAATTGGTGGCGGGGCATCCTCATGGGGTGCCCCGTTTTTCGTTCACCATATATCCGTAAGCTGACGCAAGTAGCTGCGTTGGCCATCGCAAGTACTTGCGAAGAACAATGAAGCCTGTTTCGAAGGACATCGAAACAGGCTTCATTTTTTATTCTAGAATTCTGCGTTCTTTGGTGTACGTGGGAATGGAATCACGTCGCGGATATTCTGCATACCGGTTACGAAGAGAATCAGACGCTCGAAACCGAGACCGAAACCTGCGTGTGGGCATGAACCATACTTACGGGTATCGAGATACCAGTTCATATCCTTCATAGGGATGTTGCGAGCCTCAATCTCACCCATCAGCTTGTCATAGCTCTCCTCACGGACAGAACCACCGATAATCTCACCAATCTGTGGGAACAGTACGTCGGTACCCTGAACGGTCTGACCGCTCTTGCCACCGAAACCACTCTCCTCCTCGTCTATCTTCATATAGAATGCCTTGATAGCCTTAGGATAGTTGGTCATGATAACCGGGCGCTTGAAGTGCTCCTCTACGAGGAAACGCTCATGCTCTGAAGCCAGGTCATCACCCCACTCGCATGGGAACTCAAACTTCTTACCGTTGGCAATAGCTCCTGAAGGATGCGGATACCCTCGGTATATGGAAGATGAACGAAGTCGGAATTCAATACGCCTTCCAGACGGGCAATCAGACCCTTGTCAATCATCTTGTTCAAGAAAGCAAGATCGTCCTTGCAATGCTCCAGTGCCCAACGGATACAATACTTGATGAAGTCTTCCTCCAACTCCATCAAACCGTCCATATCCAGGAAAGCAACCTCTGGCTCTACCATCCAGAACTCAGCCAGGTGGCGAGGAGTATTACTGTTCTCTGCACGGAAGGTTGGACCGAAGGTATAGATGGCGCCGAGTGCTGTAGCACCGAGCTCACCCTCCAACTGACCGGAAACGGTCAATGAAGTCTGCTTGCCGAAGAAATCATCAGAATAGTCAATCTTGCCATCCTCGGTTTTCTTCAGGTTGTAGAGGTTCTTGGTAGTTACCTGGAACATCTGACCAGCACCCTCGCAGTCGCTGGCTGTGATGAGCGGAGTATTGAAATAGAAATATCCATGCTCATGGAAGTAAGTGTGGATAGCCATTGCCATGTTATGGCGGATACGCATCACGGCACCAAAGGTATTGGTACGGAGACGGAGGTGAGCATACTGACGCATGTATTCGAAGCTCTGTCCCTTCTTCTGCATAGGATAGTCGCTGCCGCAGAGACCGTAAATCTCGATGCTCTCGCACTGGATCTCAACACTCTGTCCGGCACCCTGGCTTTCTACCAGCGTACCTACGGCGCTGATACAAGCACCGGTAGTAATCTGACGGAGCTGATTCTCATCGACCTTTGATGGGTCGACTACTATCTGAATATTATTAATAGTAGAACCATCGTTAAGAGCGATAAAATCGACTGCTTTGCTACTACGATGGGTACGAACCCATCCCTTGACATTCACGATTGAGCCGTAGGCTGTACTCTTGAGCAAGTCTACAACTTTAGTTCTTTTTACTTTTTCCATTGTTAATTAATAGGTTAAAAAGGAGACTAAACAGATAGTCTCCTTTCTTATTATATCTTATTATCCTTATTCAAAAGCACCCATGCGGAGCATGTCTACCTCCTTCTCAGTAAGGAAGCGCCAGTCACCGCGACGGAGATTTTTCTTAGTCAAACCTGCGAACTGTACACGGTCGAGCTTGGTAACACGATAGCCGAGGCTCTCGAAGATACGACGCACGATACGGTTCTTGCCACTATGAATCTCGATGCCAACCTGTGCCTTGTCGCGATCATCAGCATACTCTACAGCATCTGCCTTGATCTCACCATCTTCCAAGGTGATACCCTCACGGATCTGATCCATATCGTGAGCAGTCAGATTCTTATCGAGATGAACGTGATAAACCTTCTTCTTCAGGAACTTAGGGTGAGTAAGCTTAGAAGCCAGGTCACCATCGTTGGTCAAGAGAAGTACACCTGTTGTATTACGGTCGAGACGGCCTACAGGATAGATACGCTCAGGACAAACATCCTTTACGAGGTCCATCACAGTCTTGCGCTGCTGAGGATCATCGCTGGTTGTAACATAATCCTTTGGTTTGTTGAGCAATACGTATACCTTCTTCTCCAAAGATACAGGAGCGTCGTGGAACTTCACCTCATCGGTACGAAGGATCTTGGTACCCAACTCGGTAACTACCTCACCATTGACAGTTACCAGACCAGCCTGGATGAACTCATCAGCCTCACGGCGAGAGCATACACCAGCATTGGCGAGGAACTTGTTCAAGCGCAATGGCTCTGTTGGGTCGATGTTTTCCTCCTTATATTCGATACGCTTCTTCATGCTATACTTAGCATTTGAATCGTAACCAGGAGTGTGCTGACGGAAACCGCCACCACGGTTGTTGCCATAGCCACCACCCTGTGGACGGCCATAACCGCCACGGTTGTTGCCATAACCACTCTGCTGAGAACGAGACTGGTAGCCGCCCTGCTGGCGTGGCTGATAGCCACCCTGCTGACGAGGCTGATAACCACCCTGCTCATCATTATTGTTGTAACGAGGACGATAGCCACCCTGCTGAGGACGAGACTGATAGCCTCCCTGCTGACGTGGCTGGTAGCCACCACGGTTGCTGTTACCATAACCACCACGGCTCTGATAGCTGCTGCGCTGTGGCCGCTCGCTGCTGCCTGTACTCTGCAAGCCAGCACCGAAACCTTCAGGACGGAAACCGCCTTCGCTGTTACTGCTACTTCTGTCGCTGCTGTATGCGCGATGTGATTGATACGAGGACGCTGTGTGCGACCTACTGGTCGATAACTCTTCTGATAACCACCTGCTGGGTTGTAGCCCTCACGGGTTCTCTCATTCTCAGAAGACTGATCTTGAGGTTTGTTTTCAAATTCTGAATCCATTTTCTTAAAATACTTAATAGCCTCACGGCTGGGTTAATAAATC
>ENA-OQHV01000093-OQHV01000093.1-human-gut-metagenome-genome-assembly--contig:-NODE-93-length-12829-cov-1.575736_pt1 | contig 12829 bp, 12 predicted proteins | sample MGYA00242641_ERZ504732 | MGnify/ENA primary metagenome ERZ504732 (study PRJEB26092, sample SAMD00036222) | human gut metagenome | host: Homo sapiens | study: EMG produced TPA metagenomics assembly of...
CTTAATGTCTTTCTTAAAAAACTTGATGTTTCTGAGCAGAGGATTCTTTACCTCAAGCAGACAGATTTCGATGATAAGCAACAGGATGACAAGAATACCTACAGCCTGGAACTGTTCATCATAGGCGCTGTAAACCACACTCGTCACATCTCCTTTCTGCAATTTGGCAATATCATCATTCAATGCTCTTTCCGCATCGCTGGTATTATCTACATGAATGTACTGACCCTTGCCTGCCTGGGCAAGTTCCTTGCACATCTGCTCATTCAGGGCGGTCATTACGGTGTTGCCCGCATTGTCCTTCAGATAAGAGCCGTCGCCCATAGGGATTGGCGCTCCCTTGGTGTTTCCTATGCCCAGGATAAAGACATTGATTCCTTTCTTGTTGGCAGCAGCCGCTGCCTCCTGTGCGCCAGGCTCATGGTTTTCGCCATCGGTAATAACGATGATGGCTCTGCCCACATTCTCCTGCTGGGTGAAACTCTTGGAAGCCAAATCGATGGCAGCTCCGATATTGGTTCCCTGTGTCTGGATAAGACCAGGGGTTATGTTCTGGAGAAACATCTTTGCCGAAACATAATCGGTGGTGATTGGCAACTGCACGAAAGCATCGCCGGCAAAGACGATGAGTCCAATCTTGTCGTTGTTAAAGTTGTCGACCAGATTTTCGACAAGCATCTTACTCTTGTCCAAACGGGATGGAACTACGTCCTGACAGAGCATGGAATTTGAAATATCGAGGCAGATGATGGTTTCAATACCATGTCGCTTATCGTGAGAAATCTTGCTGCCCATCTGCGGGCGAGCTACCATCACGATAAGAAGCGCCAAGGCTGCGAGCATCAGCACAAACTTCACTGTAGGGCGATATTTAGAGATGTTGGGCATGAGCTGTTTCAGAAGCTCCGGATCGCCGAGTTTCTTCAGTTTAGCCTTTCTTCTTCTCCATCCTATCAGCCTGATCAGAATCAGTACTGGTATAATCCACAACAGCCAGAGAAATATAGGATCTTCAAATCTTAACATTTTCTATTCTAATTATATCTTCTATTCGATTATCCGATAATCAGTAAAATATCTCCGATAACTGGTAAAATATCTCCGAAAGATAGCAGAATATCTCCGAAAGATAGCGGAATATCTCCGATAATCAGCAAAATATTTCAGTTTCCGGATTACGGAATTCTTCTGAACCAGGTGATGCGGAGCAGGATTTCTACCAGCAATACCAGGAGAGCTGCCAAGGCGAATGGCTGATAAGCTTCATAGCGCTTAGCGAAATGCTTGACATTAAACTTGGTTTTCTCCAGTTTATCAATGTCCTTGTAAATCTTCTTCAGCTCGTTATTGTTTCGTAGCGCGATAGAAATTACCATCGGTTGTCTGCGCAATGTCGCTCAGCGTCTTCGTATCTATCTCTACCGGAATATTGACGTACTGTACTCCTCCTGCCACAGGCATTGGATAAGGAGCCACCTTGTTGGTTCCTACACCGATGGTGTAAACACGTATTCCGTAGCTTTTGGCAATCTCTGCTGCGGTCATTGGCGAGATTTCACCCATGTTGTTACTGCCGTCGGTAAGAAGAATCACAACCTTCGATTTTGACTTAGAATCCTTCAGGCGGCTCACGGCATTGGCCAATCCCATTCCCACTGCAGTACCATCGTCAATCAGTCCCCGGGCGGCAATATCCGTACGGGTTGCCTGCAAGAGGCGCAACAGACTGGCATGATCGGTTGTCATCGGGCACTGGGTGAAAGCTTCACCGGCAAAGATAGTCAGACCGATGTTGTCGTTCGGTCTTCCTGAGATGAATTCTGTAGCCACATCCTTAGCCGCTTCCATACGGTTCGGTCTCAAATCTTCGGCAAGCATAGAGGTGGAAACGTCCATCGCCAACATAATGTCAATGCCTTCTACCGTCTTGTTGTCCCAAGCCGTATGCGTCTGCGGACGAGCCATCGCACAGACGATGAGCACGAAGCAGATGCATCTCAGCACCATTGGCAGATGGATGAGACGCACACGCAGGCTCTTCGGAGCATATTGATACTTTTTCGTGTCGCTCATGCGCATGGTTGGCGCATTCTTCTTCCTGTAGAGGAAATACCATAATATATAAGGTATCAGCAACAGGAGCAACAGAAAATAGCCTTTACTTGCAAATTCCATTTCTTTATTTTTCTATTATAGCCAGGCAAAGAGTTTCGGAATAAACCGCTTTGCCCGGCAAACGTTTCATAAGTACACCCTGCCTTACATCAGCAGCATGGCTGACTGATAAATGATGTAACCCAACAGAGCCAGACCTACGATGGCTCCTATCCAGAGGAGCGACTTGATGAGGCGGCGCTGAGATTGCGTCTTCTGCTCTTCGTTGGTCAGCTGCGGAACCACCTTTTCTTCTGTAGGTTTCTCATCTGTCTTGGTCTGGTCGATGAAGTTGATGGCATTCACCAGGTTTGCGTCGTTCTCATTCACCAGAGTTTCATATTTGGCAAACTTCACGAGATCGGCAGTTTGGAAGAGTTCCTTCAGTTCATCTATCATCTTCTGGTCGCCTGCTTCGCGCAAACGTTCGATGATTTCGGCACTGGTCATCTCCATGGCATTGAATCCGAAACGGCTCACGATATATTCTCTCAGCGTATTGGTAAGCTGGGTGTAGTAAGCCTTCTGTGTTTCCTGATTCTCAACGTGCTGCTGCTTGATGACGTTGATTTGATTCAGCGCCTTTTCATGAGCCGGAACACGTTTTACGATGCGGATATGGGTGATGATTGGCTTATTGTTCTTCAGTCTGTTGCGCAGATAAAGCCATGCGCCACAGAGGATTAACAGCAATAGGCTCAACCAGAACAGCGCGCTCCATTCGCTCCAGGAAAAAGGATTATCCTGAATATCCTTGGGCGGATAGAACTGGTTGGGATGAACCGTATCTACAGGCACGGTGAGCACCTTCAGCGCAAGCTGGTTGCCATGACAGTTCTTGCCGTTTACCTTCACATTGAGCGCAGGAATCACGTACACCTTTTCATCAAATGAAGTCAGCGTATAGTCGCGACTCACCACCATTCGGTCGTCGCCTATGTGCGAAGTGTCGCCCTTACTCTGCTCTACCACTTCCACTCCCGGCGTAATTTGCTGCTGCGGCTTGAAAGATGGCAGTTGCACCTTATCGCCCTGCTTTACCGAAGCCTTCAGATGCAGCACAGTCTGCTGTCCTATCAGTATCTGGAGCGATCGATGCGTTGCTCTACCTGCTGGGCTTGAGCTAAGCCTGAGCACCCCAGGAGAGCGAGCGACAATATGATATTCTTTACTTTAAACATAGTTTCTTTACTTTGAGCTTTCGGTTTATCAGCCCCTCTGCTTGAAAAGCATCAGGAGCGCCTTCGAGAAGTCCTCGTTAGTGGCAATCGAAGTCCAGTCGACCTTGCTTTTGGCAAAGTCGGTTTTCAGATTCTCCTGCTGCATCAGCCATTGCTGGGTATGAGCCATTCGCAGTTTCTTCGAACTTGTATCAATATACATTTCGTGTCCGGTTTCTGCGTCCATCACCTTGAGCAGTCCTACATCAGGTAGCACCTTGGCACGTGGGTCGTAAACCTGGATGGCTACTACATCATGTTTCTGGTTGGCAATCTGCAGCTGATGCTGGAAATCCTTATGATCGTAGAAGTCGCTGATTACGAAAGCTGTGCAGTGGCGTTTCATCACGCGGGTGAAATATTCCAGGGCGCAACCGATGTCGGTACGCTGGCTTTGCGGCTGGAAGTTGAGCATTTCCCTGATGATATAGAGAATATGCTTTCTTCCTTTCTTAGGCGGAATGTACTTCTCGATACGGTCAGAGAAGAAGATGACACCTATCTTGTCATTGTTCTGAATGGCACTGAAGGCGAGTGTGGCAGCAATCTCAGTAGCCAGATCGCGCTTCATCTGCTTCATCGTACCGAAATCGAGCGACCCGCTGACGTCTACGAGCAGCATCACGGTAAGTTCCCTTTCCTCTTCAAACACCTTGACGTAAGGCTTATGAAAGCGGGCGGTCACGTTCCAGTCGATGTCTCTCACATCATCGCCATACTGATATTCGCGCACCTCGCAAAGGCCATTCCCCTACCCTTGAAGGCAGAATGATACTGACCAGCGAAGATGTTCTGACTCAGTCCGCGAGTCTTGATTTCTATCTTCCGAACCTTTTTAAAGATATCTTGTGTATCCAAAATCCTAAACTATTAACTATAAACTATTAACTGTTAACTATAAACTGTTAACGATCAAGCACTTCCACCTTATTAATGATGCGGCTTACGATTTCCTCGCTTGTCACATTGCTTGCCTCAGCCTCGTAAGAAAGGCCGATACGATGGCGCATTACGTCATGAGCCACAGCTCTTACATCTTCAGGAATCACATAGCCGCGATGCTTGATAAACGCATAGGCTCTGGCTGCCTTGGCAAGAGAGATGCTGGCACGAGGACTGCCGCCGAAGGTAATCATATCTTTCAGTTCGCCCAGTCCGTAGCGCTCAGGATAACGTGAAGCGAAGACGATATCGGCAATATACTGTTCAATCTTCTCATCGAGATAAACCTCGTTTACAATCTTGCGAGCCTTCAGAATCTCCTCAGCTGATGTTACAGGAGTAACCTCAGGAAGTCCGCCCTGGATATTCTCGCGGATGATGAGTTTCTCCTCTTCCAGTGTAGGATAATCAATGATTACCTTCAGCAGGAAACGGTCTACCTGAGCTCAGGCAACTGATAGGTTCCTTCCTGCTCGATAGGGTTCTGTGTAGCCATTACCAGGAACGGACTAGGCAGTTTGAAGGTTTCATCGCCAATGGTAACTTGATGTTCCTGCATTGCCTCGAGCAGCGCACTCTGCACCTTGGCTGGGGCACGGTTAATCTCATCTGCCAAAACGAAATTGGCGAAGACTGGACCGCGCTTTACATGGAAAGCCTCGTCTTTCTGTGAATAAATCTGAGTTCCCACCACATCGGCAGGCAACAGATCAGGAGTAAACTGAATGCGGCTATAGTCGGAGCTGATAAGCTGTGACAATGTCTTGATTGCAAGTGTCTTCGCCAGTCCAGGCACACCCTCAAGCAGGATATGACCATCAGAGAGAAGACCGATAAGAAGGCAATCTACGAGGTGTTTCTGACCTACGATAACCTTATTCATGCCCATTACCAGATTGGTAACAAACTGACTTTGTTGTTCTATCCGGATATTCAATTCGCGGATATCAATAGCTTCTGCCATAATTCTATATTTTTACGTTTAATTTCTTAATTCAAACAATATATTTCCAAAACTGAACGCAAAAGTACTCAAATTAAGCCACAAAAGCGAAAAAAGCTATCTAAATAATATTAAAAATGTTTCATAAAAGCTATTTTTAGGTTCTTTTAAAGAATAGCTTTTATGAAACAAACGAGATTTCAAATATTTTATCTGTTTTTATGCTTCATGTACCATGGATGAACCAAGAAATTGTACACCAGTAACGATACGATTGTTGCAAGAAGTGCATAGTGCAACATCCCTGATTCAACCATATTATATGCAGGATGATCTACGTCAAAATGCGCTCTCGCCGGAATATTATGAAACAGGAATCCGAGACCGAGTCCCAAGCTCAATCCCAATTCCCAAGCCAGGAAGAACGAATTCACGCTCGTGCCGCGCTGGCAATGTTTGGCAAGCTTGATATAGAAGAGCAGAAAACGGCTTCCGATAATTCCCAAGCTGAAACCCAACAAGGCTGGAACCAAGATTTCTACGGCAAACTCCTGACTTGCGAACGAAATCAGCTGAGCTGCTCCCAGCAGTACCAGACCTACTATTATCTGGCTTTTCAGATCTGCATCAGCAAAGACAAACTTTTCTGCCAGGAACGCCAAGACCATTCCTCCGAAAATCATCAGAAAAATGCCAGAGGAATGAGGCAAAGAAAAGTATAATCCCGCAGAAAAAGTAATCAGGATGATATTGACAAAAAGCGGAGTTCCCTGTGGCAGATAGAAGCGGTCGAGGCTGAAAGTCTTAATTCCTTCGGCAGGTGCCTTAAAAGGAAACTTGGCACGAGAAACCAGCACGAAGGCTCCCAAAGCCAGCAACGAAGCCGTAGGGAAAACATAGCCCATGCCGAAATAGTTGTAAACAAAACATGCCACCAAGGGTCCTACGGCTATCGAAAAGCGGGCAAACCAGGAGGTAATGTAATTAGCCTCGGTGCGCTGGAACGACTCGCAGGAATCAATAACCAGCGTACTGGCAAGCGACATCTGAGCCAGCCCCAGAAATGCTCCTAACAGGAAACGGACCGCCAGGAGAATCTCAAAAAGAAAACCTGATGTTCCAGAACGTATCCAGATAGTAAAGAACCGAAAGGCAAACAACTACACCTAAAATGGAAAGTTGGCAGACCATATTCCTGCGGTAGCGCTGCACCAGATAAGAGCAGAAGCCGCCAAACAGGAAAAGTCCAAAGCCGTATGCAAGAAGCACACACCCTATCTGCCACATCTGATACTTCTCCTGAAGCAGGATATAAGGAATGGCAAAAATGAGCATGTACACACTCGACATCAGCAAGAGATTGGCAAAGCATAATCGCCAGAAGTCCTTGTGCCACAGCTTGATATGTACTGGTGTGTTTTGTGTATCCATTATTCTAAACTCTTTTATAAATCTATCGTATTTATACTCTCTTACACTTCACTAAAAAGAGAGTTAATGTTAGTAACTCTCTTCAGCGCTAGGATAATCTACGGTCTTCACCGCATCAATATAAGCCTTCACACCCTTGGTCATTTCCTCGCCTACCTGAGCAAAGTGGCGCAGGAACTTAGGCTTGAAACCCTGTGTCATTCCGAGTGCATCAGCATAAACCAGGACCTGTCCGTCGCAGCCGTTACCAGCACCTATTCCAATCGTTACAGCCTTCACCTTCTTGCTTACTTCAGCAGCGAGCTTAGCAGGAACCTTCTCCAGCACGATGGCAAAGCAGCCTGCTTCGTCCAGCGCAATGGCGTCGCTGATAAGTTTCTGTGCCTCAGCCTCTTCCTTGGCACGAATGCCATAACCGCCAAACTTATTAACGCTCTGCGGGGTAAGTCCGAGATGGCCATGAACCGGGATTCCGGCATTAACCAGCGCCTTAACGGTTTCGCAGATTTCTACGCCGCCTTCCAGTTTCAGGGCGTCTACACCCGTTTCCTTCATCATGCGGCAAGCATTGCGCAGCGCCTCTTCCTTGCTGATCTGATAGCTGCCGAAAGGCATGTCGCAAACCACGAAAGCATGCTGGCAGGCACGTGCCACGCTGCGGGCGTGATAAATCATCTGGTCTACGGTAATCGGCAATGTGTCTGCATTTCCTGCCATCACATTGCTGGCCGAATCACCTATTAATATAGAGTCAATTCCTGCAGCATCTATAATTCCGGCTGTTGTAAAGTCGTATGCTGTCAGCATGGTTACTTTCTCGCCAGCCTTCTTCATTTCTGCGAAGGTCTTGGTGGTAATTTTCTTCTTGTCAGTAGATAAATATCCCATTTTTTATTTTGATTTATTTATTGTTCTGCGTTGAATCTATTTCGCATTCTCCACGATGCGCTGCAAGTCAGCAAAGCTGAAACCTCTGTAATCATCTATCACATAGTCGGATAGCGGCTGGATGGCTTCTCTGCTGTTCGTTGTGGCAAGACCTAGGGTGAAGGCTCCTGAAGCTCTCACCGCCTTCAGTCCGTTAAAGCTGTCTTCCAGTCCTACACAGTCCTCCGGTTCCACACCGAAATAGGCTGCACCTTTCAGATAGCAGTCTGGATGAGGCTTGCTCTCGGCGAAATCCTCGCTGGTCAGCACGCGGTCGAAATAAGCCTTGAATTCCGGGTGACGTTCATAAACATTCAGCATCTTCTGAATGTTGCTGCTCGTTACCACAGCGCATTTTACGCCATGCTGCTTCAAGTCGCTGATGAAGTCTTCGAACCCCGCAATATATTCATACTGCATGTTCTTTTCAAACTCATCCAGTCGGGCTGTAATCTTAGCCTGTTCCTCCTTTGCGCCTGTAAAACCTTCGATGTGGGCGAAGACGGCTTCATCGGTGAAATACTTGTCGTAAATCTGAACCAGAGTCTGTCCTTTGATGCGATATTCGAAATCGGGCATTTCCGGATGATACTCCCTGCCTATCATTCCCCAGAAGATGGAGTACTGTGATTCTGTGTCGAAAACCACGCCATCCAGATCGAAGAGTGCTGCTTTTATCATATTTCCTTGTCTGTTTTTATCTATTTTTGCTTAAATTATATTGAAAACGGGTGCAAAGTTACGCAAAAAACTTAATATACGAGCATAATCTGACAGATTTTGATGTTTTTATTACGTGTTTTCCGATTTTTTACACTACCTTTGCAGAAAAATCAGTAGAAATAAAGAAGAATACATATAATTATATGATAGAATAATAGAGAAATACTTCCCGAACCTCACGGAAGAGCAGAAAAAGCAGTTCGAGGCACTCGATGCATTATACCGCGACTGGAACAGCAAAATCAATGTCATCAGCCGCAAGGACATCGATAATCTGTACGAGCACCACGTGCTCCATTCTCTGGCAATAGCCAAAGCCATCAATTTCCGTCCGGGCACGGAGATTCTCGATTTCGGCTGCGGCGGAGGTTTCCCGGGCATTCCGCTCGCTATCCTCTTCCCTGAATGCAAGTTCAAGCTGATAGATGGAACGGGCAAGAAAATAAGAGTCTGCAACGAGGTGGCTACGGCCATCAATCTGCAGAATCTCAAGGCAGAGCACCTGCGCGGAGAGGACGAAAAAGGCAAGTACGATTTCGTGGTAAGCCGTGCGGTAATGCAGCTTCCCGACCTGATGAAGATTATCAAGAAAAACTTTAAGCAGAAGGGGCAAAACGCTCTGCCTAACGGACTTCTGTGTCTGAAAGGCGGCAATCTGAAAGAAGAACTGAAGCAATACTTCAAGATTTCAGAAATCACTCCGCTCAGCACTTTCTTCGATGAAGAATGGTTCAGCCAGGACAAGCAACTGGTTTACGTTCCGGCTTAGAAGAGTGAAGAGTGAAAAGTAATCATAAAGTTCAAAGTAAGAAATGTTACATATAGAAAGATTTCAAGTAAACATGTTGCAGGAAAACTGCTACGTGGTGAGCGATGAGACCAAGGAATGCGTCATCATCGATTGCGGCGTCTTCTATCCAGAAGAGCGGACGGCTATTACACAATATATTAAGGAGAACCAGCTCAAGCCCGTTCACCTGCTCGTAACCCATGGCCATCTTGACCATAACTTCGGCAACAACACCATCTACCAGGAGTTCGGACTGAAACCGGAAGTATCGGCAGCAGATGAAAACCTGATGAAGGGACTCGCCAAGCAGGCAGAAACCTTCTATCAGATGCAACTCGATTACCAGTTTCCGCCTATTGGCAGATTCTTCGAAGATGAAGAGGTCATCAAGTTCGGCAACCACGAGTTCCTGGTCATCGCCACTCCTGGCCACAGCAGCGGTTCCGTCACCTTCTATTGCGAGGCAGAGCACGTAGCCTTCACCGGCGACACCCTCTTCCACAACTCTATCGGCAGAACCGATTTCCCTGGAGGCAGCATGTTCCGCATCATCAACAGTCTGCGCCATCTCGGTCAGTTGCCTGACGAAACCCAGGTTCTCCCGGGTCATGGCGAATACACCAGCATAGGCGAAGAGCTGGCTCACAATCCATATATGGACCGTTAAAACAGCATTTTTAAAAAGTCAGGAGATTTATCAGCGATGATCAAGAAATCGAACACAGAGAAGATCATTCTCGGCATTGACCCCGGAACCAACGTGATGGGCTATGGCGTAATCCGCATCATCGGCAACAAGGCCGAACTGGTGGTGATGGGCGTCATCGACATGCGCAAGGAGAGCGATCCCTATCTCCGGCTGGGCAAGATCTTCGACCGCGTAACCGGCATCATCGACAGCTATCTGCCCGATGAGATGGCCATCGAAGCCCCCTTCTTCGGCAAGAACGTGCAGTCGATGCTCAAGCTGGGCAGGGCACAGGGCGTAGCCATCGCAGCCGCCATTCATCACAGCGTTCCTATCCACGAATATGCGCCGCTCAAAATCAAGATGGCCATTACAGGACAGGGACAGGCTTCGAAGGAACAGGTGGCGGGAATGCTGCAGCGACTGCTCCATATTCAGCAAGACGAAATGCCGAAGTTCATGGACGCTACCGATGCACTGGGGGCAGCCTACTGCCACTTTCTGCAGATGAACCGCCCGGAGACCGACGCCAAGCACTACAGCAGCTGGAAAGACTTTGCAACAAAGAATCAGAGTAGAATAAAAAAATAAGAGAGATGCAAAAGATTATTAGCATTAAAAATGGTGTTACCCGTATGCCTGAATGGCGTATGGCAGACCCCGTAAACTTCGAGGCGTGCGATGGTGAACACATCGCTATCGTAGGTCCGAACGGTGGAGGAAAATCAATGTTTGTTGACATCATCGTAGGTCGCCACCCACTCCCTGATGCACGACCCTGATTACGATTTCTCACCTAGTCAGAAAACAATGGTGAGCGACAACATCAAGTATATTACCTTCCGCGACACCTACGGAGGCGATAACGACCGCACTTATTTCCTGCAGCAGCGCTGGAACCAGCTCGAGATAGACGAGAACACGCCTATCGTAAAGGACAAGCTGGAAGAAGCCTACCAGATGGCAGGCGAAGACACTCCGGAGCGCAGAGCCCTGCAGCAGCACATCTACGAACTCTTCCACATGCAGCACCTGATGGACCAATACACCATCCTGCTCTCAAGTGGCGAGCTCCGCAAGTTCAAACTTGCCTCTACCCTCTTCTCAGAGCCTCGCGTGCTCATCATGGACAATCCGTTTATCGGACTCGATGCTGAAACCCGCGACCAGCTCAAGGAACTGCTCAAAACCCTCTCTTCTGAGCGAGCCCTGCAGATTATCCTCGTACTGAGCAAGAGCGATGATATTCCTGATTTCATCACCCACGTGGTAGAAGTAAAGGATATGAAGGTTCTGCCTAAGGTAACCCTCGCCGAATATCTTGCCGGCAGAGAATCCGTGCCTGCCCATGTGCTGAGCCCGGAGCTGGAACAGGCCATCGTAGACCAGCCTTACAGCGACCGCGAATATCACACCCAGGAAGTGGTGAAGATGAACAAGGTGCGCATTCAGTATGGCGAGCGAATCATCCTCAACGACCTCGACTGGACCGTGATGAACGGCGAACGATGGGCTTTGAGCGGACAGAACGGAGCCGGAAAAAGTACGCTCCTCAGTCTGGTTTGTGCAGATAATCCGCAGAGTTATGCCTGCGACATCACCCTCTTCGACAATCCTCGAGGCAGCGGCGAAAGCATCTGGGACATCAAGAAACACATCGGCTACGTATCGCCTGAGCTTCACCGCTCTTACCAGCGCGACCTGCCAGCCATCCGCATCGTGGCAAGCGGTCTGATGGATTCCGTAGGCCTCTATGTAAAGCCGAAGGAAGAAGATATGGACAAGTGCCGCTTCTGGATGAAAGTCTTCGGACTGGAAGGTCTTGAAGACCGTGGTTTCCTGAAGCTCTCCAGCGGCGAACAGCGCCTCGTTCTCCTGGCACGTGCCTTTGTCAAGGATCCGGAACTGCTGATTCTCGATGAGCCGCTCCACGGACTCGACAACCGCAACCGCCGTCTTGTAAAAGACGTCATCGAAGCCTTCTGTCGCCGCCAGAACAAAACCATGATTATGGTAACGCATTATAAGGAAGAATTGCCAGCGTGCATCGACCACAGCATCTTCCTCTTGCGCCACACCAACGATTAAAAAGAATTAATAATTAATAATTTCAAAAAGATGAGATACATAATATTATTATTTGCGCTCACCCTCAGCATAGCTAAGGCAAGCGCCCAGGATGTATTAAACGAGGTGCTCCGCACTTCTGATGCAATCCTCAACGACACCACGAAGAGCATGGACGAGCGCCGTACAGCCCTCTTCAAGTTTGACGCAATGACCTACATGCGCAGCAAGATTCTGCCACCGTATGTAATGCTCGACAAAAATCTGAGCAAGGACACCTTGAACATAAAGGTTCGCTATCTCAACGAGCAGGCCTACGCCATGAGTGTTTATATTACGCTCTACCAGAAGCGACTGAAGGAGGCTTCAAACAAGAACAAGCCGCTCGTAACCCAGTTTTTCAAGCAGGCAACCATCGACCACAAGGCATTTAAGGATGCAGATACAGAGTTTACCCTGGCTTATTACAACACCCCGGATGTTCCTACTCCTTTCTGCCTCGACTGCGATTGGGTTTCAACCTTGGCATTTATCCGCAGCATCGACTGGTCAAAGCTTTAAGAAAATTCAAATATTTTTAAGTTATAATCGGTCTTCAAAAAGACCAACTGTACAAACCTCTTCCTTAGCTGTTGATTTGCTGAGGGAGAGGTTTTCTTTTAAAAACACATGATTTACTGAAGTTTCGCATGTAGCTCCACACGCCCTGCAAGGGCAAAAACTTTAGAATTCCAGGCAATTAGAAAAGCTTTTACACTATCATTCAAACAGTTACAAACGTATGCAAACACAGGTCGTTTTTTTTTTTAAAGCGGATTCTAAACTTCATGCAAAAAGCTTAATGACCTTAATGACCTTGACCTTAATGACCAAAAATGACATATTATCAACTCAACACCTATAAGCATCCTCTCAATACTCATTTTGCAAATGTAAAGTATTTA
>ENA-OQHV01000097-OQHV01000097.1-human-gut-metagenome-genome-assembly--contig:-NODE-97-length-12532-cov-1.276098_pt1 | contig 12532 bp, 17 predicted proteins | sample MGYA00242641_ERZ504732 | MGnify/ENA primary metagenome ERZ504732 (study PRJEB26092, sample SAMD00036222) | human gut metagenome | host: Homo sapiens | study: EMG produced TPA metagenomics assembly of...
CTTTTCTTTTGCTACACCTCCTAAAGAAGTATAAAATGGCTTGATTGACGTCCCCTACAAACATTAACGTTATAGATTTATTAGCTTTATATATGTACGATAATATTGTATACTAAAGTTCATTTGTATCTTGAAATTCATCCACCAAAATACTGCTTATTACTGATGCTATATTGGATCTAATAAATGTGCATGAAGCTCTTTGCACAGCACCTACCCCTTCTTATAAATATTTTTGTTTTAACTGAACTCTTTGCTTCTATCGTTGCAATAACTTTCTCCGCTGGGTATAATAAAAAAGAATATTCTACAACCTCAAAGGAGGGATTTCTATGATAGAACAGCTCATTGCTGAAGCAACCGAATGTGATTTCAAAGTTGCTCTCGAAATAAAAAAGCCAAAAAGCTGGTTAAAAAGTGTCAGTGCCTTTTCCAATGGAATCGGCGGCACTCTGTTTTTCGGAATCTCTGATGACCGGAAACCTATCGGCTTGTCCGATGTTCAAAGGATGCTGAAGCGATCAGCCGCTTAATCAAAGAACGTATCACACCATTACCGCAGTTTATCTTAAAACCATTGCAGGAAGATGGTAAAAAACTATTGGCTCTGGAGGTTTCTCCTGGTCGCAGCACCCCATATTATTACAAAGCAGATGGAGTGATGGAAGCATATATCCGTGTTGGAAATGAAAGCGTAATTGCCCCGGACTACATTGTAAATGAACTAATTCTAAAAGGAACCAATCAGTCCTTTGATACTCTAACAACAGACGCTATGAAAAAGGATTACAGCTTTACACTTCTGGAGGCAACCTATCTGGAACGAACCGGTCTCCGCTTTGAGCCATCCGATTATGTTTCCTTTGGTTTGGCTGACAAAAATGGATTCTTGACCAATGCCGGGAAGCTCATGACCGATCAGCACACGGTTTATAACTCCCGTATGTTTTGTACCAGGTGGAACGGCTTAGAAAAAGGTTCTATCTTTGATGATGCTCTGGATGATAAGGAATACGAGGGGAATCTGATTTATCTGCTGAAAAGTGGCAGTGAATTTATTCGCAATAATTCCAAAGTCCGTTTTGTCAAAAGGCACAGTATCGTGTAGACAAGCCGGATTATGCGGAACGAGCTGTGACAGAGGCTCTTGTCAATGCGCTTATCCATCGTGATTATATTGTGCTTGGCAGCGAAATCCATATTGATATGTTTGATGATCGGGTGGAAATCACATCTCCGGGCGGTATGTTTGGCGGCGGCTCAATTCAGGAATACGATATTTACAGTATCCGTTCCATGCGACGAAACCCTGTGATGCTGACCTGTTCCACCGCATGAAGTACATGGAACGCCGTGGAAGTGGCCTACGCAAAATCGTCAGTGAAACCGAAAAGCTGCCTGGATACACAGAGGCATATAAGCCCGAATTTTCCTCAACAGCGACAGATTTCAGAGTTATTTTGAAAAATGTGAATTACAACTTAGAGGGTAACTCCCACCAAGTTACCCACCAAGTTAACAAACTAACAATGGTCTCTGAGCAGATTTTGGCTTTCTGTACAAAACCAAAATCAAAGAAAGAAGTTGCAGCATTTTGTGGTTTCAAAGATCTAAGAAATTTCACCTTGAAGTATATCGATCCGCTTTTAGAAGCAGGGAAATTAGAAATGACGATTCCCGATAAACCTAAAAGTCGTAATCAAAAATATATTACCGTTCATTTTGAATGAACAAAAAGCTGGAGCATGACCTAAACAAAGAAAAGGGGGGTGTTGGGAAAATGATTACTCTATTTTGCAACAGCCCCTTCATACCTACCACATCGTTCATACAACAGTTGTCACAGAGCAAGGTCACGTCAACCGCTTCATCTGTAGAGAACATACGGGAGACCTCTGCCGTATATTTAGATACGTTATATCCCTTCGGCTTCTTAACAGCCTTCTCAGTCAGCAGCTCCAGCTGTTTCTTGATTTGGTCTACTCTATATGTACGAACAAACTCTCTCTCATCACAGTAATCGGTCAGATAGTAATAGTCGCCATCCCAGATCAGATCAAATGGACTGACTGTATATAGTTTCACATCGTTCCTGAGCACTTCCTTCTTCTTACCATTAAGTTCAGAATAATAGAAGGAAATCTTCACGCCGACATTGATGGCCTCATTGATTGCATCTACGATGTAATAGCCCTTTTCATTCTCTGACTTCACACGGCTGATGATATGCACAGATCTCTTTAACTTATCTATAACCGATGTCAGAACTCTAAACTATCCGAACATATACTCTTCTATCAACTTATGTCTATTGCATTTTGGCGTTTAATCCATAATACATACGTTTGATATATTACTAGACAATGTATTGCTACCTCAAGTACAAGTCTAACCGTGCTATTCATAGACAGATACTGATTTGCATGAACTATAAGATTATAATTTGAATAAATGATGCGGAACATTCCCCAAATCGTAACCAAATAAATCATTATAGAATATATCTTACTTTTCTTACCCGAAACAAAATAAGCGAATGTTGCTACAGCACCAACTATATTCGGGATAATTAAAACAATCCACCATAAAACAATCTGAACATTTGAATTAATTACCATATTTCCAGTTCCAGTAATACAGGTCGCAGACAAAAAATGCAACAATTACGGCACCCATCCTTTTTGGTGATAGCATTCCTCGTATAGCATTAACAAAACCATACGCAAAGAAAAAATCTGAATAAGCAATGCCAATACATTTATTACAATCGCTTGAATATCATTATAATCAATCCTCTCTGATTGCAACGGGAATCTAATTATAATGTCCACAATAGTGATAAAAAATGAAATTACCACAAACGCATAAAGAGCTATCATTATGTTATTGACGCTTTTCTTTTCAATAACAGGGTTACGTTCTACTACTTTTTCCATTTCTTTTCCAGATAACAGGTCGTCAAGACTCACTTCCAGATCTGCGATATTTTTTTAGTAGTAAGTAAATCAGGGTAACGATCCCCCGTTTCCCTTAATTAAAGATATTGTTGGGTAAAAAAGAAAGGTCAGTCGATTTTGCCGATGAAGCGGTAGTAGATTTCTACTTCCTGCTCACGGCTTCCGTCCTCGCCCTTGACAGCTTCGTGGACGGTTATTTTTTCAATTAGAGTGTTCAGAAGTTCGGCGGTCAGCTCCACAGGGTTGACATACTGTTTCATTAGGGCAATCCACTTTTCAGCATCCGCTGCGGTCTGTACGGCGGCTTCCATCGTTTCGTGAAGCTGTCTTATTTTTGTTTCAAGCTCCTTTTGCTCGTTCTGGTACTTCTCGGACAGCATATTGAAGTTATACTCGGTTATGCGTCCGGCAGACCAGTCCTCATACATTTTAGCAAACAGCCCGTCAACCTCGGCTTTACGCTTCTCTGCCTTTTTCAGCTCCGCAGCCTGCTTTTTCTTCGCAGAGTTTCTTTCCCTGTCGCTGGCATTGAGCAGCCGTTTCAGCAGCTTGTCCTCGTCTTTCTGTACCATCATAGACCAGTATTGCAGTCTTGCAAGCACATAGGCATACAGTACATCATAGCGGATATAGTGCATGGAACACTGGCGTAATCCCTGTCCGTACTTACTGCAATGGTAGTGTGCATAGGGATTTTTGTTCTGGCTGTTTACACCATAAGCCAATGACCATCCGCAGTCCGCACATTTTACCAGCCCGGAAAATATCTGCGTTGTGCCATTCTTCTGTCGTCTGCGTCTGCTTGCAATCAGCTCCTGAACTTTTTGGAACACTTCTTCGGAAATGATGGCTTCGTGGGTATTTTCCACACGATACCATTCTTCCTGCGGCTTCCGCACCTTTTTCTTGTTCTTGAATGAAATGTTGCTCTGCTTGTTGTGAACGCTGTGACCGATGTAGGTTTCCTCTTTCAAAATGCTCTTGACCTGTGCTATCGTCCACGCATAGGCTTTTTCTGCGGGCGCACCGGCGTAGATATTGGCGAAAGTCCCATATCTTTCATAGTTCAGCCAGCCGGGGGTAGGTACTTTTTCTTCCACCAGAATCCGTGTAATGCTGGCGGCACCCCTCCCGTGTACGGCAAGGTCAAAAATCTTCTCTACAATCCAGCGTGTTTCCGGGTCGATCAGAAGATGACCTTTTTTGTCCGGGTCTTTTACATAGCCCAGCGGTGCATAGGCTCCATAGTGTGCGCCATTGGCAAATCTTGTGTGCATGGCAGCCTTGACCTTTTTGCTGGTCTGTCGGGCGTGCATTTCATTCAGGATGTTTAAGAACGGGGCAAGCTCGCTTTCTCCGTTGATGGTGTCCACATTGTCATTGATGGCAATGTAGCGTACTCCCTTGCTGGGGAAATAGATTTCCGTGTACTGACCGGTCAGGATATAGTTTCTTCCCAGACGGGATAAGTCCTTTGTGACAACGCAGTTGATTTTCCCGTCCTCGATGTCATCAATCATCCTTTGGAAACTTGGACGCTCGAAATTTGTCCCGCTCCATCCGTCGTCAATGTACTCGTCTACAACGGTCAGCCCATGCTCTGCGGCATACTGCCTAAGCATCATGCGCTGGGTCTGGATACTGCCGCTTTCCCCCTGTAATTCATCGTCACGGCTCAATCTCAAATATAGTGCAGTGTTATAAATCGTTGTATTGTATGGTTGTTTCACGGTTAAAAATCCTCCTTCTAAAAGAAACAACCCACGCTTATACAATACTCGCTGGTACAAGTATATCATAAGCGTGGGCTGATTGACAGTCGTTATTCCGTATTTTTTCAGGAAGCGGCGGCAGCGTGCTGGATCACATCTTCCAGTAGGCTGTCAAGCGGCTTCCCATCCTGTGCGAAATGCTCCGATACCTTGATACGGACTTTCCCCATGACAAAATACTGGGTGCCGTCTTTTTCGGTAAGCAGGGTGCCGCTGTTTTTGTTATTGCTCTCGTTTTTGCTTTTTGCCATAGGCAGTTACCTCCATAAATGAAATATGCCCGACAAGGGAATGTCAGGCAGGTGTACAGCCGCAGACTGTCTCCATGTCAACCAAACTGTGTCAACCGGCAGAAAAGACTTTGAAAACAATCCATAGGCGCTCTATGATTACTTTTTACTTTTTCTTTGATTTCTTGGTTGACATGGTTGACAAAGGAGAGAAATGCCCCAAATATCAGGTTTTTCTCCGTCAACTGGCTGTCAACCAAAGCGTCAACCAAACTGTCAACCGGTGGCTTTTCAGAATGGCAGTTCCATTTGCCGGGCTTCTTCTTCCGTGATTTCCTGAAAACCGTCCCCCTCCGGCGGGTCTTGGTTGACACGCTCCCAGCCTTTTTGAGAACCGTATTTCTTATACCGCTTCGGGCTTTTGTAGGCTGCCCAGCCCTGTATGATGCCGCCCGCAATGCCGGTATTCATAATCTCGCAGATTGCCCGTGTCTCCCAGTCTGCCGGGGAATTTAAGTTCCCCAGCGCTTCCTCATAAAGCTGCTTGGAACATACCCTGTCGCCGGTGTAGTCCTCCAAATAGGCGTAGATCATGCCGGCCTGTGTGTCCTCCTGCATGAAGTCCTGCTGATGGGCGTTCAGGTATCGGTTCATTTCCATGCTGAATGACAGCTTATACTTCCCACTGCGGTAAACCGTCATGGCTTCCGCCCACATCTGTTCGATATACGCCCTCGCCGCCGCTTCATCGTCCAGTATGTGAACCTCCGCCCGTTCCGGGTACACCGTCACGGGGAGAAAGCGCCGGTTGCCGGTGCGGTCACGGGGCAAAAAGTCCTGCCGGTTGGTCGTCCCTCCAAATACACATTGCCGCAGCCGGTCTGCCGGATGTGTCTCATACGGCACTTTGTAGGTTTCTTTCTGGCGGCTTAAGAATGACTTGATTTCCTCAATACTCTTGGCGTTGGCTGTGGCGATCATCTCCGACATCTCGATAATCCAATGCCCTTGAAGCTTGCGGTACACATTTTCATCGTCCAGCTTCTTCAAATCGTCTGAAAACCATTCGTCCCTGCCTGCCAGCAGCCGGAAAAAGGTAGATTTCCCGGCTCCCTGACCACCAACCAGACAGAGCATGACCTCAAACTTGCTCCCCGGTCTGAATACCCGCCGGATGGCTCCCATCAGGAACAGTTTCAAGGCTTCATAAGTGTATTCGTCCGTATCGGCTCCCAGAAAGTGATGCAGGGCGTAACGGATGCGCTCTGTGCCGTCCCATTGCAGGCTGTTCAGGTAATCCCTGACCGGATGGTAGCGGTTTTCATTGGCAACAATCTTGATGGCGCTCTGCACCTTTTTCTCGCTGGTAAGCCCGTAATTTTCTTCCAGATACAAAAGCAGGTAGTTCATGTCCATGTCGGTCAGCGTGGTACTGGTGCGCTCCCAGCCCAGCGGCTTCACAATGTCAATCTGCTCCGTCAAAAGGTTCAGGCGCAGCGCCCCACGAAACAGCGGGTCACGCTGGAACACCGTCAGGCAGTTTCGGATGCTGTTCTTCACGCCGCCTTTCTGCGTCCCCTCTAACGTCTCCCGGATTTCTGCCGGTGTCTGCGCCGGTTCCATTGTGTCCATCGTCCTTTTGACCGCTTCCTGCGTTTCCGGCGGCAAGCTCTGAAATTCGCTGTTCAAGCCGCAGCACCTCCTTTCCCTGTGCGGCGATCAATGCCGCTTTTTCTTCTATTTCTCCGTATAACAAAATATCCAAAAGGTATTCTGTGTAGCTTATCCTCTGCAACGCTTCCACAAAAAGAGGATGCCAGATGGCATCCTGCGGCTGTGGGGCGTATGCTGTTTTCCAATGCTCCAGCAGGCGCTGATAATCGCATAGCACCCGGAAACAATACCGTTCCGTTTCCTGAAATCTCTGCTCCGCTGATTTTTGCCGGGGCTGTGACCTGTTGTGACGCTTCCTATCTGGCGGCGCATTGCCGGATTTCTCATAGGAAACGCCGAAGTCCTCCGCAAGCCTGACCGCAGCTTCCCGTTTCCCCAATCCATGCAGCAAAGCGGCAAAGTCGATCACATCCCCGGAAGCCCCGCAGCCGAAGCAGTAAAAGCGGCTGTCCACTTTCATGCTGGGCGTGCGGTCATTGTGGAATGGACAGCAGACCATGCCGTTTCTCCCCACCCGGATTCCATAGAATGAAGCAGCCTGCCGGGTGGTAACAGACTGTTTCACCGCTTCAAATACATTCAAATGCTCCCTCCATAAAAATACCGATAGCGGTAAAGCTGCCGATTATATCATAGCTCCATCTCATGTTTCTTTCTCTGTACTTCCTGTGGCTGCTCCCTCCGGCGCAGTGCGGTATCTACGGCGTTCTGCACCTGCCGCAGCCGTATGACTTCCTCCCGGAGTGGCTTGTGCTGCGGAGCCAGTTCGGCATACTCTGTTTTTAACTGTGCGTATTCCTGTTTCCATGCTTTCAGGGCAATGGGTTTTCCGTCCAGTTTTTCTTTCAGAATACGGCGGGCGGCATAAAACAGCCGTAACTCCGCATCGTGGGATGTTTCAAATTTCTCCCTCTGTTTCTTAAACTTGATATTGTTCAATTCCGTATGGACAGGTTTTAGCCGCTGGTAATTCTCGCCCTCCCGTATCAATTCCTGCAATTCCTTTATCCTGGCAGATTTCTTTTTCATGGAGCCGCTTAATGCTTCAAATTCTTCACTGACAGAGGAAAGACGCTCCTGCAAATCCTCTAATGTGAGCAGCTTGTTTTCCGTCAGATAATTGACGGCTTCGGCAAACTGCTTTAAGTTTCCGGTTCTGGCTTTATTGCTCCATGCCCCTGCGTTGCGCTGGTTGTAATAAGCGATCAGCAGGTCGGCAAGGTTCGGTGTCTGTGGTTTGGAAAGTTCTTCTTTTACCTCTGCCATCCAGACAAACAGGGCTTTGATCTTCTTCCTCACATCCTGCATGAGCCGGTTGGTGGCTTTAATCCAGCGGTTCAGTTCCCCTTTCTCGGTGCGGATGCCCTTTGCTTCCATCTGCCGGACATTAGCTCCCTCGTGGACAGTAGGTATCAGGTCAAGCCCCTGCCGCACATAGGAACGGTGGTCGATACGCACATCCAGTCCTTTTTCCTCAAATTTTGTATTAACGGCAGCCGCCCACTGCTCCCGCCAGTGTTCCAGTGTTTCCGGCTCGTGCCAGTCTGTTGTGTGGACAGCATTAAACATATAATCGCCATTTTTATCCCGGATTCGGTTTCCATCTTCATCAAGAAGATATTCCCGCCGCTGTTTTTGTCCCCATGTGCCATCCGGGTTCAAAGGGCGCATTGTTGTCATCACATGGAAATGCGGGTTTGGGATACCGCCGTCCTCTTTCTCCGGACTGTGAAAAGCAAGATCGGCAATCATGCCTTTTGCCACAAACTGCTCCTGCACGAACTTCCTCGCCAGCTCCATGTTTTCTTCCAGCGTCAATTCATTCTGCATGGCAATATCAAAGGAATAGGCAAGCTGTGCTTTTGGATGTTTCTCGCAGTTCTCCACAGCATTCCAGAGGGTCGCCCGGTCAAGATATATTTCCGGCGCATGGGGCGGCAGCATGATTTCCGAAGCGATCACGCCGCCCTTTTTGGTGTAGTCGCTGACTTCTCCATAGTAGCTGCTGTAAAGACGCTCCCCGGCTCGGTAGGCTGCGCTGGCAATGGCGCTCTGACCGGCGCTGCGCTTTATCTGTGCGATTGAAAAATGATAAAGTGCTATCCTTAGTCACCGCCTTTCTCCTGCCCGGAAATACGGGCGTGGTTTTCTGCGGCAGACCGGATGAAAGGCTCCGCCTGCGGCAGATTCAAAATGCTTTCCATGAGGGAATAAAATTCCGGTTCGGTCAGCTCCTTTGTCTGTGGCACAATGCTCTCAACGGCTGCCCCACGGGTAATCAGCCGGTGCGTCCTCTGTTTCCGGGAACCGCTTTCCAGATACGCCTGCCGGTTTTTCAAACGCTGCATTTTCCGTTTTTCCCGTTCCAGCAGGACAGTGGTTTTTTCATATTCCTGCTTTAACTGTTCCAAAGATTTTTCCATGTTCTCACATCCTTTGCTTATAAGATAAAGAAAGACCATCCGCAGACAGTCTGTGTCAGTGCTTCTATAAAACCCGATGAAAAGGGAAAACCACAGAGCGGATTTCTCTTTGCGGCGGGTACACAGGGATAGCCGCTTTAGCGGCGCAAGGGGGTGTAGCCACCTTGTCGGAGCAAAGCGAACGCAGACCTCGGATTGCTGATTTTATCAGCGGCAGAGGTAAGCTCCGCAGGACGCACGATACATGGTCTTTAGACTATGTATAGAAGTGCGCCCTTAGTTCCTAAGGGATTTTGCCGTTTCCGGCAGTCTTGTCCTTTTTCTTGGAACGCTTGGAAAGATACTTCGGGCAGTCAACCACAACCGCCCGGAAGCTCTGTTTACATTCGTGCTGGCATTTCCGGCACAGTTCGTTGTAAGTGATACGGCTGCGGTCATTTAAGAAGAAAGACCATTCCAGCCGTCGCTTGTTGCTCATTCTTGCCATAACCGGCTCCTTTCTCCGTTTCTATCTGATGTACGCAGATAGGCTGTTTTGGTGTAGCGTCTCGGTATCATTTTTAAGGTTTTTCCCTCTGTATGCCCCTTTGGAAAGTGCGGCAGTATTGCAGTCAGGGAATGATACCTCACGCTTATTTGTCACTTCCCGGTACGGTTTCGGAGCCTTTTGCCATCCATTCAAAGAAAGCAATCTTGCTGACCTTGATAAGCCTGCCCCTGCGGAACGCCGGAAAGCCGGGGGTGTGTACCAGCTCATAGGCGCTCGCTCTTGAAATTCCCATAATCCGCTGGATGTCCGCCACATCCAGAACCAGCGGTAAATCCTCGTAGCTGTTCAATCTCTTTTTATCGTTCATTCTGTTCCTCCCATAAATCAAATAGGTTAAAATGCTTCCTGTTGCCGTTCTCCCCAAAATCCGTTTTCCTGCCCCATTCCTGCGGTGTTTCCCTGCATTGGTGCGCCGGATGCGTCACTTCTCCTGCCGGTCATATCCCTTTTGGACGGTCATTCACTTGTCAAGGTACTGTGCGGTACGAAATTACCAACTGCAATCATCATAGCGGACTATCCTTGACAAAACAATGCTTCTGCGATACCATGAGTGTAATGAATATAACTAAATTATATAATTACCATAAGAAAAGGCAGGAGATAGGGATGGAGAATCAGTTTATACGGCATGAGCCATGTTTTGAGAGGATTTTGTTTGTCCTGACGCTGGACAGGAAGAAAATGAAAGAGCGGATTTTGATTGGGGAAGAACAGCAGATCCGCTTCCGTCTGAACGGGAGCCAAAACGCAGAGGTGCTTTGTGATATGACACGCCCACTGGGAACTTTTTTGATAAACTTTGAGCGTGACACGGACAGAGACTGGAACTTATACGGGCTTTCTCCGCTGCGGCAAGCCCTCCACTCCAACCGATGGGAACAGCCGGAGCTGGAGCAGGCGGCAAGCGAATTTCTTTGGGAGAAATATCTTAGCAACGACCCTCTGAAAATGTATGTGGCGTTCCGTATCTGGAACAGCTATCTGCTTGCCAGAGAACCCCGTGACCGTAACGCTGCCTGTGACCGCTTCATGGATAAAATGAGCAGACTGACCGGGGTATTCCAAAACGAAACCATGAGCTTTGACAGGGAGACAGGAAAACCGAAACATTTTCAAGCTGGCAGCCTTTATTTCAAAGGCGCACCGTCAGAAGATACCCGGCTTGACCTCTGGTTCCCGGACAACCGGCGCACAGAAGAATGTGTGTCTGCCTATGCGTCCCTCTACCCGTTGATTACCTATTATCTGAACAGGCTGAATGACTGGGGGCTTTGCTTCCGGCGGTGCAAGGTCTGTGGAAATATTTTCTGGCAAAGAGCCAGCGGTATGAGCTGTGCAGCGACAAGTGCCGAAAAGCACAGGCGCTTCAAAACAAGCGGGAATTTGACGAGAGGGCAAGAGAAAATAACTATGACCTGCTTTATAAAAATGAATGCCAGAACTGGCGCAATAAGATCAACAAAGCGAAGAGGACAGCGGGATTCCCGGCTGACCAGCTGGAAGAAATGCTGACTGCTTTTGAAGCGTTCAAGAAAGAAGCATTGAAGAGAAAAAAGGCTGTAAAAGAAAAGACAGCCAGCCCGAAAGAATTTACGGACTGGCTGTATCAGCAGAGTAATATTATAATAAATTTATCAGTCTATTGATTTTATACTTTCCTGACGGCAAAAGTTTGAGCGTTTTTTGAGATTTGGCTGTTACGATAAATATTATGAATTGCAAATGGAGATGATAGCATGAAACAAAGGCTTCTTATTGTTGATGATGAACCGGGAATTGTAGATATGATGGCGAGTTATTTTTCTTCTCAATATGAGGTGTTGACCGCTTATTGCGGAAATGAAGCACTTCAAAAATTAGCAAGACAGCCCGATTTAATCCTGCTCGACATCAATATGCCGGACATAGACGGATTGACCCTTTGTCAGAAAATTCGGGAGCTTATTACTTGCCCCATTCTTTTTTTGACGGCAAGGTCGAATCTGCCGATAAAATCATCGGCTTTCAGGCAGGTGCCGACGATTATATCATTAAGCCTTTTGATTTGGACGAATTAGGGGCGAGAGTTGCCGCACATCTGAGGAGGGAGCAGCGACACAAGGAATAAAGCGAACAATTCGCTTCTTTGGTGAACTGACGATTGATTATTCAGCCCGAACCGTCACAGTGGCGGGTGAACCTGTTGCTTTATCAAAAAGGGAATTTGATATTGTGGAGCTGCTTTCGCTGAATGCCGGACAGGTATTTGACCGGGAGCGTATTTATGAAACAGTGTGGGGACTTGACGGCGAGGGTAACAGTGATACTGTCATGGAACATATCAGGAAAATCCGGGCGAAGCTGGCTGCTTGTACGCTTCACAGTTATATTGATACAGTTTGGGGGTGTGGTTATCGGTGGAACGTCTGAAAAATATGGAATTAAAGAAAACTTTTCTCGTCCTATCTGCTTCCTGTGTTTTGGTGGCTCTCCTGATGTTAGGCTTAGTCTTTATGATATGCAATTCAATCAGCAGCAACTTTCCCTCCGGTGGAATAGAAATTTTAGCAGACGGTTCAATCGTTAAAATGGAAACCCCCACAGAGACCCAGCAAAATATATTGTCCATGCTTGGAATCATTCAAATTGTGTCCTGCATTGTTCTCCCTATGGGCGGGCTGGCTCTATCCGGCATATTATATTATCATATCAAATTGAAACAGCCGATCTCCACGCTACGGAATGGGATTTCACGGATTCGGAACCATGACCTTGACTTTTCTATGCCTGTCCATTCTGATGATGAATTGGGGCAGCTCTGCACCGCCTTTGATACTATGCGCGAAGAACTTCTGAAATCAAATCAGGAACTGTGGCGGCAGGCAGAAGAACGGAAAAGGCTAAATGCCGCCTTTCCCATGCTTGCGCAATCCGATCACGGTCT
>ENA-OQHV01000102-OQHV01000102.1-human-gut-metagenome-genome-assembly--contig:-NODE-102-length-11726-cov-2.423312_pt1 | contig 11726 bp, 9 predicted proteins | sample MGYA00242641_ERZ504732 | MGnify/ENA primary metagenome ERZ504732 (study PRJEB26092, sample SAMD00036222) | human gut metagenome | host: Homo sapiens | study: EMG produced TPA metagenomics assembly of...
ATCGAATTATTCATCTTCACCCATGCGTCCGTGAGACCTTCTCGGATAAGGCTTATTCTTTCCATCTTATACCCACTTCATTTACACCAACCATTCCGAATAGCTATAGGACTTTGATTTGTGTGGCAATCTCATCCATGGTCAAATGCCTTATATGAAGTTTCTCTACGTTAGGTCAGATGTTTGCCGCCAGCTTCTTTCAGATTCCACCTCGCAGTGGACACCCTTGCTATTGGCTATACAATTCCCGCTATTAGGGCTTGTTAGGGACTTGCACCCATTAGAATAAGCTCATGCCGAGCATACAACAGAAAAAGAGCTGCGAAGCATATTCGCAGCTCTTTTTATATCTTTATTTCATAAGCCCTTGCTTAGACGAACTCATCGCCTTTCTTCATCTGCACCTCGTTTACATATTTACGCACCAGGGCAGAAGAATCTTCTTTCTTGCATATCAACAATACATTGTCATTCTCGGCTACTATGAAACCATCCAGTCCGTTCAATACAGCCAACTTTCCTTTAGGCAACTTGATTACATTGTTGTGACAATTCTCCATCATCACATCGCTATCAATAACCACGTTGTCATCGCTGCTCTTCTGCATCGCCTCGTAGATACTGTGCCAGGTACCCAGATCAGCCCAGCCGAAGTCACACTTCATCATATAGACATTGCTAGGTTTGTCAAGCACTCCGAAATCTACTGATATATTAGGATAAGAAGAGAAGCTCTCTTTCATGTATGCATTCTCTGTCTCCACACTGAATTCGGGATACTGTTTATCGTAATCACGGAGTACAGGCGGCAGAATCTTGCAGAAACACTCACGCAGATACTTCACATTAGAAAGGAATAAACCCGTATTCCAATAGAACTCTCCACTCTCTACAAAAATCTTGGCAAACTCTCTTTCCGGTTTCTCTGTAAACGACTGCACCTTGTACAATCCGTTGCCGATAGCTTCACCCATCTGAATATATCCATATCCAGGTTCAGGACGGGTTGGTTTCACACCCATCGTCAGGAAACGGTCATGTTCTGCCACAAAAGCCAGACCTTCCAATACGTTTTCCCGGAAAGCATCTTCATTGAAGATAGCCTGATCCGAAGGAGTGGCGATGATGCAGGCATCAGGATTGAGCATCGAGATGCGATGATTGGCCCATGCCATGCTAGGTGCCGTATTGCGATGAATAGGTTCCGCCAATATCCGTTCTGCAGGAACCTCAGGCAACTGTTCCTTTACCAGTTGAACATATTCTTCATTTGTGTTGATAAATATATGGTCGGCAGGCACGATCTTTGCCATACGGTCAAAGGTTTGCTGAAGCTGGGTGCGCCCCACTCCAAAGAAGTCGACAAACTGCTTCGGATAGTTGCTGCGGCTGCAAGGCCAGAGTCTGCGGCCCTTACCTCCCGCCAATATCACACAATAATTATTTCCGTTACTCTTCATATCTTGAGTCTAATATTTTGTTGGTTTTCAAAATTCATCTGTAAAGTTAGTGATTATCCGTGAAAGTGCCAAAGATTTTCTTGAAAATTTAATAAAAGTGGCCTATTAAAAACAACAAAAATTTAATGTTTCTGCATTAAAAATGCATTTTTAGAAAAAAAAGTCACCAAAAAGTTTGTCAGTTCAAAAATTATTAGTACCTTTGCAACCGCAAATAAGCAAGGTGGTATTTGCCCAGATGGCGGAATCGGTAGACGCGCTGGTCTCAAACACCAGTGGAGCAATCCATCCCGGTTCGATCCCGGGTCTGGGTACCAAGATGGAGAGAAGTTTTACTCTCTCCTTTTTTCGTTTATATACCTTAGTATATATACACATTTATCCCTACATATCTACCCACTTACATCCTATCATATCCCCCACTTCACGAAAACGTTTACAGCGATTTATTTAGAATAAGCCTTTCTATTTTTGGCTTTTCAAAAGATAATATTTATCTTTGCAGAAGAAATAACTTATATATAATAACCCAACAAACCGAAAAAATAGATGAAGAAATTTTTTAGCATAGTATGTGCTTGCTTGTTGGCGCTAAGTGCCAGGCAACCGACATCAAGAAGTATGATGCTCTTTACGAGAATCTACCATTCCAGATGGAGAAGGTGACCCGTCCGCAATTCCCAGCCAACGAGGTAAATCTCAAGGACTTTGGTGCCATTGGCGATGGCTCTTCTCTCTGTACCACAGCCTTTGCCAAGGCTATCGATGCGCTGACTCAGAAAGGCGGCGGCAAACTCATCGTTCCACAGGGCGTATGGTTCACAGGTCCTATCGTTTTGAAGAGCAATATCAACCTGCATCTCGAAAAAGGTGCAGTCATCCTTTTCTCACCAGATGATGCCCTCTACCCTTTTATAGAAACATCGTTTGAGGGTCTGGATACACGCCGCTGCCAGTCGCCTATCTCTGGTCATCATCTTACCAACGTGGCAATTACCGGTCAGGGTTGCATTGACGGAAACGGAGAATACTGGCGCCCATTGAAGAAGCAGAAGGTTACCGCTGCACAGTGGAAGCAGATTACTTCACGTGGCGGTGCGTTCAAGAGAGCCGACTACTGGTTCCCATCAGAAGGTGCATTGAAGGCAGACAACAGTGCCAACATGAATGTGCCTAAGGCTCCAGCTTCAGAAGAAGAATGGAATGAGATCAAGCGTTTCCTCCGCCCTGTAATGATCAGTCTCGTAAGCTGCAAGAACGTTTGGCTCAATGGTGTTATCTTCCAGAATTCACCTGCATGGAACATCCATCCGCTGATGTGCGAGAACGTTCTTATAGAAGATGTATTGGTCCGCAACCCTTCTTACGCTCAGAATGGTGATGGTCTTGACCTGGAGAGCTGCAAGAATGCACTCATCGTCAACTCTACTTTCGATGTAGGCGATGATGGTATCTGCATCAAGAGTGGTAAGGATGCTGACGGAAGAAAGCGCGGCATTCCTTGCGAGAATGTCATCGTAAACGGCTGTACCGTATTCAAGGGGCACGGTGGCTTCGTTGTTGGCAGCGAGATGAGTGGTGGCGTAAAGAATATCAAGGTGAGCGACTGCCAGTTCCTCGGCACCGATGTAGGTCTCCGTTTCAAGAGTACCCGCGGTCGTGGTGGCGTAGTAGAGAATATCTACATCGACAACATGTCAATGTTTGATATTCAGACAGATGTCATCACCTTCGATCTCTATTATGGTGGCAAGTCTGCCGTAGAAGTTCTCAACGATGGCGATGAGGCTAAGAGCCAGAAGGTACAGAAGTTCAAGGTAGACGAGACAACACCTTGCTTCCGCAATATCGACATCAACCATGTCATCTGCCGCACAGCCCGCCGTGCAGCTTACTTCAACGGTCTCCCAGAGATGCCGGTAAGCAACATCCACATCAAGGATATGGAGGTAAACAATGCTGAGTATGGTATCGTCATCAACCGCACTGACGGCGTGAAGCTCGAAAACATCAAGGTTAGTGCAAAGAATCACACCTTCGATGCTAAGAACTCGAAGAATGTGACTGTCAACGACAAGACATACAAGAAGATTGACGAAAAGGGTATCACCCTCGACTTCTAATCAAAATTAAAAGCCGCTCAACAGGCAAATCTGTTGAGCGGCTTTTTTATATGGAAATCATAGCACTACAGCTATGATGCCTAGTCTTTAAAATCAAGTGACAGTTCACCGGAGCCCAAAAGTTTGTAACTCATGCGATGATATGGAGTGACTCCAAATTCCCTGATGGCAGCACGATGCTTCTTGGTAGGATAGCCCTTGTTGCTTTTCCAGTCGTACTGCGGATATTCTTCTGCCAGCGCATCCATGTAATCATCACGATAGGTCTTGGCAAGGATGCTAGCAGCTGCAATAGACAGATACTTGCCGTCACCCTTTACGATGGTTGTATAAGGCAAATCCTTGTAGGGTTTGAAGCGGTTACCATCCACGATAACTGCTTCCGGACGAACCTTAAGCTGGTCCAGGGCACGGTGCATAGCCAGAAACTGGCGTTGAGGATATTGATTTTATCGATTTCTTCGGGAGTAACAATGCCCACAGCCCAAGCTACAGCATCTCGCTCTATCTGCTCGCGGAGCGCCTTGCGCTTCTTATCTGTGAGCTTCTTACTGTCGTTCAATTCGGCATTCTGATAACCGGGCGGAAGGATAACAGCTGCTGCATATACGCTGCCTGCCAGACATCCTCTGCCAGCCTCATCGCAGCCAGCCTCTACCATATCCTTATAATAATGACTTTCTAACATAATTATGATGAATTTTACGTTTATCTCTTCACTCTTCACCTCTATTTTGTAACCGCCTAATTATAGGGCAGTTACAAAGATAAGAGCATTTCAACTCTTCACCTACTCTTCACCCACTCTTCACCTACTCTTCACCCTCATAGCACCAGGCGGTGAAGAGAGGGTGAAGAGAGGGTGAAGAGTCTGAGCGTCTCTTCAGTGCGTAAGTGTCAGTATAACAATACGTTACGATAAAAGGGTGAAGAGTGAAGAGTATTTGGGCATTCCAACCTCAACTTTCTGATAACTGCCAAACGCAAACAGCCAACTGTCCGCAGTAGCGCCAGTTGGCTGTTCTTTACTTGCCAGTAGGTTGTCTTTCGCTCGCCAGTTGGCTAAATAAGACTTTTACGTGCGCAGTATGCGGCTAAAAAGTCTTTATCTTTAGAACATCATAGCCACGCGTTTTACGCCCGCTACAAGCGCATCTATTTCTTCCTTTGTATTATATAGGGCAAAGCTGGCACGAACGGTGCCGAGAATGCCGTAGCGGTCCATCAAAGGCTGAGCGCAATGATGGCCGGTACGTACAGCGATGCCCAGACGGTCGAGCAAGGTGCCCATATCCATGTGATGAATATCACCAACCAAGAAGCTGACAACGGCATCTTTGCCCTCCTGCTCACCAAAAAGCCTGATTCCATCGATGGTTCGCATCTGCTCCATACAGTAGCGGGTGAGTTCCTGCTCGTGCTTGGCAATGTTATCCATGCCAAGTGCAGAGACATAATCGATGGCTTTTGCCAGACCATGGGTAGCTACATAATCAGGAGTACCAGCCTCGAACTTGAAAGGTAACTTCTCGAAAGTAGTCTTCTCGAAACTTACGCTCTCTATCATTTCACCACCTCCCTGATAAGGAGGCAACTTGTCGAGCCATTCTTCCTTACCGTAAAGCACACCGATACCGGTAGGACCATAAATCTTATGTCCGCTGAAAGCGAAGAAATCGCAATCCATATCCTGTACATCCACAGCAAAATGAGGAGTACTCTGAGCGCCATCCACCATGACAGGCACATCGTGCTCATGAGCAATCTTTATCATCTCTTTTACCGGATTCACCGTACCGAGCACGTTGCTCACCTGGGCAATGCTCACGATTTTGGTGCGTTCGGTAAATAAATTGGCGAATTCATCGAGGTTAATCTCACCTTTATCGTTGATAGGGATTACACGGATGGCGATTCCCTTCTTGGCAGCCTGCAACTGCCAAGGCACGATATTGGAGTGATGTTCCATGGTAGAGATAATCACCTCGTCGCCCTCGCTCATAAAGGCATCGCAGAACGAGGAAACCACGAGATTCAGACTCTCTGTTGTGCCACGGGTAAAGATGACTTCCTCAACCTTAGGCGCATTGATAAACTTGCGCACAGTTTCGCGGGCTGCCTCATGAAGGTCGGTAGCCTGCTGAGAGAGATAGTGAACACCACGATGCACATTGGCATTTACATTGAGATACTCGTCGCGCATGGCATCGAGCACGCACAATGGCTTCTGCGTGGTTGCCGCATTATCCAGATACACCAATGGCTTATCATAGACCTTTCTCGATAAAATCGGGAAATCTGCTCTTACTTGATTGATATCATACATATTTTTAAGAACTTAACTCCTTTAAAAGGATATTATCTACTTGCAAAGCTTGCAGCCCTCGCACTTATTGAGTTCACCACGGAATCGCTTCTCTACGAGATGATGCAGGCGATCGCGCAATGGCTCCAGCTCCATCTTGTCGATGACTTCGTTGATAAATGCAAACTGAAGGAGCAACTTAGCCTCCTCACGGCTCACACCACGCTGCTGCATATAGAACAATGCGGCATCGTTGAGCTGACCAACAGTACTTCCATGCGCACACTTCACATCATCGGCATAAATCTCCAGCATCGGCTGGGTGAACATACGGGCAGTCTTCGTTGCACAGAGGTTCTGGTTGGTTTCCTGAGAAATAGTCTTCTGGGCTCCATGACGAACCAACACTCTACCGGCAAAAGCACCACGTGCCTCACCATCGAGCACATACTTATAAAGCTCGTTGCTGGTACAATGACCCACCTGGTGGTCGATGAGCGTATTGTTATCAACCACCTGGTTCTTGTCGGCAATCACACAACCATTGCAGAAGCACTCGGCTCCCTCGCCCTTGAATACGAGGTCGAGGCGGTTGCGGGTGATACCATTATGAAGGGTGATGACGTTATGGTTTACACGGCTGTTAGCCTGCTGCTCGATATAAACGTTGCTGACACGGCGGTTCTTGTAATGAGTCTCCTCCAGGCAATAGAGGTCGAGACTGGCATTCTCGCCAACATAAGCCTCGATTACCTGAGTAGCGAGGAAGTTCTTGTCATCGGCTGCATGGTCGCAGAAGAGGAACTTAGCCTCAGCACCCTGTTCCATCACGATGAGTACACGGCGGTTTACCATCAAATCAACATCCGAACGGAGAATATTGATGACCTGAATGGTTCGCTCTACCTTTACATTCTTTGGAACATAAATCAGCAAGCCATCCTGTGCCAGGAATGTATTCAATGCGGTGATGCCATCTTCGTCGGTTTTGGCAATCTTAGCGTAGTATTTCCCGATGAATTCAGGGTTTTCTGCAGCAATCTTGTTCAAAGAATCCACGATTACGCCCTCCGGAAGCTCTACTTTAGGCAATGCTTTATTATAAAAAGCATCGTTTACCACGAAGTAGAGCGAAGTGCTCAGATTAGGCACATCGCAGCGGAAAGCTTCGTATGGATCTACCGGAATTTCCAGACGATTCAAGTTCAAGCCATAATCTGGCTCGAAGATGGCGCTCATATCTGTGTACTTGTATCTTTCTACCTTTCGGGAAGGGAAGCCCAAGCGACGGAAGTTCTCAAACGCAGCATCGCGCACCGCATTGAGCACCTCAGCACTGTTCTTCTTGATTATTCTCGAAGAAGACTGATACAAGTCTAAATATTGTTTTTCTGAATGCATAGCCATCCTCCCTATTATTTCTCATCTACTTCTGCCTTGATCCAGTCGTAGCCACGAGCCTCAATCTCCTTGGCAAGTTCAGGACCGGCTGTCTTCACGATTCTACCTTTATAGAGTACGTGAACCACACTTGGCTTAATCATATCAAGCAGACGCTCGTAGTGAGTGATGACGATGGCAGATGTCTTGTCAGTATGCATCTTGTTCACACCGTCAGCCACGATACGCATCGCATCCACATCGAGCCCAGAGTCGGTTTCATCGAGAATAGAAAGCTTTGGCTCCAGCATAGCCATCTGGAAAATCTCGTTGCGCTTCTTCTCACCACCCGAGAAACCTTCGTTTACTGAACGGCGAGCCAACTTGCTGTCCAATTCCACCAACTCGCGCTTCTCACGCATCAGCTTCATGAATTCGCTTGTATTCAATGGTTCCAAGCCCTGATACTCACGCTTGGCATTGATAGCCGCACGCATGAAGTTGGTCATGGATACGCCAGGAATCTCCACCGGATACTGGAAAGAGAGGAACAAGCCTTCACGGGCACGGTCCTCTGGCTTCATATCCAGGAGGTTCTTGCCGTTGAAGATAGCCTCACCCTCGGTTACGGTATAGAGAGGGTTACCTGTAAGCACAGCGCTCAAGGTTGACTTACCGGAACCGTTAGGTCCCATGATAGCATGTATCTCACCATCGTTGATAGTCAGGTTGATACCTTTCAATATTTCTTTGCCTGCAATAGTAGCATGCAGATTCTTTACCTCTAACATAATTTTAGTCAATTTTTATCGATTTCATCGAGAATTATGATAACTATCCTACGGTTCCTTCGAGTGAAACACTCAGGAGTTTCTGTGCCTCAACGGCAAACTCCATAGGCAACTTGTTGAGCACATCCTTGGCATAACCGTTTACGATCAAGCCGACAGCCTCTTCGGTAGGAATACCTCGCTGATTGCAATAGAAGAGCTGGTCTTCTGAAATCTTCGAGGTAGTTGCCTCATGCTCGAACACGGCTGTGTCGTTATGGGCATCCATATATGGGAAGGTATGCGCTCCACAATCACTGCCCAGCAACAAGGAGTCGCAGGAACTGTAGTTGCGCGCATTATCGGCATTGGATGTGGCACGAACCAGACCACGATAGGAGTTCTGGCTATGACCTGCCGAGATACCCTTCGAGATGATGGTACTCTTGGTGTTCTTACCCATGTGAATCATCTTGGTACCGGTATCAGCCTCCTGATAGTTGTTGGTAACAGCTACGCTGTAGAACTCAGCTACAGAGTTGTCGCCACGCAAGATACAGGAAGGATACTTCCAGGTAATCGCAGAACCCGTCTCTACCTGAGTCCAGCTCAACTTAGAGTTCACACCACGCAAGTCACCTCGCTTGGTTACCAGGTTCAGCACACCACCCTTACCATGCTCATCACCAGGATACCAGTTCTGAACGGTAGAGTATTTCACCTCAGCATTGTCCTTGACGATAATCTCTACGATAGCCGCATGGAGCTGGTTCTCATCACGCATTGGCGCTGTACATCCCTCCAGGTAAGAAACGTAGGCATCATCATCGGCGATGATCAATGTACGCTCAAACTGACCGGTGTTACGGGCATTGATGCGGAAGTAACTGCTCAACTCCATCGGGCAGCGGACGCCCTTAGGAATATAAACGAATGAGCCATCACTGAATACGCAACTGTTCAAGGCTGCATAAAAGTTATCACGATAAGGAACCACGGTTCCCAGATACTCTCTTACCAGATCAGGATGCTCCTTCACAGCCTCACCAATACTGCAGAAGATGACGCCCTTCTCACGGAGTTTCTCCTTGAAGGTAGTCTTCACCGACACAGAGTCCATGATGGCATCTACAGCGGTACCGCTCAAAGCCAGACGCTCCTCCAGAGGAATACCGAGTTTGTCGAATGTTTTCTCCAACTCAGGATCAATCTCCTGGTTTTTTGGCTTCTTTGCCAAAGGGTCGGCATAGTATGAAATCTCCTGGTAGTCAATAGGTGGCACGTGAACGTGTCCCCACTTTGGCTCCTTGAGCGTCTTCCAGTAATTGTAGGCTTTCAGACGAAATTCGAGCATCCAGTCTGGCTCTCCCTTCTTCTGCGAGATCAGGCGCACAACATCCTCGTTGAGACCCTTTTCTATGATTTCAGTATGTACATCGGTGGTAAAACCATACTCGTATTTCTGGTCTATCACATCCTTGACAACCTGATTCTGTTCTTTCTCTATTTCTGCCATTGTTATTTAGAATAACCGTTCGTTATTTTAACCCTAAATAGGGATAAGCCGCTGAGGACTCATCCCTACCTTATTATATATATGATAGAGCGAAAAACAAATGAATTCTTCGCTTTTCGTTCTTCACTCTTCACTTTATTAAAGCTTCTGCTCTACCTCGATCTCAGTGAAGGTCTCGATAACGTCGCCCTCCTGGATATCGTTGTAGTTGACGAGGCTCAAACCGCATTCCATACCGGTAACCACCTCCTTAACATCGTCCTTGTAACGCTTCAAGGCATCGATTTCTGCTGTACGTATCACGATACCGTCACGGATGACGCGAGCCTTATCCTTAGCGTGTACCTTACCCTCGGTAACGAGACAACCGGCAATAGTACCCACCTTAGAAATCTTGAAGGTCTGCTTAACCTCAACCTGACCGGTAACGATTTCCTTCTTCACCTTGTCGAGCATACCAACCATCGCACTCTTGATATCATCGATAGCATCGTAGATGATAGAGTATGTGTTGATCTCAACACCCTCACGGTCGGCAGCCTTACGAGCATCGGCAGATGGACGAACCTGGAAACCAACGATGACTGCATCTGAAGCAGATGCCAGCATCACGTCGTTCTCTGAAATCTGACCCACAGCCTTGTTCACCACGTTCACCTGAACCTTCTCGGTAGAAAGCTTGATGAATGAGTCGCTCAAAGCCTCAACAGAACCATCGGTATCACCCTTCACGATGACGTTCAACTCATGGAACTCACCACGTGCGATACGGTGAGAGATATCACCCAGGGTCAAGCGCTTCTGAGTACGCAAGCCCTGCTCACGCTGCAGCTGCTCACGCTTGTTGGCGATTTCGCGAGCTCCTGCTCTGTCTCGATTACGTGGAACTGGTCACCTGCAGTAGGCGCACCATTCAAACCGAGGATGATAGCTGGCTCAGCAGGAGCTGCTGACTTGATGTTGGCATTACGCTCATTGAACATCGCCTTGACACGCCCCCAAGAAGTACCGGCGAGTACGATGTCGCCTACCTTCAGGGTACCGTTGGCAACCAATACGGTAGAAACATATCCACGACCCTTGTCGAGAGAAGACTCGATGATGGTTCCTGTAGCACGACGGTTAGGGTTAGCCTTCAAGTCGAGCATGTCAGCCTCGAGGAGCACCTTGTCGAGCAAATCGTGAACACCGATACCCTTCTTGGCACTGATTTCCTGGCACTGATACTTACCACCCCACTCCTCAACGAGCAGGTTCATGTTAGCCAAGTCCTCACGGATACGGTCTGGGTTAGCACCTGGCTTATCAATCTTGTTGATTGCGAATACCATAGGCACACCGGCAGCCTGGGCATGAGCGATAGCCTCTTTGGTGGTAGGCATCACAGAGTCATCGGCTGCGATGATGATGATGGCGATATCGGTAGCCTGGGCACCACGGGCACGCATGGCGGTAAACGCCTCGTGACCTGGAGTATCAAGGAAGGTAACCTTGCGGCCACTGTTCAGCGTAACACTGTATGCACCGATATGCTGGGTAATACCACCTGCCTCACCGGCAATCACATTGGTATTGCGGATATAGTCGAGCAAAGAGGTCTTACCATGGTCTACGTGACCCATGACGGTTACGATTGGAGCACGTGGAACCAAGTCGTTCTCATCATCCTCTTCCTCGCTCACGGCCTCCTGAACCTCGGCACTCACGTATTCGGTCTTGAAACCGAACTCCTCAGCTACCATATTGATGGTCTCTGCATCCAGGCGCTGGTTGATAGATACCATGATACCTACGCCCATCAGCGTAGAGATAACCTGAGTAACGCTGATATCCATCATCGTAGCCAACTCGCTAACGGTAACGAACTCAGTAAGTTTCAGAATCTTGCTTTCCTTCTGCTCCTGACGAGCCTGATCCTGCAACTTCTCCTGAACAGCCTCACGCTTCTCCTTACGGTACTTAGCACCCTTCTTGTTCTGACTCTTGCTGGTCAAACGTGCAAGAGTCTCCTTAACCTGGCGTGCTACAGCCTCGTCATCAACCTCGATCTGGCGCTGGTTGCTGCGGTTGTTGTTATTGCCGCGATTATTCTTAAATCGTAGATATAGTCTACTTCCCGCTTGGAAACTACCAGCGTATGTCCTTTCACCAAAGGATTGATGTCAAGAAACG
>ENA-OQHV01000103-OQHV01000103.1-human-gut-metagenome-genome-assembly--contig:-NODE-103-length-11693-cov-1.975186_pt1 | contig 11693 bp, 8 predicted proteins | sample MGYA00242641_ERZ504732 | MGnify/ENA primary metagenome ERZ504732 (study PRJEB26092, sample SAMD00036222) | human gut metagenome | host: Homo sapiens | study: EMG produced TPA metagenomics assembly of...
AATTTTGTCAGCCGCTAATAGAAATGAGTATTTATAATAGGTATATTATTAAGGATGACTGTCAGTTTGAGTAATTTGAGTAATTTAAGTGATTTGGCGCGCAAGCGAGTGGCGGTTGCGGCTTATTATTTTGTTCCGGGAGTAGTGTTTGCCAGTTGGGCAAGCCGTATTCCGGATGTAAAACAGATGTTGCATCTGAGCAACGGCCAGTTGGGAACGGTGCTTTTCGCCATTCCTATCGGTCAACTTCTGATGATGGCTTTCTCGGGTATCCTGGTGAGTAGATTTGGCAGCAAGAAGATGCTGGTTCTCTCTGAGTTGCTCTATGTTCTGGTTCTTTTCTGCATCGGTAGCAGTACTACGGTTTTTCATCTGATTTTGAGTCTTATTGCTTTCGGAATGATGGCGAATCTGATGAACATTGCCACCAATACGCAGGCATGTCTGGTAGAGAAGATGTATGGGCGCAACATCATGTCATCGTTTCATGGTCTGTGGAGTCTTGGTGGATTCTCCGGTGGTATCATCGGTGCCATCTTTGCCAACACTTTGCTCCCGATAGATGTCCACTTTGGAACTATCCTGGCTCTGAGTATTCTCATCGTTGCTGTCGGTTTCCGCTTTCTGATTAATGATGCCATGGCGAAAGCAGAAGAGGAGGATGTTCCGAAGTTTTCTTTCAAGACCATCGACCCGATTCTGTTCCTTTTGGGCTGATGGGATTTGCAGGCATGTTCTGTGAAGGTACCGTTTACGATTGGAGTAGCGTATATTTTTCATCAGTAGTAAAACCCGATGAGGCTTTTATCCGTGCGGGCTATGTGGCTGGTATGGGTGCGATGACGTTGGGTAGATTCATGGCTGATGGGTTTTGTTACGAAATACGGCCCAGCCAGAGTATTGAGGTTTGTGGTGGTTTGATATTGGGCGGTTTGTGGCTGGCTGCTGCCTTGCCTTATCTCATTCCTGCCACCTTGGGCTTCCTGCTGGTAGGTTTCGGCATCTCTTCCTCGGTTCCTATCTGTTACAGTATCGCCGGAAAACTGGGAAGCATCAAGCGAGTATCGCCATTACAATCGTTTCGAGCATCAGTTTCTTCGGTTTCCTTGTAGGACCTCCGGTTATCGGATGGCTTGCTGAGGCTACCGGTCTCCGCATTGCCATCAGTATTGCCGCCTGTCTGGGTCTGATGATTGCGTTTGTTGCCGCAAAGGTAGGAAAGAGATTATCTTGAATAAGGATACGGTTGATGTCTTCTAATGATATGGTTGATGTCGTTTAAGGATATGGTTGATGTCGTTTAAGGATATGATTGATGGCGTTCAAGGATATGACATAAGTCTTCCGAACAGTTACTTGAAGTCTTTCAGATATATTGAATAAGTCTTCAGGATATATTAAATAGTGAGCCGCACAACAGCTGATGTGCGCTTGCACAACAGGTGTTGTGCGAGCGTCGCTCAGCTGTTGTGCGGCTGTCGTTCAGGTGTTGTGCGCTCTCTTTGTTTGTTTTCTTAAAGCAGACACCTTGATTAGATAAACAAACTTCCTATCTGGAAGACCAGGGCTGATACTACCCATGCCAGAAGCGTGGTGTAGCCGGCAGCGAAGCCTGCCCATTTCCAACTGCCCGTCTCGCCCTTGATGGCAGCGATGGTGGCGATGCAAGGGAAGTAGAGCAATACAAAGAGGAGGAAACAGTAGGCGGTGAGCGTTGCCTTCGCTGCTGCCTCGGCATCGCTGTAACCGTAGGTCTTCTTCAGGTCTGAAGTCATCTGCTTCTTCAAGACTTCGTATTTTCCGTCTTCATCGTTGTAATCCTGATCATCAGAGAAACTGTCGTTGTTGCTGTAGAGCACGCCCATTGTTGAGGCTACAATCTCCTTGGCACCCACACCGGAAACCAAGCCCACATCCAGTTTCCAGTCGAAACCCTGTGGGGTGAAGATAGGCTCGATGGTCTTACCTATTCTGCCGATATAGCTCTGTTCCTGCTGAGCCTGGGTATCAAGTTCTTCATTATGAGGGAAATAACCCAAAGCCCATACGATGATACTTGCCACAAGGATGATACCACCCATCTTCTTCAAGTACTGCTTACCCTTCTCCCAGGTATGTCGGCCTATCGCCTTCCAGGTAGGGAAGCGGTAAGGAGGCAGCTCCATAACGAATGGGGTATCTTCGCCCTTCACCACGAAACTGGCAAAGATGCGGCTCAATATCACGGCTAGGAAGATGCCGATGAGATAGAGCGATACCATGATGAGCGAACGGTATTGGATGGCAAAGAACGTTCCGATGACCATGATGTAGATTGGCAGACGAGCAGAACAGCTCATCAATGGCAGAATCAGCATCGTAACCAGACGCGAACGGTGACTCTCGATGGTTCTTGTTGCCATCACTGCAGGTACGTTACATCCGAATCCCATAATCAGCGGGATGAATGACTTGCCATGCAGGCCCATCTTGTGCATGAGTTTATCCATGATGAAGGCTGCACGAGCCATATATCCCGAATCCTCCATATAAGAGATGAAGAAATACAGAATCAGAATCTGTGGCAGGAAGACAATCACGGCACCTACACCACCAATCACACCATCTACCAGCATATCCTTCACTGGTCCATCCGGCATTGTATTGCTGATGAACTCGCCCAGCCATGCCACGCCGTCCTCAATCCATCCCTTAGGAATCTCGCCCAGTACGAAGGTGGCTGAGAACATGATGAACAGCAGGAGAACGAAGATTGGGAAGCCTACATATTTATTGGTCAGGATGCTGTCGATGAGGTGGGTTACCTGATAGGTATCCTTCGCCTTGCCCGGTTCATAGCCTGCTTCCTGCAATGCGCCATGGATAAAACCATATTTGGCATCCATGATGGCGGTTTCGCTATCCTCCAGGGTCTCTTCCTTCACGCGCTTGGCTGCCTCATCACGGGCTGCAAAGATTTCCTTGGCCGATTTCAGATGGCTGACGTATTCCTCGGCGTGCTTATCATTCTCCAACAACTTGATAGAGAGGTATCGGGTAGAGTAGCGCTGGCGGATGGAATCATCTGCCTTCAGATATTTCTGGATATGTTCGATGCCGTGCTCTATCTCATGTCCGTGGTTGATGTGGATATGGCGATAGTGAGCGCTGGAATCTTCCTTGCCTTCGTAGAGTTCGATGATGGTCTCGAAGAGCTTGTCCACGCCTCGGCCATTGGTGAAGACGGTAGGAATCATCGAGATACCGAAGAGTTCGCCCAGTTTGTCGTAGTCGATGTTATCGCCACGCTTCTCGGTTTCATCAAACATATTGAGGGCGCAGACCATGCGGATGTGCATATCTATCAACTGTGTGGTGAGATAGAGATTGCGCTCCAGGTTGCTGGTGTCGATGACGTTGATGACGATATCCGGCGTATGCTCGATGAGCTGCTTGCGCACATAGAGTTCTTCCGGAGAATAGGCTGAAAGCGAATAGGTGCCTGGTAAATCTACCAGATTGAAGTGGTAGCCGTTGAAATCGGCTTCGCCCACCTTGGCATCCACGGTTACACCACTATAATTTCCAACACGTTCGTGAGCACCCGATGCGAAGTTGAAGAGGGAAGTCTTACCGCAGTTTGGGTTACCTACCAGTGCCACATTGATGACGCGGTGGAGTCGTTCTGCTTCCTGCTCAGCCAAAGCCTCGTTGCTGGCATTGTCTTTTCTTTCAGCCACGAGCATCTTGTCGCCGAGCGCCTGCTCGTCGCTATCGTTGGAATCTACTATTTTTGAGTCAATTACCTGCTGGCGGTCTTCTTCTTCCGCCTTGCTGAGCTTTGCATCGTTCTTGGCTTCATCAATGGAAACCACCTCGATATGGTCGGCTTCGCTGTGGCGGAGAGAAACTTCATAGCCCATAATCTTGTATTTTACTGGGTCCTGGAGTGGGGCGTTAAGGAGTACATCTACCTTCTTGCCCTTGATGAATCCCATCTCAATGACTCTCTTTCTGAAGCCACCGTGTCCTGATACCTTGACGATAACGGCGCTTTCACCTGTTTTAAGTTCTGATAATTTCATATATCTTTCCTTGTTTTAATCTTGTTCTTTTCTTTAGGGCATGACCTCATGGTCAACTCTTTTTCTTTTCGACTGCAAAAATACTAATAATTTTTGCAACTTGGTAGCAATAATGTAGTTTTAAAACAAAAATACCTAGAAATGATGAGAGTATCATCAAATCTAGGTATTCTTATCATTATTTCTGATGATGGATGTTCTTATACCTTATTACATATAAGAGCATCATCATTTTCTGTGATTACAGGTTTCTGCCGTGGCAGTTCTTAAACTTCTTGCCGCTTCCGCATGGACATGGGTCGTTAGGACGTGGCATGTGCTCGGCACGGTAAGGAGTGCGGTTTACCTGTGCGCCCTCTCGGGTATCCTGGTTTGCAGCTGCCTCCTGTGCCTCACGCTCTGCATCCAAATCTACCTTGCTCTCTACATAGTTCTGCTGAGTGTGCTGCTCAGGAGCTGCCTCCTGAACTGGCTGCTCTTGCTCCATTACTGGAATCTGACCACGCATCAGGATACTTGCAATACGGTCGTACATGTCATTGATCATGGCATCCCAAACCTTGGCACTCTCCAACTTAAAGATGAGGAGAGGATCCTTCTGCTCGTAGCTTGCATTCTGTACAGAGTGCTTCAGTTCGTCGAGCTTGCGGAGGTTCTCCTTCCAGTCGTCATCGATAATCTGGAGAACAACGCTCTTCTCAAACTCCTTCACTACGTTCTTAGCCTCGCTCTCGTATGCCTCCTTGAGGTTGCAAGGAATATTGTACATGCGCTTGCCGTCTGTGATAGGCACCATGATGCGCTCGTACATAGCACCCTGGTTTTCGTATACCTGCTTGATGATAGGCATAGCTGTAGCCTGGATGCGGTCTGTCTTACGCTTGAATGTAGCCATAGCCTCCTGGAAAGCACGCTCTGCCAAATCCTCACGTCTGCCGTTCTCATACTCATCCTCGTTGAATGGAATCTCCATAGCGAGAACTTTCAGGAACTCTTCCTTGGCACCGAAGAAGTCGTTGTTGTTAACGATGTTCAATACGCGGTCCCAGATGATGTTGGCAATATCCATACCGATACGCTCACCCATGAGGGCGTGGCGACGCTTCTCGTAGATAACGGTACGCTGACGGTTCATCACGTCATCATACTCCAAGAGGTGTTTACGGATACCGAAGTTGTTTTCCTCAACCTTGCGCTGAGCACGCTCGATGCTCTTGCTGATCATTGGGCTCTCGATACGCTCGCCATCCTCGAAACCGAGACGGTCCATAACCTTGGCGATACGCTCTGAAGCGAACAGACGCATCAGCTTATCCTCCAATGATACATAGAATACAGAAGAACCTGGGTCACCCTGACGACCAGCACGACCACGGAGCTGACGGTCTACACGGCGGCTCTCATGACGTTCTGTACCGATGATGGCAAGACCACCTGCAGCCTTTACCTCTGGAGTCAGCTTGATATCGGTACCACGACCTGCCATGTTGGTAGCGATGGTTACGGCACCCTTACCGTTTACTGAGCGACCTGCCTCGGCTACGATCTGAGCCTCCTGCTGGTGCAGCTTAGCGTTCAATACATTATGAGGAATGTTACGCATCTTCAACATCTTGCTCAACAACTCAGAAATCTCGACAGATGTTGTACCTACCAAGACTGGGCGGCCAGCATTACGTGTTTCCTCGATTTCGTCGATAACTGCACGATATTTCTCGCGGGCAGTCTTGTATACACGGTCATCCAAGTCCTTACGCTGGATAGGGCGGTTGGTTGGAATCTCAACAACATCGAGTTTGTAGATATCCCAGAACTCACCTGACTCTGTACTTGCTGTACCGGTCATACCTGCGAGTTTGTGGTACATACGGAAGTAGTTCTGAAGTGTGATGGTAGCAAAGGTCTGTGTAGCAGCCTCTACCTTTACGTGCTCCTTAGCTTCAATAGCCTGGTGCAAACCATCGCTCCAGCGACGGCCTTCCATGATACGTCCTGTCTGCTCATCCACAATCTTCACCTGTCCGTCCATGACAACATATTCGTCGTCCTTATTGAACATGGTGTAACCCTTCAGGAGCTGCTGCAAGGTGTGAACACGTTCGCTCTGTACACCATAGTGAGCCAGCATCTCGTCTTTCTTGTCAAGACGCTCCTGGTCGGTAAGGTCTGTACGTGCCTCGAGTTCACTCATTTCTGTTGTGATATCAGGCAATACGAAGAGTTCCTTGTCGTTTACCTGCTTAGCCAACCAGTCGGTTCCCTTATCGGTAAGGTCGGCAGAATTCATTTTCTCGTCTACTACGAAGTACAATGGCTCAGTAGCCTTAGGCATCTCACGGTTATTGTTTGCCATGTAGTACTCCTCGGTTTTCAGCAGACCAGCCTTGATACCTTCCTCAGAAAGATACTTGATCAATGGCTTGTTCTTAGGCAATGCCTTGTAAGAACGGAAGAGTGCGAGGAAGCCTTCATCAAGGAGTTCCTGATTCTTAGCTTTTGTACCTTCGTTAATCTTCTGCTTAGCCTCGGCGAGCAATTCTGTAGCCTGCTTGCGCTGTACCTCATAAAGTTTCTCAACCAATGGCTGATACTGCTCAAACATCTGGTCGTCGCCCTTTGGAATAGGACCAGAGATGATCAATGGGGTACGGGCATCATCAATCAACACTGAGTCGACCTCATCGACGATGGCGTAGTTGTGCTGGCGCTGTACCAGATCGGCTGGGTTGGTAGCCATGTTATCACGAAGATAATCGAAACCGAACTCGTTGTTGGTACCGAAGGTGATATCTGCCAGGTATGCCTTGCGACGCTCGTCGGAATTAGGACGGTGCTTGTCGATACAATCTACAGAGAGACCGTGGAACATATAGAGAGGTCCCATCCACTCAGAGTCACGCTTAGCCAAATAGTCGTTCACGGTAACGACGTGAACACCATTGCCAGTCAAGGCATTCAGGAAGATAGGAGTTGTACCTACAAGGGTCTTACCCTCACCGGTAGCCATCTCGGCAATCTTACCCTGATGGAGAACAACACCACCGAAGAGCTGTACATCGTAGTGAATCATTTCCCATTTCATATCATTACCGCCGGCTGTCCAGTGGTTGTGATAGATAGCCTTGTCGCCATCGATGGTAACGAAGTCGTTAGCTGGATTAGAAGCCAGCTCGCGGTCGAAGTCGGTAGCAGTAACTATTGTTTCCTCGTTCTCTGCGAAACGGCGAGCAGTATCCTTAACGATAGCGAAAACCTGAGGCAAAACCTCGTTGAGGGCTACCTCATACTTGTCGAGTGCTTCCTGCTCTAACTTGTCGATCTGATTGAAGATACCTTCACGCTCATCGATAGGAGTGTCTTCAATTTTAGCCTTGAGTTCAGCAATCTTAGCCTTCTCTTCCTTGGCGTACTCCTGTACGTACTTTTGAAGTTCTTTTGTTTTTGCACGAAGTTCGTCATTGCTTAAGGCCTGCATCTTAGGATACTCTGCCTTGATCTTTTCTACGATTGGCTGGATCAACTTCATATCGCGAGTTGACTTGTTGCCAAACAATGACTGGAGAATTTTGTTAAAGTTCATTGTATATTTATTTTTTATTATTATTCGATGATGTTTGGGAGTAAAATCTCCTGTTGTTTATAACTAGCTTGCAAATTTACTAAAAATATCTGTAAATCTGCAAGGAATTGCCAATTATTACCTGTTTTTATGGCAAATCTTCTGAGTTTTGCTTACTGAAAGCATAAAATCAGCAGTCTGGACCTCGAATAACAATACTCCCATACGGAACTTTGTATCTATGCTCCGTAGGGGAATCATAATAAATATGTGAATGAATGTCTGTCAGAATGTCAGAAGAATTGGCGACAAGTGTTGCCGACAGGATAGGATGATGCGTTGCGATGCTCTCATCTTCTGATGCCGCTTTGATGGCTTTGAGCACGCAGAGAATGTCCTCCTCCAATGCCTTCGCCTCCGGTTGCTGGATGAATTCATCGTAGGATATATCCGTAAGCGCAAACTTCAGCGCCTGCTGATAAGTCTGCGCCTCCATGCCGGTTGCCGCCAGGACAACCAAAAGGGCTGTGATATATCTGTTTACCATCATTGTTGTTTATCTTCTTCTGTATGGAAAACGATATTGTGCCAATCGTTTCCTTACGTATATTTTAATGTCTATTTATTCTTTCTGAATTTCTTTACAATATGCTTCTGCAAACCATAATTGTTTGGACTTAAATCCATCATGGTCGACTTGACGCAGTATCTCGCTAGCAAAGAAAGTGCCAAAATACTCATACCCTCAGCATAGTTCTGCCATATCTGCATGAACAGGGCAATGAGCAGAAGCCATCCCAGGAGTTCGAAATACCAATACTGGCGACCTGCTTTCATCCTCTTGACAGTCTTCCAGGCAAAGATGAGGTTGAGCGGATTCAGTATCAGAATCTGGAAATTTATCTGTACGGTAGGATGCTGCGAGAAGATCATGGTAAAGAGAATCAGTCCCGGTAATCCTGTCAGAACAAGCAGGATGGCATCAAACCACCAGTAGTTTTTCTTTTTTACACATTCTCTTACCGTTGTTCCTATGATGATGATTGCCAGGGCTATGGCTATCATTTGTGGTGTAACAGGAGTATCGTCTGTTATTTGTGCCTGGACTGGGATAATATCGGATGTTTCATCTACCAGGGTGATATAGCCGCTGTCACTTGTTGTATTGGTTTTGCCGTCTGTAGTCTGAGATGCATCAATAAAGTCGGTTCTTCCTTCTGTGGCAAAGTCTTTGCTCAGATTGTCTGGCAAGAATTCCCATTCTCTTTGTGAGATAGGGCGGTCTGCCTGACAACCCAAAAGAAGGTCATTGCCGAATCTTGCCCAGCGGTGCTGTCCGTTGAGTTTGTGAATCTCTTCCCTGTAGGTAGAAGTGGTAGGGATATCTTTAAAGTTGGTACTCTGGTTCCCAATGTTGGAGAGAATCATCTCGCGTGCCCGGGTCGTACAATTATCATAGAAGAAATTGTAGCGGTATACGCGGTTCTCCGGCTGTGCATTCTTGTCGATGCTTCTCAGAATTCCCAGTTTCTCTGTACGGGAGAGACGGAGGTGCTGCTGTCTTATCCATCTGCCTTCATGTGCATATTCGGCAATGAAGTCGCTCATCGGGTAGATGCCAATCTGATAGTCGGTGAGTCCGAAAACAAAACGGAGTACAAAGCAACTTTGGTTAAAACTGAACATACCCCAGTTGACGGCAACATCAGTTCCCATAGCTTTGTTCTGTATGCGGAGAGCGGTATGTCCATAATACGACCACACCTCCTGACCTGGTCCGCAAGTCAGGAGAGAAATGTCAACAGAATCGAGCCACGCAGTAGCTTCTTCATTGACACGACTGTTCTGCACAGAAATATCAGAGTCTTTGTCTCTTGAAAAATCCTGTGCAGCCACTTCAGTAGTTAAATTGATTAAAATTACTGCTAAAATGGCACTAAAAATATGCTTAAAACGTTTCACGATGCAAAAATACCTTATTATTTTCAATTATCCTTCTTTTTTCTAGATTTTTTTTAATACTTTTGCACTCTGAATATAATTTTGAATGATTATTAAAGAATGAGAAAGCTTTTTTTAGCAACCCTATTGTTGGGTTCAGCCCTTATGGTTAATGCCCAAAGTGGTACTAATTCGCCATACAGCCAGTATGGTCTTGGCATCTTGTCGGACCAGACTTCTGGTTTTAATCGCGGTATGAATGGAGTCGGTCTCGGCTTTCATGAGCATAATCAGGTAAACTATCTCAACCCTGCATCTTATGCTTCGATTGATTCGATGACTTTCATCCTTGATGCCGGTATCTCTGGTCAGGTGACAAATTTTGAAGAGAATGGTGTGAAGAAGAATGCCAACAACTCAAATTTTGAGTATGTTGTTGCAGGCTTCCGCTTGCTGCCACATGTAGGTATGAGCTTCGGTATCATTCCTTTTACCAATGTTGGCTATAATTATTCTGCATCAGAATGGGTGAATGCTGACAAGGAAGCTTACTATACTAATACTTATTCCGGCGATGGTGGTTTGCATCAGGCATACATCGGCGCTGGTTGGGAACCGGTCAAGGGCTTGGCCGTAGGTGCCAACTTCTCATATCTCTGGGGTAGTATAGACAGAAGTGTATCAAACAGCTACAGCAATTCTTATTACAAGACCCTCACCCGTTACTATTCTATGCAGGTGAACAGCTATAAGGTTGATTTCGGTGTACAGTATACCCATCAGTTCTCAAAGAAAGATTGGGCTACCGTGGGTGTCACCTTCTCGCCAGGACATGGTCTGGGGGCTTCTGCTGATATGAATATCATTTCTAATGATACTCAGAATGGTGTTACCGATACCACTGCTTACTCTATTGACAAGGCTTATAAGTTGCCTACCATGATTGGTGCGGGTGTGATGTGGAATCATAACAACCAGTGGAAGGTAGGCTTTGATTACAGTCTGCAGAAGTGGGGTAGCTTGGGTTATCCTAGTTTTGATGGTACCAATTACACTTTGCAGGATGGCATCTACAAAGATAGAAGCAAGTTTAATCTTGGTGCCCAGTATTGCTATGGAGAGCGTAGCCGTGCTTTCTTCAAGCGTGTTCAGTATCGTGTAGGTGCCAGCTATGCCACACCTTATTTTAAGATGAATGGTGTTGATGGTCCGAAGGAAATCTCCGTGAGTGCTGGTTTCGGTATTCCTATCATGAACGCTTACAACAACCGCTCTATGCTGAATATCAGCGGTCAGTGGGTGAAGAGTTCAGCTAAGGATCTGATTAAGGAAAATTCTTTCCGTATCAATATCGGATTCACATTCAACGAGGATTGGTTTAAGAAGTGGAAGATGGATTAATCTTCCGCTTATATATAATAATGTATAGAATCTCTATATAATAATGTATAGAATAAAAGGCTCTTATGTTGTCGGTATCCTGATGTTCCTGATTTTGGCTGGTTGCCAGAACCAGGTAGAACATACTGCGCCCGCCATCCGTCCGCAAGACTCGGTGGCGATGATGACGTCGTATGGTGTAAATACATTGGTAAGCGACTCGGGAGTTATGAAATATCGCATCGTAACAGAACGGTGGGAGGTGAATACCAGCAAGAATCCATCTTTGTGGATCTTTGATAAGGGACTTTTGCTGGAGCAGTTTGATGAGAAATTCCATATTAATAGTTATATCCAGTGTGATACAGCTTATTATTATGATCAGCAGAAGATATGGAAGCTTTATGGTAGGGTGAGCATCCTGACCAAAGATGGTTTGCGCTTCAATAGTGAGCAACTTACCTGGGACCAGAATAAGCACGAATTGTCAAGTAACGTGTTCAGCAAACTTGTTACTCCGGAAAGAACGCTTCAGGGTTCTCATTTCTGGAGTGATGAAAAGATGACACGCTATTATGTGAGCAATTCGAAGGGTAGCTTTGAAAAGGGAGACCTGACAGGAGGTGGTGGTGCTGCCGATACTTTGAGTAGCCAGCCTGATTCTGTCAAGAATAACTTCCGTCAGCCGGCTACACCTGTCAGAGCCACTACGATTCCTATCCTGCACTAATTAAAAAAGAAAAAGATAT
>ENA-OQHV01000104-OQHV01000104.1-human-gut-metagenome-genome-assembly--contig:-NODE-104-length-11518-cov-2.133878_pt1 | contig 11518 bp, 8 predicted proteins | sample MGYA00242641_ERZ504732 | MGnify/ENA primary metagenome ERZ504732 (study PRJEB26092, sample SAMD00036222) | human gut metagenome | host: Homo sapiens | study: EMG produced TPA metagenomics assembly of...
TGCTTGTCTTCTTTTCGCAACACTAAGGTAAGTGAAAATTCTGACATGGCAAAATCCTGGGTAACTTTTTGTTGCTCAGGCACTTATAAATAATGTTAAACTATAGTGTTGCGGAATTAAGGATAATATAATAAGGTGACTGACAATAAATTATAAATCTAAAAATAATTGTAACAATGAACAGAAAGAAATTGTTAATATCACTCGCTATGGCTATGCTGTCAATGGCGGGACTGGCTGCAGATAATCTGCCGGCACTCCGTGTGGAGGGTAGGAACCTGGTGGATGCCAATGGTAAGATTGTTGTCTTGCATGGCGTAATGGATACGCCAAACCGCTACTTCAACGGTTGGAGATGGCAACAGTGGAAGCCTGATTATTCTGAAGCCGACATCAAACCTTGCTTGGAATATTTCTCTAAGCAGTTTTCTGCCATCACCGACAAGAAGCAGGGTGCTTATTGTACCGTGTTCCGATTGCACATGGATCCATGCTGGACCAACGATCCGGCAAAGAAAGTAGAAAACGAGGCTGATATCTCGGCATTCAACATGGCGCGCTACCGTCGCTATCTCCAGAAACTCTACATTCCTCTCATCAAGGATGCTATAGCACATGGACTTTACGTCATCGTACGTCCACCGGGTGTCTGCCCTGGTGATATCAGTGTTGGCGACAGGTACAACAGCTATCTGAAGGGTATCTGGAAAGCATTTGCTGTCGATGAATACATCAAGCAGAATGAAGGAGTAATCTCCATCGAACTTGCCAACGAGCCTGTGAGAGTACATCTTTCAGACGGAACGAATTCGGAAAGGGCTTTGCATGACTACTTCCAGCCGGTGGTGGATGTGATTCGCGAGCAGGGCTTCAAGGGAATCATCTGGGTTCCGGGCGCAGGTTATCAGAGTCAGTACCAGGATTACGTCAAGTATCCTATCACCGATAGCGAGGACAACTTCTCTTATGCAGTACATGTTTATTCCGGGTGGTATGGAAATATGACCGATAAGAATTACGATCACGATACTTTCATCCGCAACTTCAAAAGTCAGGTGCCGATGGTAGAGACGAAGCCTATCATGGTAACGGAGATAGACTGGAGTCCGGAAGATCCGGACAAGGCGAGCGAAGGTCACTATAATGAGTGGGGACAGTGGATACAACCTAACCTGGGAAGCTGGGCAACAGCATCTACCTCGAAATGGGGATTGGCATGGAAGGCAGTTCACGACCACTTTGGCAATATCGGAATGACGATTACCCATCCACAGGAATATTATGATATTGATGTATATCTTAAAACGGGCAAGGTGATTCCGGGTTTCCAGAATGCCAAGAAACACGGATTGTTCGAAGAATGTTGCGGCTATGCCTGTATGAACTGGTATAAAGAGTGGTATTTGAAACAAAATACAACAGGAATTAAACAATTAGAAACCCAGGCAGACGTGGTTTCCACCTTATATTATAATATAGAAGGAAAAGAGGTTGAAAAGCCAACTGCAGGTGTTTATATAATAAAACAACTGTTAAGTAATGGAAAAATACGTTTTCGCAAGGTTTTTCTGAAATGATAAACTTTCTGTTACACCACGCAAAGTTTGTTTCGAAAGAAATCCATACCTTTGCCGCCGTGAATAAACAGTTTTTTGTGCACGCCTAAATTTTTAAAGCATAAATCAAAAATGAATAGAACATGATTGAACAAGTGTTAACAATGAAACGGACAGCAGCCTTATGCTTGGTGGGAGCTTTCTGCAGCCTGAATGCTCAGGCACAGAATATCCAGGTCAAGGGTAATCTTGTTGACGGTACAGGTGAGCCTCTGATAGGTGCCACTGTAAAAGTGAAAGGTAATGCCAGCGTCGGTGCGGTCACGACTTAGATGGTAATTTCAGCATCAGTGTTCCTTCTGAGAATTCTATCCTCGTATTTACATACGTAGGTATGAAGACCAAGGAAGTAAAGATTGGTACGAAGAGAGAGTGAAACTTACTCTTGAAGACGACAATGCCATTGGCGAAGTTGTAGTCGTTGGTTATGGTCAGCAGAAGAAGGCTTCTGTCGTGGGTGCCATTACCCAGACCACAGGTAAGGTTCTGGAACGCGCAGGTGGTGTTTCTGATATCGGTTCTGCCCTGACAGGTAATCTGCCAGGTGTGATTACATCATCTTCATCAGGTATGCCTGGTGATGAGGATCCTAAGATTGTGATTCGTGGTGTGAGCTCTTGGAACTCTTCTGACCCTCTCATTCTTGTGGATGGTATCGAGCGCCCTATGTCGAGTGTGGATATCCATTCCGTGCAGTCTATCTCTGTATTGAAGGATGCTTCTGCCACCGCCGTCTATGGTGTGAAGGGTGCGAATGGTGTCATCCTGATTACCACCAAGCGTGGTACAGAAGGCAAGGCTAAGATTTCTGCCAGTGCAAGCACTGCGATCAAGCTGGTGTCTAAGTTGCCTGAGACCTACGGTTCTGCCGATGCGCTCTATTATGTGAACCAGGCAATCAAGCATGAGTTGGGACTCTCACCTTCAAGCTGGGGTGACATCCGCTCTACCGACTTCATCAACAACTATAATGCTCCTGCAGGTAGTATCGATCCGGAGACCGGATTGCTGATGAGCGAGCGTTATCCTGATGTAGATTGGCAGAAGGAACTCTTCAAGACTACGCCATGTCTTACAATGCCAATGTGAACATCGCAGGTGGTACCAAGGCTGTGAAGTACTATGCAGCCATCGACTATCAGCACGAGGGTGACCTCTTCCGCGAGTGGAATAACAATCGTGGTTATACCAGTGGTTACGGATTCAACCGTATCAACGTTCGTTCCAATCTCGACTTCCAGCTCACCAAGACTACCACGCTGAAGGCAAACCTTTCGGGTAGCCATGGTATCCGCAAGTCACCTTATGGTTTGGAGAAAGGCTCATGGGCTGAGTCCCAGCTCTGGCAGGCAGCTTACTCAGCACCTCATGATAACTTCCTGCCACAGTATAGCGATGGTGTTTGGGGCTATTTCCCTAAAGATCCGCAAGGCTCTCCTAACTCTGTGACCCAGCTTGCACTTCATGGTGAGCAGTCAACCACCACAACCCGTATCAACACCGACTTTACGCTCGAGCAGGATCTTTCCTTTATTACTAAGGGATTGAAGGCATCTGCCATCGTATCTTGGGATAACGTATTTGTGGAGGCAAGCCGAGGTATCAACGACCTCGACCATGCAGCCCAGTATAAGTATATCGACCCTGTAACGGGTGTGGTAACCTATAAGGAGAAGCCAGGCGGTAAAAATAACTTTGATTTTGTGGAGACCATCGCATGGAAGACTGATGCAGGTAAGCTCAACAACGATCTTACCCAGCGTAACCTCTTCTATCAGGCACAGCTCTATTGGGGACGCAAGTTCGGCAAGCACGATGTAACAGCTATGGGCGTATTCAACCGCTCTGAGCGTGCTACGGGTTCTCAGTTTACCAACTACCGTGAGGACTGGGCATTCCGTACCACCTATAATTATGACGATCGCTACATGTTCGAGTATAACGGTGCCTACAACGGTTCGGAGAAGTTCTCCAAGGACAATCGTTTTGCCTTTTTCAATTCTGGTGCTATCGGTTGGAACGTAGCCAACGAGAAATGGTTCAAGCCTGTGGCTGAAACAAAGGTATTCGGTAGAATCTGATTGATATCCTCAAGCTTCGCTACTCTTATGGAGAGATTGGTGAGGATAATGTATGGGAACGCTGGCTCTACCAGACCACTTGGGCTTATGGTGGCAAGACCCATCTTGATTCAACCAACCCAAACAACGAATCCATTTATACTTGGTATAAGGAAGCGAAGGTAGGTAACCCAGATATCCATTGGGAGAAGGCCATCAAGAAGAACTTCGGTATCGACTATGCTTTCCTCGGTGGTCTCGTAGCCGGTTCGCTTGAGTTCTTCAGCGAGAAGCGTTCCGACATCATGATTGCCGGCAGCAGCCGTTCGGTGCCTTCCTATTTCGGTGCTTCTGCTCCTTTCCTGAACAAGGGTAGAACCAAGACCACAGGTTATGAGCTTGAAGTTCGACTGAAGTATGATTTTGCCAACGGTATCCATGCCTATGCCAATATGAACATGACGCATGCAAAAATGTTGTTACCGAGCATGACGACCCAGAGTTGCTTCCTGCATACCAGAAGAACATGGGATTCTCCATCGGACAGGGCAAGAGCTATCTCGACAATGGTACAGCACAGTCTTGGGATGATGTCATCGCAATGACTCCTCATAATACCAACGACAACCAGAAGTTGCCAGGTCAGTATATCATCACCGACTTCAATGGTGACGGTGTGATTGATACCAATGATAGTGCGCCTTATGGCTTTACAGGTACTCCTCAGAACACCTACAATGCCACTATCGGTATTGATTACAAGGGATTCAGTATCTTTGCGCAGTTCTATGGCGTAAACAACGTGAGCCGCTATGTAGCATTCAACTCACTGCCTAAGCCATACCTTCACACGGTGTTCAAGGAGGGTGCTTACTGGTCACCATCAACTCCAAACGGTATTCCTTCACTTCGCATGAACTCTACGCCAAGTTACTATGAGGGTACCCGCTTCCTCTACGATGGTTCGTTCTGCCGCTTGAAGAACCTGGAGGTGGCTTATACCTGGAATGACGGATGGATCAAGAGTCTCGGTCTCTCGATGTTGAAGGTTTATGTAAATGGTAACAACCTCTTCCTCTGGACAGATATGCCTGACGACCGTGAGTCGAACTTCGCAGGTACAGGTCTTGCTTCTCAGGGTGCATACCCTACAATGAAGCGTATCAACTTCGGTATCAAGTTAGAGTTGTAAACAGCGTTAATATAACACATTATTTATTATGACAAGAATAATTTCTAAATATAAGTCTGCCTGCCTGGCGTTGGCATTGGGATGTTCTCTCGCCCTGACTACCAGCTGTACAGACTATCTTGACAAGTCACCAGAATCGGATGTATCTCCAGAGGCTGCTTTCAAGAATTTCAAGAATTTCCAGGGCTTTACAGAGGAGCTTTATCTCTGTATTCCTGACTTCTCCAAGAGTTACTGGACAACGTGTTGGAACTGGGGAGAGGATGATATCCAGGCTGTGGGCTCGACTACCTCATGGGCTACAAGGTTGACCAGGGTGACTTCTGGGGCTGGCAGAAAGAGTTTGACGGATGGGGTGCATGCTTCATGGATCAGGCTGATACGTTTGATCCTAATGACCGTTTCAAGCGTGGTCTCTGGAAGGCTGCATGGTACGGTATCCGTAAGGCAAATCTGGGTCTGGAGAATATGAACCTGATGACGGCTGCCACCCAGGAGGAGAAGAATACCATCAAGGGTCAGTTGCTCTTCTTCCGTGGATGGCTTCATTTCCAGCTGATGCAGTATTTCGGTGGTCTGCCATATATTGATCATACCATAGCTGCCGACCAGCCAATGACTCTTCCTCGTGAAACCTGTCAGGCATGTGCCGAGAAGGCTGCTAAAGACTTCCGTGAGGCTGCAGAGCTTCTGCCTATCGACTGGGATAAGTCTTCTGTTGGTCGCAATACATTAGGCAAGAATGGCTTCCGCATCAACAAGATTACCGCACTTGCCTATGAAGGCAAATCACTCTTGTGGGCAGCTTCTCCACTGGTGAAGAACTGCGATGCCAAGATGAACGTAAACGGCAATGCCAGCACCTACGATTACGATACCAACTATGCACAGCAGGCTGCCGAGGCACTTGGCGAACTCCTTACTCTTGTTGAGACAGGACAGACCCAGTACAAGCTCGTGGATTTTGCTGATTACTCAGATCTGTTCTATACCTGGAACAAGAACATGCTTCCTCCAGGTTCTACCGAGAATATTCTCCGTGATATTCCAGCCGATGCATGGCAGAACTCTCACTTCGGAGTGTTCACCGAGTTTGGCGGTCAGATTCTTACAGGTGGTCAGGCTTCCTCACAGCCTACAGCCAACTACGTAAACTATTATGGTATGGCGAATGGTCTTCCTCTCGATGACCCAGAGTCTGGTTTCGACCCAACCCATCCTTGGAAGAACCGTGACCCACGTTTCTATCACGACATCGTATATGATGGAGTAAAGGTGGTAGAGGGAATCATCAAGCCGGATGCCAACCGATATGCCAACCTCTATACAGGTGGTACTTACCGTGACGATATCAACGAGAGCCGCACTGGTTACCTGCTCTATAAGTTCATTCCTATGATCGCCAACAACTATGATATGGGTAGTACTTATAACAAGTTGTACATTGATGTGCCTTACCTGCGTCTTGCCGACTGTTACCTGATGTATGCCGAGGCTTGTGCAGCCGTAGGTGGAGCCACCGCTTCAGCCAAGTGCTCACTCACAGCTCTCGATGCAGTGAACAAGATTCGCGAGCGTGCCGGAGTAGAAGGCGTAGCAGCCAAGTTTACTGGCAACAAGGACAAGTTCATGGATGAGGTTCGCCGCGAGCGTGCCGTAGAGCTTGCTTTCGAAGGTCATCGTTTCAACGACCTGCGCCGCTGGTTGCTTCTCGACAAGGCACCATACAACATCAAGACATCGCAGGAGTTTGTACGTGCAGGAAAGTTTGATCCAAAGAATCCACAGAACACCGAGGTTTCCGGTTTCACGGAGAAGACCATTCTTACCCGCCACTTCACAAGCAAGCACTGGTGGATGCCTCTGAAGAAGAAAGACACCAGTATCTATCCTGAGATGTTCCAGAATCCAGGTTGGTAATAGAGTGTGAATCAAGAAAACAATTAAAAGAATAAAGAAGGAAAAATTATGAACAACATAATTTCAAGATATAAAGCGATTCTTCCGGTTTCCCTCTTCGCTCTCTCTGCACAAGGAGTGATGGCACAGGATGCCACAGAAGCAGACACCATCAACGTGGCATTCCGCAAGGCGGATGCCCGTGATGTAATCACTCCTGTCAGCACGGTCAAGGTGAAGAATCTGCTGGAGAAGAACTACAATACCTATAGCCTCGACAATATGCAGGCTTTGGCTGCAGGTTATAACGGGTCGCTGTGGAACCAGGGTGATGCACTCGTGCTGATTGACGGTGTGCCACGTGATGCAAACAATGTTTTGCCAACGGAGATAGAAGACATTACCTTCCTCAAGGGTGCTTCTGCCGTTGTTCTCTATGGTAGCCGTGCTGCAAAGGGTGTTATCCTCATCACAACAAAGCGTGGTAAGATTGAACCGCTGAAGATAAGCGCCCGTGCCAACTATCAGATGAGTGTAGCGAAGTCTTATCCTACCTACCTCGATGGTGCGCAGTATATGACGCTTTACAATCAGGCTCTTGCCAATGATGGTCTTTCTGCTAAATATTCAGATGAAGACATCTATAACACGGCTGCAGGTACCAATCCTTACCGTTATCCAAACCAGCAGTTCTATAATTCTGATTACCTCAAGAAGACCAAGTCTCGCTACGATGTGACGGCTGAGTTCGAGGGTGGTGGCAAGTTTGCACAGTTCTATACCAACGTGAGCTACTACCGCGAGGGTGATTTCCTGAATTTCGGTGAAGGAAAGAACAACTATACCGACCGTCTGAACGTACGTGGTAACATCGACCTGCAGCTCGCTGACTGGGCTTCTGGTTGGGTGAATGCCAACGCTACCTATTATAACCAGCATGGTTCAAACAGCGAATTTTGGAAGGCAGCTTCTACATTGCGCCCTAACCGTGTGGCTCCATTCATCCCGCTGTCTTATCTTGACCCGATGGATGCCAATTCTCTGGCTCTCATCAATAACTCAAGAAATATCATCACCAATCCTGCGGGATTGCCAGCCGGAAAGTATTTTCTGGGTGCTACACAGGAAGACCAGACCAATGCCTTCGCAGATATGTATGCAGCAGGTTACAACACCTGGACTTCCCGCCAGATGCAGTTTGATACTGGTGTCAAGTTTGATCTCTCTTCTTTGCTGAAGGGATTGAGCTTCAAGACCATGTTTGCGGTTGACTATTCTACGTCATACACAACATCCTTGAACGACAGTTATGCAACCTTCGGTGTCAACTGGACACAGTTTGACGGCAAGCAGATTATCGGTTCCGTCACACAGTATGGCGAGGATAAGCATACGGGTACTTTGAACTCCAGCAACTCAGCAGAGCGCCAGACTCTTGCCTGGACCGGACAGTTTGACTACGTTAACTCCTTCGGCAATCACAATGTCAATGCCACCTTGCTCGCCAATGGTTATCAGCAGACCATCAGCGGTGAGTATCACAAGGTAAGCAATGCCAACCTGGGACTTCTCGTGTCATACAACTATGCACATAAGTACTATGCCGACTTGGCAGCCAATGTGGTACATTCGGCAAAGCTTCCTGAGGGCAACCGCAATGCCATCTCTCCATCGGCAACTCTCGGCTGGAGACTCTCTGAAGAGAATTTCCTGAAGGATGTAAACTGGCTCAATGACCTCCGTCTTACCGCAGGTTATACCGTTTTGAACCAGGATCTTGATATTGCTGAGTACTTCATGTATGAGAATATCTTCACGGCTACCGGTACATGGTGGGGATGGTCTGACGCCAACAACAGCATCCAGACTTCCGACTCGCAGCGTGGTGGTAACGACAAGCTGGGCTTCATCAAGCGCAAGGAGTTCAACGTAGGTTTGAATGGTGCCTTGTTCAGTAACCGACTCAGCTTTGCCGTAAACTACTACAACACGGTGACTGATGGCTTGCTCGCTCAGCCAGATTACATCTATCCAAGCTATATGCATACCTACTGGCCTGTATCTACATTCGTGCCATACATCAACTATGGTAAGAATCGCCGCACAGGTGTTGACTTCTCTCTCGGTTACAAAGACAAGGTGGGAGACTTCGAATATGGTATCCAGGCATTCGGACAGACCAACAGTTCAAAGAACCTGAAGGTTGCAGAGTATGTAGAGTATGACTACATGCGTACAGAAGGCAAGCTCACTGATGCCCTTTGGGGATATGAGTGCTTAGGCTACTACAACAGTCAGGATGAAATTGACAATGATAAGGTCAAGAGCTCTTTCGGTACAGTAAAGCCAGGTGATCTGAGATACAAGGACCAGAATGGAGATAATATCATCGACAGCAAGGACCGCGTGGTTATCGGTCGCTGGAGCGCCAAGTTCACCGGTGGTATGAATCTTACCTTGAAGTACAAGAACTTCACTCTCTTCGCCATGTTGACAGGTCAGTTTGGTGGCAATGCTCTCAAGGACGATACCTACAACTGGGTTTACGGTGAGCGTAAGTACAGTGATGTGGTACTCGGTGCCTGGACAGAGAGTAAATACAAGAACGGTGAGTCTATCACCTATCCTCGTCTGACAACACAGAGTGGTGACAACAACTTCTGTGCTTCCGACTACTGGATGTATTCTACAGACCGTATCGACTTGAGCCGCGTGCAGCTTACCTACGACTTCAACAAGTCTCTCTTCGGAGACAATAGCTTGGTTAAGGGCTTGCAGGTATATGTCAATGGCAGCAGCCTCCTGACGATAGCCGGTGAGCGCAAGCAGATGGAACGCAATGTAGGTTCTGCTCCTCAAACCCGCAGTTTCACCATCGGTGCAAAGGTTGAGTTCTAATATAGAAAATTAAGATAACGAAAATGACAAAAGTGATGAACAACTTACTATCAAAATATAAAATTGGTGGAGTGGTGCTCGGACTGGCTCTTTCGATAGGATTGACAAGCTGTGACGACATGTTTAAGCCTGCCATCGAAAACCATCTGGGTTTCGAGTATATGTACGACCATCCAGACTATGCAGATGGTTTGCTTGGCAACGCCTATACCCGTTTGCCAAACGGCTCTTACTCATTCAATGATGTTGCAACAGACGATGCCGTAAGCAACGATGCTACCGACTCTTATCGTAAGATGACTGGCGTAGATAGCTGGACTTCAAGCAACAATCCGGTGGAAACCTGGCGCAACTGTCGTGCAGCCATCCAGTATATTAACCTTTTCCTTGCCAATGTGGATAAGGTAAACTGGAACAGCGATGAGGTAGTGCGTGCCATGTATGAGCAGCGTTATATCGGCGAGGCCAAGGGTTTGAGAGCACTCTTCATGTACTATCTGCTCCGTGCCCATGGTGGTTTGGATGCCAATGGAAAACTCCTCGGTGTTCCTAACGATCTTGTGCCAACAAATGTAAGTCAGATTTCAATTCTCTGGAGGTGCGTGCTTCTTATGCCGACTGCATGAAGCAGCTCATTGCGGATGCAGAAGAGGCTGTACGTGTACTTCCTGTTGATTACAAGGATACGGATAACGAGACAATGACCGTTAGTTGCCTTGGCAAATCCTATACAGTTACAAAGGCTACTTACAATCGTGTATTTGGTACCAACTTCGCCGGACGCTTAAGTGGTCGTATCGCCCGTGCCGTTCTTGCACAGGCTACATTGATGGCTGCATCTCCAGCCTTTGCCAGTGGCAGCGGCGTAACCTACGAGCAGGCAGCCCAATATGCTAAGGCTGTGCTCGACCTCAATGGCGGCATTTCAGGCATTGATACAAATGGTTTGGAGTGGTATGCAGACCCAAACATGAAGGATCTTACAGCGGCAGAATGTCCTAAGGAAGTACTCTGGCGTACAGAGAAGAGCGAGAACAATGATTTGGAGACCAAGTACTACCCACCATCAATCTATGGTCAGGGTCGTATCAATCCAACCCAGAATCTTGTAGATGCATTCCCTGCTGCCAACGGTTATCCTATTACAGATGCCAAGAGCGAATATGACCCAGCTAATCCATACGCAAACCGTGACCCACGTCTGGCTAAGTACATTATCTATAACGGACAGACAGCCGGTTCAGGAAATGCCGTCATCAATACACAGGCAGACAATGCTACTAATCTCGATGGTCTCAACAAGGACGTTTCCAAGTCAACCCGCACAGGTTACTATATGAAGAAACTCCTCCGTCAGGACATCAACCTGGATCCTACGGTAAACGGCAAGGCTTATCATTATACAGCCCGCATCCGTTACACAGAGCTTTATCTGGATTATGCCGAGGCAGCCAATGAGGCTTATGGTCCTAAGGGTGGTACAGGTTACTCAGCCTACGATGTCATCAAGGCAATCCGTGAGCGTGCAGGCTTGGGAGAGTTTGGCGATGATCCATACCTGGAAGAGTGTGCACAGAGCAAGGAAAAGATGCGTGACTTGATTAGAAACGAGCGCCGCATCGAGCTTTGCTTCGAAGGCTTCCGCTTCTGGGATCTGCGTCGCTGGAAGGCTAACCTCACAGAGGAGGCAAAGGGTATGAGTATCACCAACGAAGAGGCTGGCAAGAAATATACTCCAATCTCAGTGGAAACACGTAACTTCAAGGAGAATGCCTTCTATGGTCCTATACCATACGACCAGATTCTTAATTTCCCATCACTCGTTCAGAACGCTGGATGGTAAAAAGAACAAC
>ENA-OQHV01000106-OQHV01000106.1-human-gut-metagenome-genome-assembly--contig:-NODE-106-length-11416-cov-2.020994_pt1 | contig 11416 bp, 10 predicted proteins | sample MGYA00242641_ERZ504732 | MGnify/ENA primary metagenome ERZ504732 (study PRJEB26092, sample SAMD00036222) | human gut metagenome | host: Homo sapiens | study: EMG produced TPA metagenomics assembly of...
CAAAAAATGCGCATTTAGCGAAAATTTTCTATGAAAAATTTGCTAGATTCAAATAAAAGTAGTAACTTTGCACCCGCAAATAAGCAATGGTCCCTTCGTCTATCGGTTAGGACGAGAGATTTTCATTCTCTAAAGAGCAGTTCGACTCTGCTAGGGACTACAAACATTTAAGAAATAAAAAAAATAACATAAAGAAGATGGCAAATCACAAATCATCAATCAAGAGAATCCGTCAGGATAAGAAGAAGGCTTTGCACAATAAGTATTATGCAAAGACTATGCGCAATGCTGTCCGCAAGTTGCGCAACATGTCTGACAAGGAAGAGGCTGCAAAGCTCTATCCTACTGTTCAGAAGCTTTTAGACAAGTTGGCTAAGATCAACGTTATCCACGACAACAAGGCTGCAAACTTGAAGTCTGGTCTTACAAAGCACATCGCTAAGTTGGCCTAACTTATAAGTCAAAGCAAAGAAATAAATAAGGCTGCAATCCTATTATAGGGTCGCAGCCTTATTCTTTTCTATGAACCCGACTACCCATTTCCTGCATCATAAAATCTTCCCATCACAACCGGTTTATACTACAACATACCCTATAAAAATGCGCAAAACGATTATTAAATAGCTTTTTCAAGACACTTTTGCCGCTAAAGTTCACATTCTACGTTTTTTCTTCACTTTTTGGTGATTTTTCACAAACAAAAGTTCCTGTTTCTCAGCTTTTTTTAGTATCTTTGCACGGAAATAAGACAATACTAAAATGGCAGAAAATCAAAACAACGCAAATAATTACTCTGCGAGTAACATTCAGGTTCTGGAAGGCCTGGAAGCTGTTCGCAAACGTCCGGCGATGTATATTGGTGACATCTCCGAAAAGGGGCTTCATCACTTGGTAAACGAGACAGTAGACAACTCTATTGACGAAGCAATGGCGGGCTACTGTACCGACATCGAAGTTACCATCAACGAAGACAACTCTATCACCGTAGAAGATAATGGTCGTGGTATCCCTGTGGATATGCACGAGAAACTACATAAATCAGCCCTCGAAGTCGTTATGACCGTGCTTCACGCAGGTGGTAAGTTTGACAAGGGTTCTTACAAGGTATCTGGCGGTTTACATGGTGTGGGTGTAAGTTGTGTGAATGCACTTTCTACCCACATGTTGTCACAGGTGTTCCGTGGCGGCAAAATCTACCAGCAGGAATATGAGAAGGGTAAGCCTCTCTATCCGGTTAAGGTGGTAGGTGAAACCAACAAGCGCGGTACACGCCAGCAGTTCTGGCCAGATCCAACCATCTTTACTCACACTGTCTATAAGTGGGACATCATTGCCAACCGTATGCGCGAGTTGGCATTCCTCAATGCAGGTATCAAGATTACCTTGAGAGATTTGCGCCCTGACGAGGAAGGTAAGACCAAGGAGCAGGTTTTCCACGCTAAGGATGGTTTGAAGGAATTCGTCCGTTACGTAGACCGTCACCGCACTCATCTCTTCGATGATGTTATCTATCTGAAGACAGAAAAGCAGGGTATTCCTATCGAGATTGCTGTGATGTACAACACAGATTACTCTGAGAATATCCACTCATACGTCAATAACATCAACACCATTGAGGGTGGTACCCACCTGACTGGTTTCCGTATGGCGTTGACCCGCACCTTGAAGGCTTACGCAGAAGCTGACCCAACCATCTCTAAGCAGATTGAGAAGGCAAAGGTAGAGATAGCACCAGAAGACTTTCGCGAGGGTCTTACTGCCGTTATCTCCATCAAGGTAGCTGAACCTCAGTTTGAGGGACAGACCAAGACCAAGCTCGGTAACAGCGAGGTACAAGGTGCCGTTCAGCAGGCTGTAAACGAGGCTTTGTCTGATTATTTGGAAGAACATCCAGACGAGGCAAAGCGAATCTGCGAAAAGGTTGTCCTGGCTGCTACGGCCCGCATAGCTGCCCGCAAGGCACGTGAGAGTGTACAGCGTAAGAACTTCATGACAGGTGGTGGTCTTCCTGGTAAACTTGCCGATTGCTCAATGAAGGATCCTAAAGAATGCGAGATCTTCCTCGTCGAGGGTGATTCCGCCGGCGGTTCTGCCAAGCAGGGTCGCGACCGTTTCCGTCAGGCTATTCTCCCATTGCGTGGTAAGATTCTGAATGTAGAAAAGGTACAGTGGCACAAGGTATTCGAAGCTGAGTCTGTCATGAACATCATCCAAAGTATCGGTGTCCGCTTCGGTGTAGATGGCGAAGACAGCAAGGAGGCTAATACCGACAAGTTGCGTTACGACAAGATTATCATCATGACCGATGCCGACGTCGATGGTTCTCACATCGACACATTGATTATGACACTCTTCTATCGTTTCATGCCAAAGGTTATTGAAGAAGGCCATCTGTATATCGCTACCCCACCACTCTACAAGTGTACTTATCGCAGCAAGGTAAGCGAGTATTGCTATACAGAGCAGCAGCGCCAGGCATTCATCGACAAGTATGGAGATGGAGTAGAAGACAAGAATATCCACACCCAGCGATACAAAGGTTTGGGTGAGATGAACCCAGAGCAGCTTTGGGAAACTACTATGGACCCATCTACACGCTTGCTCAAGCAGGTTACTATCGAGAACGCAGCCCAGGCTGATGAGATCTTCTCTATGTTGATGGGTGATGATGTGGAACCACGCCGCGAATTTATCGAGCAGAATGCCACATACGCAAACATCGACGCTTAAGACAATTCAACTAATTTACATAAGGGGCTGTGCCATTTGCCAATAAATGACACAGCCTCTGCTTATATAAAACCCAACAAACCAACTTATGAAACATTTACTTATCTCTTGCCTATTACTCTCTGCAGCAAGCACACTCCAGGCTGTCCCAAAGAGTAATATTCCACCGCTGAAGCTTTGGTACAATAAGCCAGCTACAGCCTTTGAAGAATCATTACCTATCGGTAACGGTAAGTTAGGTGCATTGATCTATGGTGGAGCCAACAATGACTCTATCTATCTCAACGACATCACCTTGTGGACAGGAAAGCCTGTTAATCGCGAGGAAGGAGGGGATGCCTACAAATGGATACCAAAGATTCGCGAGGCTCTGTTCAAAGAAGATTACAAGGCAGCCGACTCTTTACAACTGCATGTACAAGGACACAATTCAGAATACTATCAGCCACTTGCCATCATCAATATCAAAGATGCAAATAAAGGACAATTCAGTAACTACAAGCGTGAATTGAGCCTTGACAACGCTACGGCAGCATTGAGTTATACAAGAGGGGGAATACAATACCAGCGAGAATATTTCGCATCACATCCGGACAAGATGATTGCCATTCACCTGACAGCTACACAGAAGAAAGCTATCAACTGCGACATCTCTCTCACCTCTCTGATTCCTCATCAGGTAAAAGCTTCCAATAAGCAACTCACCATCACGGGCCATGCTATGGGAAAGCCTGAGAACAGTACCCACTTCTGCTCCATCCTCAGCATCAAAAACCAGGACGGAACCATTACTGCCTCTGATTCTATCCTCCATCTGCAGGGCGTAAGCGAAGCTGTTATCTATTTAGTGAATGAAACCAGCTACAACGGATTCGACAAGCATCCGGTAAAAGAAGGGGCTCCATATATTGAAAAGGTTAACGACAATGCCTGGCACTTGGTCAACTATACCTATCCAGAGTTAAAACAGCGTCATATAACCGATTATCAGAACATCTTCAACCGTGCCAAGTTTGCACTCAAGGGAGCAAAGTTCGACAACAAGCGAACCACCGACCAGCAACTCTTTGATTACACAGAGAAAGAAGAGCAAAACCCTTACCTGGAAATGCTCTATTTCCAATATGGAAGATATCTTCTTATCAGCTGTTCGAGAACTCCAGGCATTCCTGCCAATCTCCAGGGACTTTGGGCTCCGGCACGAAAATCTCCTTGGCGTGGAAACTACACCATCAACATCAACCTGGAAGAAAACTATTGGCCAGCAGAGGTAACCAACATGTCTGAGCTTGTAATGCCTGTAGACGGACTGGTGAAAGCCATGTCTGTAACAGGAAAATATACAGCAAAGCACTATTATGGAATTGAAAATGGCTGGTGCGGTGGACACAACACAGACGCATGGGCAATGACCAATCCTGTTGGAACAAAGAAAGAGAGTCCTAAGTGGAGCAACTGGAACATGGGAGGTGCCTGGCTTGTACAAACCTTATGGGATCACTACGATTACACCCGCGATAAGGAATATCTACGCCAGACAGCCTATCCATTGATGAAAGGTGCAGCAGACTTCATGCTTGACTGGATAATAGAGAACCCGAAGAAACCGGGCGAACTGATTACTGCCCCTTGCACTTCACCTGAGGCAGAATATATCACCGACAAGGGCTATCAAGGCTGCAGTTTCTATGGAGGTACTGCCGATCTTACCATATTGAGAGAATTGTTTAAAAACACACTCAAAGGTGCTCAGATTCTCGGTATAGATCAAGCATATCAGGCAAAGTTACAGGATGCTATCAATCGTCTGCACCCTTATCAGATAGGAAAGCGCGGTAATCTGCAGGAATGGTATTACGATTGGGATGACCAGGATTGGCATCATCGCCACCAGTCACACCTTCTCGGTTTACACCCATTCTATCAGATTTCATTAGATAAGACTCCAGATTTAGCAGCAGCTGCTGCCAAGACTCTTGAGATAAAAGGAGACTTCTCTACCGGTTGGAGCACAGGATGGCGTATCAGTTTATGGGCTCGCCTGCACAGAGCAGACAAGTCATATTCTATGATCAGGAAATTGCTTAACTATGTACATCCGGGCAATTACAACAATCCGAAGAATCGCCCTTCAGGAGGAACTTATCCAAATCTCTTCGATGCTCACCCACCTTTCCAGATAGATGGCAACTTCGGAGGCACAGCAGGCGTATGTGAGATGCTGATGCAATGCGATGGCGAGACTATGCATCTTCTTCCTGCTCTACCTAAAGAATGGCCTGCAGGCGAAATTAAGGGTATCAAAGCACGTGGAAACTACGAGATTAATCTCGTATGGAACAATGGAAAGGTCAGCAAAGCTCCATCACCAGCAAGAATGCCGGAAACCTGACCGTCAAGTATAATGGTAAGCAGAAAGCATTAAATTTCAAGGCTGGCGAAACAAAACTCATAAAATAGACAAATAATAATCTATGAGATATTTTACAATTCTCATCTTTACAACTCTCTGGGTGCTGAATTCCTATGCACAGGAATTCGGTACCCATTGGGTATCATATCCATTCCCCAACGATTCTTCTGAGATATTATACAGGAAAATCTATCATCTTAATCAAAAGCCTTTAAAGGCTGAGATAAACATGGCAAGTGGAGGAAATACCCGCCTATACATCAACGAAAGAAATGCTACGCCAAGCATTTTCAACGAAGGAGCCAGAGACAGCATCCTTCTGATGCAAACCATAGATATCTCCAGATATCTGAAAAAGGGCGAAAACATCATCGCGGTCTGGTATGCACCAGGAAGAATAAGAAATAAGAGCAAACAACTCTCGCTGGAACTTCATGGCTGGTATACAGACTCTGTTCCTTTTTATCATAAAGCAGACGAAACATGGTGGTGCAAACCCCTGAAGGGCTGCAGTTACAACGAAAAGGAACACTTTGACAATAGAATATACACTACTGAGTGGAAATCGGCAGAATACCAATCTGCAGGATGGGTTCATCCGACAGGTGCGTTCAAAGATTCAACAAACTATATCTTTGTTGACCAGCTGCCATACCTCACCCAGAACAAGCTTCAAATGGTATTAGAACCATACCAGGAGGAATTTGATCATCAGGGATGCCGTATAGACTTCGGACGTCCGTTCCGTGGAACCATCCGGCTCACGATACGCAATGCCAGCAAAGGAACAACACTTCATATTAACGGAAACCAATATGTATGCAGTGGCGAAATGGACGAGCAAGCCTATTACCGTTTCCATGCTGAGCATCAAAAAGATTTCGTGATAACTTGGGATAAAGGTTTAGAAGAAGTAATATTACAAATATAGAAGGATTAGAGATTTCGGAATAAGCTCAACAGCGTTTCGAAATCTCTTTTTTTATAAAACAAAAAAGACTTCGGAACTATTATCTTCCAAAGTCTCTAACTGAATTTAGTCTTCCAATTCGACAAGTACTTGCTCTGCCACTTCGCAAAGCTCATCATACCATTCCTTGCCGAACTTCTCTACAAGCGGACCCTCCAGGAACTTATAAACCGGAAGCTTCAACTCCTCACCCTTCTTGATGGCATCCTTGCAGATGCGCCACTTGTTATAGTTGATGCCATACACCTCGTTGCCGAAATCCTTGGCACGGATTGGATACAAAGCACAGGAGATAGGCTTCTTGAACTTCGACTTTCCTTCGCGATAAGCACGCTCCAGAGCACAGAGACAACAGTTAGGAATCGTATGTCCATCGCCCAGGTCTTTCAAATCCTGGTAGCAGGTAAACACGCAATCCTTACCATTCACGATGCTCGTCACCAAATCGCCTTCAATATCGGTATAAGCCACGCCCTGCTTATCAATGATAGCCTGGGCAGAAGCAGAGAGATCATCCCAAACTACATCCAGCGCATTCTCAATCTCCATAATCTCATCCAGGGTAACAGGAGCTCCCGCATCGCCTTCGATGCAGCACTCGCCCTTGCAGGCATCAAGGTCGCAACAGAATTTTTCGGTGATAATATCAGGTGAAACCAACACGTTGCCCACCTGCAGAATACGAAGTTCGTCTTTCTTCATAATGTTTTTGAGATGAATAAATTTCTTTGAGTGTATAATAAAAATAATGATAGCTACCCATGAGTGGATAGCTATATATTAATAGGTGTACCTACCATTGGATAGGCGTAATTCCGTTCTGCTGCAGATATGCATTGCAGCGGGAGAAATGATGATTGCCAAACCATCCGCCTCTGTTGGCTGATAATGGCGAAGGATGAACGCTTTCCAATATCAGATGCTTGCTTGTATCGATGAGCTTCGCCTTGCTCCGGGCATAACCGCCCCAAAGGATAAACACCAGGTGCTCCTTATCCTTGCTGAGCGCCTTGATGGCAGCATCGGTAAACTCCTCCCAGCCTTTGCGCTGATGGCTCGCAGCCTGATGGGCACGAACGGTCAACGTGGCGTTGAGCAACAATACTCCCTGCTTTGCCCAGCGGGTTAAATCGCCCGTGGCTGGCATCGGAGTACCGAGATCCATCTGAATCTCCTTGAATATATTAATCAATGATGGTGGGAAAGTGATTCCGTCCGGCACAGAGAAACTCAGTCCCATCGCCTGACCCGGCTCATGGTATGGATCCTGTCCGATAATTACTACCTTCACATCATCAAAAGGACAGAGATTGAAGGCATTGAAAATCAAGCGGCCAGGAGGATAACAGGGCGTACGCAGGTATTCCTCTTTCACGAAGTTTGTGAGGTCAACAAAATACTGCTTGTCGAACTCTTCTCCTATATGCTGTCTCCAACTTTCTTCTATCTTTACGTTCATGCTTAATATAAATTCAAAAGTATCTTAGGATACTTACGCAAGTATCCTAAGATACTTGGACAAGTATCTTAGGATACTTTTTTGAGGTATATAAAATCGTTTTTACTTGTTGTCAGAAATCAAGTTCTCACCTGTCATATCTGCAGGCTTCTCCAAGCCCATGATATGGAGGATAGAAGGAGCTACGTCTGCCAAACGACCATCCTTAACGGTAGCTGAGTTATTGTCAGTTACGTAGATGAATGGAACAGGGTTCAAAGAGTGAGCAGTGTTTGGTGTACCGTCCTCGTTGATAGCGTGGTCTGCATTACCGTGGTCAGCGATGATGATAGCCTCATAATCGTTAGCCTTAGCAGCCTCGATAACGTCCTTTACGCAGTTGTCAACAGCGTGAACAGCCTTAGCGATAGCGTTGTAGATACCTGTGTGACCTACCATATCACCATTAGCGAAGTTACAACGATGAAGTCGTACTCCTGAGTGTTGATTGCACCCACCAACTTATCCTTTACCTCGTAAGCACTCATTTCTGGCTTCAAGTCGTATGTAGCCACCTTTGGAGAAGGAACCAGGATACGGTCCTCGCCCTCGTATGGAGTCTCACGACCACCATTGAAGAAGAATGTTACGTGAGCATACTTCTCAGTCTCTGCAGTGTGGAGCTGCTTCTTGCCCTGTGCGCTCAAGTACTCACCGAGGGTATTCATTACGTTCTCCTTAGGGAAGAGGATGTGAACGCCCTGGAAGCTTGCATCGTATGGAGTCATGCAGTAGTACTGCAAGTCCTTGATGGTGTGCATGCCTTCCTCTGGCATATCCTGCTGAGTCAATACCTGTGTCAGCTCCTTGGCACGGTCGTTACGGTAGTTGATGAAGATAACAACATCACCCTCCTGGATAGTACCGTCAACCTTAGAGTTATTGATTGGCTTGATGAACTCGTCTGTTACGTCCTCATCATAGCTCTCCTGCATTGCCTTCACCATATCGTCAGCCTGCTTACCCTTACCCTCAACGAGCAAGTCGTATGCTTCCTTCACACGGTTCCAGCGCTTGTCACGGTCCATAGCATAGAAACGACCTACGATGCTTGCGATGTGTGCACCATTCTTGTCGCAGCAAGCCTGAACCTCCTCGATGAAGCCCTTACCGCTCTTAGGGTCTGTATCACGACCATCCATGAAGCAGTGAACGTATGTCTCCTTCAAACCATATTCCTTACCAATCTCAATCAACTTGAAGAGGTGATCCAAAGAAGAGTGAACACCACCGGTAGAAGTCAAGCCCATCAAGTGGAGCTTCTTACCTGTCTTCTGAGCATAGCTGTAAGCGTTGATGATCTCCTGATTCTTCAAGATGTCACCGCTCTCGCAAGCCTTGTTGATCTTAACGAGGTCCTGATATACCACACGACCAGCACCGATGTTGAGGTGACCAACCTCAGAATTACCCATCTGACCGTTAGGAAGACCAACGTCCTCGCCACAAGTCTGGAGAGTAGAATGTGCTGAAACTGCTGTCAAATAATCGAGATAAGGAGTTGGAGTCTTGAAGATAACATCACCCTTATCATGCTTACCGATTCCCCATCCGTCGAGAATCATTAAAAGAGCTTTTTTTGCCATAATTACATAAAATAATTTAAATTCGAATTTCGACTGCAAAGTTACAACAAAATAGGTGAAGGACAAAATAAATTAAGATAAAAAAACTTCCACCTTTCTAAAAAGATGAGAGTTGATAACAAGATCAACAGGTTCGCAGGATATATCCCTTCTTGATGACAGCTTCGATACTTACCTTTTCATCCAAATTCAATGCCCGGCGAAGATAGGTAATCTGCACGTTCAGGGCAAGGGAATTGGAGTATGAGTCATCACCCCATACTTCATTCAGTATGAAATCCCGCTCTACAAGCTGGTTCTGGTTCTCGGCAAGAAGCTTCAGAATTTCAGCCTGACGAGATGTGATGACTACTCTGGAATTACCACATTGCAGTTCATTCTGCGCATAGTAGAAAACAATGGAACCGATAAAAACAGCAGATTCTTCACCTTTGTCGCCTTCTTTCGGTTGCTTCAACTCATAAATCATATTCTTCAGGAACTCATGGCGAATGCCATCAATGCGTTTCTGGAAGACTATGGTCTTAACCAGATAATACAGACATCCTATCAAGATGAAAAAGAGAAAGATGCTTCCTATCAATTGCCACATCATGGCTTTAAGCGTTCGAGTAATAGGAATGGGCACCTGAAAAGAAATACCTTGGCGAAACATTGGGTTCGTCTGATACTTCACCGTCACCACACGTGACCATCTGCCTTCGACATCATATTTTGTATTCAGGAAGACGGTCTTGTAATCCAGATGGCGAAAAAAGGATATCTTCCCATATCCCTTATCATCCAGTAATCTTTGATAAGAAGCCAACGAGGGATGCTTACCTATATAAGCCAGATATCTACTGATGATGAGATAAGCATCATCCCCCGTAAGATCAGGATCATTCAAACGGACAAGAAAGCGGTGATTGTTCCAAAAAGAAAGCGTAGTACGGCTACATCCCTTCTTCATATCATATTCAGATTCTATCTTAAGCATAACCGTATCTCTTCTACCTTTCGTAGATGAATTCTCCTGCAACTTTTTTCTATTCTTCAAATCTTGCGCTAACACCTCATCACAATCCTTTTTGAATTGCTCTACCTGCTGGTCTAAGCTATATTGACATTGAAGATGGAGCCAATATGCCTGCGTGCAGAACAACAATACGATTGCTACCCCACATACCATCCACACTATTTTCAGCTTACTGTTACTTTTCATACATTCCTGATCTTTTGAATTTGACGGCAAAGTTACTGAAAAATCCGTAAACAAAGGCAAGAGTAATAAAATAATAATAGGCGAAAAGAAGCAAAAGTAATAACTCAGTAACAGAAATCATCGATTTCATCGAATAATCCAGTACCTTTGCATCACAAAACGAATGAAACAGATAAAATAATGAATAAAATAGACGAAGATTATGAAAAAGGATATTATTGATGGCATGGCTTGCACTGTATGCTTGCATGCTTCGAGCTCAAACAGTAAACCTGTTTGATGAATCAAGCATTGGCATGGGAGATTCCATTGATCAGGTAAAGTATCAGGTAGTATATGATGCCGAGTATATTTACGAAAAGAAATATACCAAGACCGACACCATCATTGGCCGCATCGAAGAGAAAATGCTCTTGCAGATTGGCAATAAGTACTCCGCATTCTACAGTTATCCGATATTCCTAAGAGACTCTACCATCTCTGCGAATATGGCAAAAGGAATACCTGTTAATTTCTCCGGTAATGGCGGACAGATTAATTGGAAAGTATATAAGAACTATCCAGAACCGGGCAAGACTGCCTATCTCGATTTCTTTGCTGCCGACAGATATGTGTGCATAGAGCCGATGGAGCCGATAGACTGGCAACTCACAGACAGCATCGATTCCATCTGCGGTTACGAGTGCCACCAGGCAATTGCCAAGTTTAAGGGTAGAACATGGATAGCTTGGTATACGGAAGACATCCCTATTGACAATGGTCCCTGGAAACTGAGCGGACTGCCGGGATTGATACTCAAGGCTCACGACTCCGAGAACGATTATGGATTTACGGCTGTAGGACTCACAACAGGCAAAGGCTCCATACCTATCTATTATAAAGGTAAGACTTTCGAGCCTATCGACCGCAAATCATTGACCTCCATTTACAAAAAATACTATGCCGATCCAATCGGTTATCTGCTTCAAGATGCCAAGTATGCTGCAATTGTAAAGATCAAGGATGAAAAAGGAAA
>ENA-OQHV01000107-OQHV01000107.1-human-gut-metagenome-genome-assembly--contig:-NODE-107-length-11414-cov-1.088863_pt1 | contig 11414 bp, 11 predicted proteins | sample MGYA00242641_ERZ504732 | MGnify/ENA primary metagenome ERZ504732 (study PRJEB26092, sample SAMD00036222) | human gut metagenome | host: Homo sapiens | study: EMG produced TPA metagenomics assembly of...
TGTAGCATTTGTTTCCATAGAATGCATCACTGCTTCCATTGGCATACGATGCAGCCATGTGAATAATAATGAATCTTTTTCCTTCTGAGAAATCCGTGTGTTTATTCGCAAAAAAACTTTCGCTCCCTGCGGCATCTGTACCGTAATAACACACTTTTGCTAACGCCTGATTGTCCCCAATCTTTGTGATTGTATAATTTCCAGATCCTGGTCCTGGTTTTGCCGGCTGTACACAATACGCAGTTGCTCTGACGCTTCCGTAGCTGATATAGTACGGCTCTGTCAGATAGGTTCCAAGATTATAATCTGCATATCTATACAGAGGTCCTTTTTCGATTGTTACCTGCTGTGTGCTTCTTGCTGAATAAGCCGAAACTGCTTCAAATGTTGCAATCTCTCCCTCTTCCATAGCATCAAGATCCACACCTTCGTCTCCTGCCTGTTCCAAAACATCATGAAGCTCTAACCCTGATTCTTCATCATAGGTATCCTGATTCTGTGCCTGCTCTACTAAATCATCAAATTCATCAGCGTCAATATCGGTAATCTCCGAGTCTGCTTCTGAATCCTCCGCTTCCTCTGTCTGCTGTTCACTGCCAGCGGTTTCTGATTCGGTCACTGCTTCACTCCCTGCAGTTTCAGTCTGAGCTTCTGTTGCTTTCTCACGCACAATCAGTTTTCGGCTGATCTGGTACTTCGGATGCTCTTGATTTACCGGTTCCACATAATAGACCGCTTTGTAAGTGTCCGCATGATCTGTCGTAAAATCCTCATCCTTGTCATTCTTTGCTTCCTCAAATGTGACTTTGACCTTGTTATCATCCTTGATTTCCAGTCCCGTGTAATCTGATTTCACATCAAATACACTGCCTGTTTCAATTTCATAATCTTTGGCAGTCACCACCTCATCTTCATCCAGAAGGTCTTTCACTTCCTCATAAAGTGGAGGTTTTTCCTCTGGCTGGATCTCCGCTGCATATGCCGTCATCGGAGACAGCACTGTACTAAGCATTGTCATGCCTGCCAGCAAGCCAGATACTACTTTTCTAAAATTACCTTTTTTCTTCATGCTAAGGTCCTCTCTTTCATAATAATTGTATTAAAACAGACAGTCCTTAGACTGCCTGCAATACACTACTTATCGTTGTGGAAAAATCAGATTGAACTGCACATTCCCCTCGCCGGGATCAACCATTTCCACAGTTGCTTCATACTGTCTCCCTGTTTTTCTTGATACCAGATCCTTATAATGGATTTTTCCTTTAGACAGGAACTTCTTTGCTGCCACCTTATCCATCTTTTTTCCCTGGCTTGCAAGAAATTTATCATTTTTCCATAAGGTAAAAGCACATTTCCGGTCAGAACAGTAAAAATTTACTTTTCCTTCCCTGACATCTGCTCCACAGCGGGGACATTTGCCAATGACTTCTCCTTTTGCCTTTCCCTGAAACTGATTTTTCTTCTCTTCTGAAATCCCCTGATACCTGGCAACCAGTTCCTGCATCAGCTCTGTAATCCCATTTAGGAATTCATCTGCTGTCTCTGTATTCTGGGCAATATGATTCAATGCCATTTCCCACTCTGCGGTCATCTTCGGAGATTTAATCTCATCCGGTAGAACCGTAATCAGCACATTTCCATCATCTGTCGGCACCAGATTTTTCTTTTCCCTTTTCACAAAGCCAGACTGAATCAGTTTTTCAATGATTGCTGCCCTTGTTGCAGGAGTACCAAGTCCTTTCTTTTCTGTATCTTCGGTCAGCTCTTCATTCCCTGCACGTTCCATCGCAGAAAGCAGGGTATCTTCTGTGTACTGTTTCGGTGGCTGTGTAAAATGCTCCGATACAAAAGAATCACAGGGACCATAATGCTTGCCTGCCCAGATATCCAACTCCGGCTCTTCTTTTTCTGCAATGATTCCAAAGAACTGTTTCAGTTTTTTCTCAATTGTCTTGAACCCTTCCTGTTTTGTTTTCTTTGCATTGAGATAAAACGTATGATAATTGCAGGTAATCTGACATTTATGACTCTCATAAATATAAGGATCTGCAGTTGCTGTCAGAACCCTGGCACTGATCAAATACAAAATCTTGCGGCTTCGTTCTTTCAGTTCACCAATATCTGCTTTGGCTACTTCCATGGTTGGGATAATCGCATGGTGATCGGATACTTTCTTTGAATTTAATACCTTACTCACGTCCGGTTGATATTCCAGACCTTCAGCATAAGGCATTTTCCCAAATAACATCTGAATCAGAGTTTCTGTACTTTCTCCCATCTCATCTGTCAGATACTGGCTGTCTGTTCTCGGATAAGTGACAAGCTTCTGCTCATACATCTCCTGCACAGCATCCAATGTCTGCTGTGCGGTATAGCCAAACATTCTGTTAGCTTCCCTCTGCAGGGTGGTCAGATCATAAAGCTTCGGAGGGCGGACCGTTTTCTCTTTCACATCATCCTTCTCCACTTCGCACATGCGCTCCTGACACTCTGCAGCCACTTTATCTGCATCTTCTTTTTTCTGAAAATTCTCTGTGACCGCATCCATATCGTCAAATTTGATATGAGCCATATAATATTTCTCTTTGGTAAATTCCTTGATCTTCTGATTTCGATCCACGATCATGGCAAGTGTTGGTGTCTGCACTCTTCCGACTTTCAGATTCTGGTTATACAGAACGGAAAAAAGACGGCTCGCATTGATTCCCACCAACCAGTCTGCCTTTGCCCTGCAAAGTGCTGACTGATAGAGACTGTCATAACACGAACCGTCTTTTAATGACGCAAATCCATCTTTAATTGCCTGTTCTTCCATGGAAGAGATCCAGAGTCGCTTCATCGGCTTTTTACATCCTGCCTGCTCATACACCAGACGGAAGATCAGCTCACCTTCACGTCCTGCATCAGTGGCACAGATCACTTCATCTACTTTGGAATCTCTCATAAGTTTCTTTAAGATTCCAAACTGCTTTTTCGTACCTTCCAATACCTTATGTTTCCAACATTCTGGCACAATCGGCAGATCATCATATCTCCATTTTTTATATTTTTCATCGTATTCCGATGCATCACATAATCCAACCAGATGTCCTACGCACCAGGAAACGATATAACCGTTTCCCTCCACGTAGCCATCTTTTCTTGTTCTGGCTCCAAGCACGGAAGCCAGTGCCATCGCAACCGATGGCTTTTCTGCAATCACTAATTTCATTTACTCCTGCTCCTCTTCTTCATCTTCCAGTACATCATCATTAAAATCTTCATCTCTCAGGATTTCCGGTTCTGCACTTTCTTCCTGCTCATCTGCATCGTCTACCTCCCGTTTTTCTGACTCTGAATCTTCGGATTCATTTTCATCCTCTTCCATCTCATCTTCATCATCATATTCATGTTTCGGTTTGTAGACTTTCAAGTAATAACCACCTGCCGCAGCTCCAACAGCAACCAATCCGATCAGTAGATAAGTCCCTGCCAAACTTTTGTCTTCTGGCATCTGAATTTCATCCTCTACCTTATCTTTCTCATCTGTCTCTGTCGTTTCCGGCTTTTCTTCTTCAGCCTGTTTCTCTGGTTCTGCATAAACAATATCTACTTCCGGAAGTGTCACAGAATCAGAAAGTGTGAAGTTCATCAGGTCTTTCTCACTGACTTCGGTAAGGAAATACACATTATCCTGAGATTTTGAATTGTCGATGATCAGATAAAAAATCTTACCACTCTTAGTTGAAATGGTATAAAACTCTTTTGTGCCTTCCGTAGCTGTTTTGGTAACAGAATCTGCTGTCTCGCCTTCTTTATTAAGCTGTTCCTCAATACCTGTCACTGTCCGATCATCCACAGTTCCTTTTGCATCTGTTGGCTCAGAAGCCTGTGCATCCTGCGGAAGTGGTGAAGTCGTTGTTTTCTCAGTCCCAGTTGCATCTGCACTGGTCGTGGTTGCCATCGCACCATTGCTGTCACCTGAAGTTTTCTGTTTCTCTGCCTGCTTCTTTGCCCATTCATAGTAAGGATTCTGCAACACATACTTTTCAGAAGTATTTCCAGCACATCTGTTACCTAATCTCAATCTGTTTTGTAGTAAAATCTTTCTGTGTCAGTTGCACTCTCAGCATTCCATCCTTCAAGTCTGTATAAGTGGTGCCATTGACTGTTACCGCAGTAATCCCGGATACTGTATCATTCCCCTGAATCGTCAGCACACCATCTGTCAGGGAAGCAGAGAGTGTCGGCTTTTCCGTGTCATAACACTTAATAGAGCGATTCTGCTCATAGACCTTCCCCTCACCATCTGTCACACGCACATACACTGTCTGATTTCCTGTAATCGTGATACTTCCGCTTCCTGTTACATCCTGCCAACTTCCATCTTTTCCTGCTTTTGCTTCAATCTTCGCTATTGAGAAACCTTCCGGCATATGACTGGCATCTACCGTAACAGCAATGGTTGTTTCTCCCTGTTTCCAGCCATCCGGTTTCTCAATCGTAATCGCAGGTGCGGTATTCTCAGCTGCATAAGCAGTCTGTGTCTGGAGCAAAGGTGTTGTCAGGCAAAGAAATGTCGTTGCTGCAAGCAAGCTCTTTTTTACCCTGCTTTTAGTAATTCTTCTCTTCTTCTGTTTCATTTTTTCCAGATTCATCATCGGCTTTTGTTTCCTCCTTCTGTATCTCTACCCTGCCGGGCAGTTCATTTTTCATTCTCTTTTTGAAAGCTTCCAGCTCTGGAATGCTCATATCCATTGCACGGATAATTTTTACAATTTCCATGATTTTCCGCTTCTGTTTTTGCTATCTCCGCAGCTTGAAACGCTTTAAATCTGCTTCATATCTGGCTTTGGATGCTTCCATTTTTCCTTGGCTTTCTCATAATCTGCCGTTGCTTTTTCAAGACTTTTCATCGCTTCTCCTTTCCGGACGGCTGTTACACCGCCCTTTTCCTTACCATCGTCCGAATCCATAGAAATGACTCTGCCAGTATGGAGAGTTGATGGACGTATACTGCACCGGATGCCCACAATGGATCATCTGACCATTGCCCACATAGATTCCGATATGCGTTACCGGAACTCCTGCATCGTAAGTACCTGTAAAGAAGATCAGATCTCCTGGCTGTGCTTCTGACTGAGATACCGGCGTACAAATGTCATACAATCCCTGTGCCGTTAATCTTCCTGTATTCCTTACACCTGAATGTGTCAGGCAGTAACTTACGAATCCAGAACAGTCAAATCCACTTGGCGAATATCCACCCCACACATACGGTGTCCCAAGATATCTCGCTGCTTCATTTAACAAACGCTGTGCTGCTTCACTGGTATATTCATTGCCGCCAAATCCTGCCCCTTCTCCTGTTTCCAGATAAAAGATCGGGTTTAACCGCTCTCCATTTTTCAGAAGTTCAATGTGAAGATGGCTTCCTGTAGAATTTCCAGTATTTCCTACAAGCCCTATCTCATCACCTTTCGTGACGGATGCTCCTGCAGATACACTCCGGCTGCTTAAATGTGCATACCGCAGTTCATAGCCTTTACTGTCCTTGATCACAACATAATTGCCATAGCTGTCGTTATAAGCAGAAGTTGTAACCGTTCCGGTCAGCCCTGCCATTACTTTTGTTCCCTCCGGTGCTCCGATATCCATACCATTATGAAGCTGATTTGCTCCTGATATTGGATGAATCCTGTATCCATAATAGCTGGTCACACTGGAATACCAGTTAAAATCAACCGGTGTTGCAAACATCTGCAAGTTGCCTTTTGTATCGTTGTAGGCACTGAACAGTTCTTTCTGGAAAAATCCCAACCTGTCCTGACAGATTGACATCAGGTTTCCACTATTTAAGGTGACATTCAGCACATCTACATCTCTTGTCCTGGTCACTTCCACTTCATTGCTTCCATTATCATCTGCCAGATAACATTCCCATGTTTGATGTCCATGTGCAGATGCTGCCGCATGACTGTCATAATAGACATCAAACTGTACACCGTATCTTGCGAAAGCTCCGGTATCTTCTACGGTATATTCGACACCATTCATAACTACCTTTGTTCCCATTGGTACAAACGGATTGGAAGCATCTACGCTAAGGTATGATTGGCAGTTGGATATGCTCCACTGGCAGTCGGTCCTCCGCTCCAAATACCACAACAGATTGGGCAGTTGCAATAGCCACTGGTAACAACCTGTCCCAAAGATTCTCCAACCCTTACTGTCGCAGTCTCTGTCACAGTCTCATTCACTGCTTCAGTAGTCAGATGGTATTGCTCTGCAAACAACGCATCCAGTTCTGGCTTCACCTGCTCAAACGTAAACTCCTCATATTTTGCAGACAGGTAACTGATCAGGATAAACGGATCATGCTCTATCGGACCAATATCATAGCGGTACTCATCATGCCCCGGTTCTTCCGATTCCATGTTGTTGATCCGCTCCTGCAGATTAGCTTCCAGCTGTGTATAATACAGTTCCGCTTCCCTGATTGCCTGATCCGATGACAGATAACTGGTTCCTGTGTAAGTGATCACATTTTGTAAGAACACTGCAGAGCATGACGTGACATTCGTTATAATCAGAAACATCAATCCGATCAGAACTGCTACACTGATATACACCTTCCGGTTTTCTTTAAAGAAGTTGGTGACTTTGCCGCCAATCTTCTTGATATAATCAATCGTACCTTTTGTAGCTGTTCCTACTGTCTGTTCACTTCGCTTCGCTTTGGCATAATCCCGTTTGATCTGTTGCTTCTGAATCTGTTTTTTTCAGTTTCTTCTGCTCCTGACGGGCTGCAGCCTGTGTCTGTTTCTCTGCCTGTCTTTCAAGTCTGCTTCTTTTTCTGGATGCCCTCTGTTTCCTGCGTCTGGCACTTCTCTGTTCCAGCCGGTAAACACCTTCGCCGCTTTCTTCTAACTTATGGGCACCTTCTACCGCCGCATTATCGTCTTCATTTTTGCTAATCTCACGGTGTAATGCTACGGAAGTTGCACTTCCTGCTTTCTTGACAACAGAAGTTTTTTCTGTTTTCACAGATTCCCCTTCTCCAAACTTCAAGCGGGATTTCTTCTTTCCAGGAGCTTCCCCTTCATTTGCCTGATAGACCTGTGCTTTCTTGGAATGCTGCTTTGCTTCCTTTTTCTTTCTTGCTTCTTCATAAGAAAACTTTTTGGCTTTTTCTTTCTGTTTCTGATGGCGGAAATTGACTCCATCCGTATCCATCTGATTCAATTTCTCCATATCTTTGTCATTTTTCACAGAAGCACCAGTTTCCTCATAAGCAAACTTCAAACGTTGTTTTTGTTTTGGCTTTTTGCTGCCACCTGTCTGATTTCTCCGGCTGTCTCCTCTGTTTTCTGATAGATCAGCACGTTTTTCTTTCAGTCTCCCTGACTGTCCGGCTTCGGATTTTTCTGCAAGTCTGGATTCTTTTCCGACTTCAGCACGGATTCTTTTTCTATTTTGCTGTTTACTACACTGTCCAAAATCCTCACTTTGCTTCTCTGTCCGTATCAGTTCCGGTGCATCTCTGGATTTTTGCACAGAGGGTCGAATATTTTTCCCACTCCGTTCAGACTGGCGGGGAGACTTATCCACAAGGTTTTCTTCTTTTTCCCCCCTGTTTTCTTCCCATCTGCACATCACCGACACGGTTACTGACACGAACAGAAGATTTATCTGTCAGGTTTTCTTCCACCAGCCCATCCTTGGTCATCTTCTGGACTTTCTTGTCCCTGACTTTCATTCTCTGTTCTGCCACTACTTACTCCTCCTTCTTCGGATACCCTTTCCCTGCCTGTAATAAACAGAGAAAAGCGATGCCAAATACAGCACCGCCACTAAAAGTTAATACATATGAAATTGCTCGTACCATTGCTTTCTCCTTTGATTTAACCTGCTTCAGAAGTCTCCTCTAAGCGGGTTGTCATGATTTTATAGAGGGAATTCTTCGGGAATCTGTCTACAAATGGGATAATGACATTTCCATAGAACAAAAGTCCTTCCCCCTCATTACTGTTGGTTACATAGGACAGCTGGGTTGGTGAGATATTCAGCTGTTTTGCCAGAATCTGCCGGTCACCGGAAGCCTGGTTGAGCATATAAATAAAATCTGAATTTTCAAATATATTCTCTATCTCCCTGGAAGACAACAAATCCTTAATATTCTGGGTGATACCAGTTGGAATACCACCCCATTTACGAAATCTCTTCCAGATTTCCACACTATAAGCTGCAGTCTGCTCTTCCTTCAAAAGAAGATGGAACTCATCCACATAGTATCTGGTGGACTTATGGGCAGAACGGTTCATCGTTACCCTGTTCCAAACCTGATCCTGGATGACGAGCATCCCAATCTTTTTCAACTGCTTACCAAGTTCCTTGATATCAAAGCAGACAATGCGGTTATTGATATCCACGTTTGTCTGATGGTTAAACACATTCAAAGAACCTGTAACATAGATTTCCAACGAAGTGGCCAGTCGCTGTGCTTCTGGCTCTTCCTGTTTTCTCAGAAGGTTATATAAATCCTCTAGGATTGGCATCTTCTCCGGTACGGGATTGGCAAGATATTCCTGATAAACCAACCGCACACAACGGTCAATGATAGTTTTTTCTACCGGCTCCAGTCCATTCTTTCCTCCAACAATCAGCTCACACAACGACAGAATAAAATCTGCTTTCAATGACAGTGGATTATCTTCCTCGGAATAGTTCAGGTTCAGATCCATTGGATTGATATACTGGTCAGATACCGGAGAAACCCGTACCACCTGCCCGTGCAGTGCCTGCACAAGTGCCGAATACTCGGCTTCTGGATCGCAGACGATGATATCATCTTCTGTGATCAGGAAGCAGTTTGTAATTTCTCTCTTTGCTGAGAAGGACTTACCGGAACCTGGTGTACCAAGAATCAGTCCATTCGGGTTCTTCAAACGTTTTCGATCAACCATAATCATGTTGTTGGATAATGCATTCAGTCCATAATAAAGAGCCTCCCCTTCCTGAAACAGTTCCTGTGTCGTAAACGGCACGAAGATCGCTGTTGAAGATGTGGTAAGCCCTCTCTGAATTTCAATCCGATTGACTCCCAGCGGAATACAGGACATGAGTGCTGCTTCCTGCTGATAATCCAGCTGTTTTAAGGAACAGTTATATTTCTGTGCGATTCCCTGCACCTGGAAAATATTGTTATCCAGCTTCTGACGCTTCTTTGCGGTATTCATTACCAGAACCGTCACAAGGAACATTCTCTCATTTCTGGACTGCAGATCTTCCAGCAGGTTTTTCGCCTCTTCTCCATAGGTTATAAGGTCCGATGGAAGCACGTCCATATCATAACCGGAACGTACCGCCCGTTTCTGCTCTTCAATCTTCATCTTATCCAGATCTGAAATCTTACTCTTGATCATCTTGATTGCAGAACTCTGGTCAATGGACTGGATATGAATGTTGACATTGATGCTGTCATCCACATCCAGGAAATCTGCAAGCATCCGGTCTGTAAGCTCCGGTGCAAGAATCTGCAGGTAACTCACACTTCCCAGCGTTCTTCCCATCAAAAATGTCTGATTCTTGGAAAAGTTAAAGGAAGTCGGTGCAATAAAATCTTTGGTCTTTAATCCGGTTTCTGGAAGCATCTTATACTGGAACTTAAATGGTTCAATCCGATCCTGGTTGAACACATGATACATAATCTCCAGCCTTTCCAGACCATTCAGGGAATGTGCCTGTGCTCCCAGGACCTTAAAGTTATTTAAGATATCTGTTTCGACTCTTTCAAGCCTTGGCCTTGCCACCTTCAGGCTTTCTGCTTCGATTCCAAAAGTGATATACTTTGTCTTCACCAGACCATTATTTCCCTTGGAAAGCTGATTCTTCAACATGGTACGGTATTCTTCACGAATGGCATTGAAGTCATCGTTCTGATCCGGAATGTCAATGCTTTTCTCAAATTCTGCCACATCCACCTGCTGATTGATAAAAGACAGCTGCACACTGATGGAAGAATCAAAGTAATTTAAGAAATCACAATAATTCTCAAATATCGTAGTCTTATCCTCATTTAAAGCAAGCTGATAGTTGATGTCATAAAACTGAATCGTCTTGGAGAAAAAGGTCTTTGTCACCTGGCAAATACCATCCTGCAGCATCCGAATATACGGAATACTCTGCTGTGCTGTTGTAGGAATGTTTTTCTGTTTCCTGCGGTCCCGTTCCTGCTTCTTCCTACGCTTTTCCTGTTCTCTTTCTTTTCTGCTTTTTTTGTTTCTTCTTTCCTGACGGTTTCTTTTTTCCGCCAGGGACAGACGCTCCTGCTGAGCCTCCTGCTTTGTCTTTTTTGCCATCCGGCACACCCTCCTTTTTTACAAGGGTGGAAATCTCCTGATAAAAATTTTCTGTCTTATATGGTCTTACTGCCGGACAGATAAACTTCTGTCGAATGATATTTGCCACCACTTTTTCAAAGGGAAGACCGTCTTTTTCATACATTGCCATGAAGAAAAACGGAAGCATGATCGTTACCATCAGGATGGCTGCGATACTGGAACCGATTGGTTTTCTCATGAACAGATAAAACGGAATTCCCGCAACTGCGGCAAGTGAAAAGAAAATCAGCTGCCGCTTTGTCAGATTTAACGCTACTTTTGTTTTGACCTTTGTAAGGTCTTTGGGTACTGGTACATACGCCATGTATGTGCTCCTTTCCTGCCCGTTAGTGGGCATTGAATATTGATTTGCTAAGGCTTCCGGTCTTGAATAATGAAAATGCAAGAATCACGGTATAAGCCGCTACTGAAAACATTGCTGCATGAAGGTCACTGGATATGGTCATTGCATTTACTAAAACTGCATAAATTCCCACACAGACCATCATGAAGAATCCCTGAAATGCCAGTGCGAACAAGCCTTTTAAATAGTTGTTTCCGATATTGCCCCATTCCTTATTGGTCATGGTGGCAAACGGAATTGGTGCTATGGAAGTATAAAGGTAAATCTCTATCATTCTTCCGTATAAAATAACGGTTATAATGATCGACAGAATCCGCATGGTAATACTGATCAGCAGCGTTTCCATGGATAACAAGAACAAATCCCCCAGTTCCATATCTTCCAGTGCATCCACAATCCTTGTGATTGCTTCCGATGCGTCCACTGCTGTGTTTCCGGAAATTACTCCGGCGGCATTGTTGACCACATGCTGGCCAACATCAAAGACCGCCATCGTGATATTGAACGTATTTGTCACCAGATAAATGGCTACATACGCTTTGAAGATCCAGAGGAAAATGTTATAAGTCTCAAATTCATGAAAATTGTTTTTTTTGTGTTACCATCGTGATCAATTCATAGCACAGGACAAAGGTGATGATCAGTCCCGCAATGGGGACAATCACCGTTTGGGATATATTCTGAATCAG
>ENA-OQHV01000109-OQHV01000109.1-human-gut-metagenome-genome-assembly--contig:-NODE-109-length-11144-cov-2.286648_pt1 | contig 11144 bp, 10 predicted proteins | sample MGYA00242641_ERZ504732 | MGnify/ENA primary metagenome ERZ504732 (study PRJEB26092, sample SAMD00036222) | human gut metagenome | host: Homo sapiens | study: EMG produced TPA metagenomics assembly of...
CTGACATCGACTTTCATGTACTTTTGAAACACAGAGGTATTTTGCCCCTGTGTGCTCATTGTGGCTATTGCCATAAAATAGTTGCCATCTTCCCTATGTATGAGCTTGGCATTATGGCTTATAATGTTGCAGTTATAAGATACATTGTCGTTACCCTCGAAAGATACATGAGCCGTCCTTGGCTCATCGAAAAGGTACAAATACTTATATGGCACAAACACTTGCACTGTTCTTTGATTGAGAACCTCACCATTAGCCTCTATGGATATAGGATAAGGTATCTTGTAGAAAGCAACTGCGAGGGCAAGGACTATTATCGTAATGACAACCGTTCCCAAGCTGACGAGGCGAGGAGGTACTTTGCCTATCACGTTCCTCACCTTCTCGCTTCTCAACTCGATATTATCTGATTCTTTTTCATTCTGTTCCATATCAAAAGCATTTTAGTTTCCCAATTCCAACTGATTCTTCACAAGGTTATAGTATGCCCCTCGCTTGGCGGTCAAAGACTCATGGTTGCCTATCTCAACCACCTTTCCTTGGTCGATGACCACGATTTGGTCGGCATTCTTCACAGTGCTTAGGCGATGAGCCACAATCACAACCGTCTTTCCTTTGTAGAACTTATCCAAGTTCTCCACGATACTTCTCTCATTGTTGGCATCGAGCGAGTTGGTTGCCTCGTCAAGGAAGATATAGTCAGGATTCTTATACACCGCCCTTGCTATCAAGATGCGTTGTTTCTGTCCTTGGCTCAGTCCCACGCCATCACGCCCAATCTTGGTGTTGAACTTCAAAGGCAAAGCCATCACATAATCCTTGATACAAGCTATCTCGGCTGCTTTTAGCAACCGTTCCTTGTCTATGTCACCATCATCAACAGCAATGTTTCGTGCGATACTTTCCGAGAAGATGACACCTTCCTGCATCACAACGCCACATTGTCTGCGCCACCATTTCTTGTTGAGCTTGTTGATGTCAGTATTGCCTATGTTGATTTGTCCCTCCAAGACGGGATAATAACCAAGCATCAAACGGATGAGGGTGGTCTTTCCACTGCCAGATGCGCCAACGATGGCTGTTACCTTACCTTGCGGAATGTGAATGCCCACATCGTCTATGGTTTTGCGCAAAGCATGTGGGTCGTACTTGAACATGATGTTCTTGATGTCAATGCCCTCATTCTTGTCCTCGATGGAAGTTAGCAAGCCTACCTTTCCGTTCTCATCATCCATCTGGTGAATCTCGTTGATACGTTCCAAACTAATCTTCACATCTTGCAGAGAATAGAAGAAGTTCATCAGTTGCTCCACAGGTGAGTTGAGCTGTCCGATGATGTATTGCACGGCAAGCATCATACCAAGTGTCATTTGCCCATGTATCACGGCGGTTGCAGCCACTACCGTGATGATGATGTTCTTCACCTCGTTGATAAAGATACTTCCTGCCTCCTGTGTCTGTTGGAGTTTGAGTGATTTCATCTGCACCCCAAACAAGTCTGCTTGCGTGTCCTCCCATTCCCATCTTCTACGTTGTTCACAATCCTGCAACTTGATTTCCTGCATGGAGGTGATAAACTCATAAGTTTTGTTATTGTTGATAGCTTGCTGCTCAAACAATTCATAGTCGAGCACCTTTCTCCGTTTCAAGAACAAGGTCATCCATCCGCCATAGAGGATACTTCCCAACAGGAAAATGACAAACACCAATTTATTATAGAAGAACAGTACCACCGAGAATATCACGAAGGTGAGCATGGCAAACGTGATGTTGAGCGTCTGCTGCGTCAAGAAAGTATTTACTCGGCTATGGTCGTTCATTCTTTGCATCAAGTCGCCCATGAGTTTCGTATCAAAGAAAGACATAGGCAGTTTCAATAGCTTGATGAAGAAGTCACTTACTAATGATATGTTGATACGTAAGGATATGTGAAGCAACAACCATCTGCGGATAAAGTCTATTGCCGTCCGGCTGATTGTAAGCATCAACTGCCCCAAGAGTATCAGCCAAACAAAACCTATATCTTGGTTCTTGATACCGACATCCACGATAGATTGGGTAAGGAATGGCAGGACAAGCTGCAGGAGGCTTCCGACTACCAGACCCAAGATGATTTGTCCGAAATACTTGCGGTATTTCTTCACATACCCAAAGAGAAAGCGGAAAGACCTCTTTTCTTTGATTTTCTCTTCACCTTGCATCTTATAAGTAAAGAACGCAGGAGTGGTTTCCAAGAACATAGCAATGCCCTTGTCCTCACCATTGGAGTTCGTGCTTATCCAATGTTGTTTGAACTCGTCTAAGGTATAAGCAACCAATCCCTTCCCTGGGTCTGCTACATAGAACTTCTTGGATTTCTTAATCTTATATAAGACCACAAAGTGATTCTGATTCCAATGGAGAATACAGGGCAATGGAGCTTCGTTTAACATGGCGATAGAAATTCTCGCACATGCCGTATGTAATCCAAGAGTATTAGCTGCTTCATTGATTCCTAACATTGAAACACCTTCCGTTGTGGCAAAGCAAAGTTTCGACAGAGAATCTAATGTATATTCCCTGCCGAAAATATTTACATACCATTTGCAAACTGGCTATGCCACATTGCATGGAATCATGTTGATGAAAACTTTCTATCGTTTTGGTCATTGATTAATACATTTTCATGATAGCACTATCAATATTCTTATTAACTTCTATTTCTCCACGTTCTGATTTCTTGCCATAGTTAAAGTTGTAAGTCAGAGTTAAATTAATATTACGCCCATCAGCATCGCTAAAATTCCACGAATTTCTATTATAGCATCCATACTCCATTGTTATATGTTGCTTGTCGTAACGTGAAAATGGGTTACGTGCTAAAGCCTCAATTGTCAATGACTTATGAGCCAATTCGCTTTCCATTCATAGGTGGGACGACGGTTTATGAGCCAGGGTTGGCGAATATCAAGCGATTTATAAGGGGTAAGATAATCAAAACTAAACATCCATTCCCCTGCAAGATAAACCAAGCCACTTTTTATGCGTAAACTGTTGTGCGACATATTATAGGCTGAGCCCCTTAATGTATTACATTCTTCAATTGTCGTGGCATTCAAACGTAAATGTTCATTCAATAAATTATAGGTGCAACTTACACTAAACATATTGCCGTAGAAAGTTCCCCCATTTATACGAGTATCAAAAATCGTATTCGTGTTAGCTGTATACTGATGTACTATGTTATCAAAATAAATGTTGCTATCATAGGATAAAGATAAATGCAATTTACCTATCTGTCCATTATATGAAAGAGTGTTTCCTAACACTTTCATTGGGACAATATCTGGATTACCACAAGTTGCCTCAAAAAAAGATGTCGGAACAACCATAGAATTCTTTTCTGACGGCTCAAATAGGGTATGCGTAAAAAGACCATTTAACGAAAAAGAATGCTTGCTATTAATGGCATAATTTCCTCCATAAAATGCGACTGGTATACAGTAATTGTCATGTACGGAGTTTAAAGATACGGCAGTATTAGACAAACCTGCAGAGACATAATAATAGTATTTCTCACTGTATTTGCTAAGTTGAAGTAATCCAACAGTAACATTGGAAGTCAGTTGCTGTTTACCCATTGCAGTTCCAGCATAATCATCAGTATAATGTTTATAATCATTACTCAACACCCCTGTTAGGGTAAGACTATTTTTCAAAGTTTTAGAATAACGTATATTTCCATTCAGCACAAAGTTGTCTTCTATTACTTTAGAACTTAGGGATGATTGTTCTGTTTCTGCATACAGACTGTAGTATTTATTGTGCCCCATAGAAGCAGATGCTGTAATGTCAAAAGCCTGCTCTTTCGGCAACCATAATGTATAATTTGCATATGCAGATGGTGCTATAGATTGGCTATTATTGGCTATAGTCCGTCTCGTTGTGCCATATGGTTCTGTGTAGGAAATACTCTGTATGGTGTTGGTATTTGGCGTAGCTTGGCGAGTAAAGCCCACATAAGTATTTAATCTATGGCTGTTACCCATTGAGGTTAAACGCAATCGTATGGCTTGCCCGTTGTTTTTTTTCAACGAGCTTTCATCATTATAATTACGTTCCAGAACGGATTTGTCCGAAAAGGTAAACATATCATTTCCTCCTGTATAGCTATGGTCTCTATGCCAGTCACCTATGGCTGTTAGCGAAAGTGAGTATCGTTTCTTATTGAAATCTGCAAAAGCTAGATATTCTCCCGATTTGTAAGCAAATCCTTCGTTTGCAGACAAATACACATTGCCTCCATAATTCATTTTTATCGTAACAAAATTAACCAATCCTGCTTTACCCGCATATTTGCCGCTTGGAGTTCTTATATATTCTATTGTACGAATGTTCTTTGCGCTAAGAGATGCTACATCTTCAGGTAATGCCTCCATACCATTAATGCACAAAACGACCTCTCCTCCACTATGAGTAGTAATACTACGAGTACGTGCCGATACTTCCAAGTCAGGAGTCTGCATAAGATACAGTAAATTAAAACCGTTAGCAGAATGTTTTTTCTCGAGTTGAGTTGGTATCAACAATGTCTTGTTGCTCATTTCTATCTGACCTTCTGCGGTCACAACAACCTCTGGCAATTTTTCATTTTTAAGACTATCTGTTTGTGCTTTAACATCTGTTAAAAAAACAAGCAATGAGCAAAAAATAATTAAGTATTTATACATTTAAGATATTATGGAGTAATTTATATTATATATTTAAAGATGATAAAATCATGGATGGGCGTGTCAATATATGCTTGACACTCCCATCCACACAGAATACTAAACGTAGCCTCGTTACTCTAGTTCTTATTTCTTTATTGTTGGTAAACTAGGTCGTGGCTTTGGTTTTATTATTGGACATACGCAATTGCAAGTTGAAGTAGAAATACAGCTTTGGCTGCTTCTTGATGAGCCGCAAGAACCTCGAGCGGCAACATTGTGTGCTTGTCCTCCAAGCACAAGCATTAGTGACTCCTTGTTCAAAACAGAAAATTCGTCTGTTAGAACTGATTTCAACTGATTAAACTTTTTCATTGATTAAATATATTTAAATTAGCCTACTCTATAAGCTTTTCGGCAACTGCTTTATTCCTTAGTGCAATAATGTGGAGCGAGAGATTTCAAGACATAAAATACTAGGAACCTTATTCCAATCATAAAATTTTAGAAGTTGGTATCCTATCCCTGCAAATCCCATAAACAAACCTACTTGACTATTTCGGTTGTCATCTCCACAAATAACATCTTGCCCCTTACTTATCTCTATTGCTATTGAATTAACCCATTTCAAGGCTTTTGTATCATTTCGCATGGACAACAAGTGTAGTATTTCTAAATTTCCCATAGAACCATGGCAAACAGAAAGATTGTAGCCAATTCTTTTTTCAACCTGCTTGATTGCAACATTTAGTTCTTTCATCATTATCTTGTCGGAAAAACCTTCTGACGCTAAGATTAGTCTTGATAATGCTATTCCTGTTGCACCGTGACACCAACTTCCGCAATCTTCTTCATATGAAGTGTTGCGTCCATCAATCCATCCTTGGATTTTGTCTGAGTAAAAAGAGCGGTCATGAAGTAGGGAATGTTTAAATGCTTCCAAATATCGAATTTCACCAAATTGCTTATATAGCAAAAACATTGCAGTTGCCATAGAAGAACTACCATGAGCAAAACCTCCTAAATTCAATTCTTTCTCACCAACAATCTTATTGCCATCAGTGTATGTCCAATACATTTTTCCGTTTATATTTTTGGCAAGTTGCAACAACCTTTCACCACTCGCTTTCAAAATAATCAATTTATCGGTTTCCTTCATTAATTTGCATTGAGTCGTAAAAAGGATTACGCCAGCTAATCCTGACATATAATCAAATTGAGTTGTAATTGGTATCAATTCCTTCACCTCTTTGACTATTGACTGATATATAGAAGTATTGTATAATTTAGGAAACGTTTCCATAATATATAATAATCCCATAATACCGGACAATGGGGATATGGCAATTTCGTTCTTCTTTACACCAATATGAGCAACATCTCTATTTTCACACAATTGCCTAAAAATTCCAAGAGCAATTTTTTCATGTTGCTGCTCATGACTATATGTGAACAACGTTAGATAAAACAAACATACTCCCAAAAGTCCATCATATAAAGAGTCATTCATCAAACATACTTGAAATTTTCCATCATAGACATTTCTTGTTCTACATACAAATCCTATTTCATTATCGATTTGTATCATTCGTTTACGAATCTCTTTCTCTATTCGTTCAATTGCTTGCCATAGAACATTTCTATCTATAGAATCTTTCCCAACAGGTAAAAATGCGCTTTTTATTTGTATCGGAGACTCCTATAACATCTAAAAAGAAATTTACAGACTCATCTATCATGCACAATTGTTCTTCCTGCACTTTTGAGGAAAGTGCAGATAACTTTTCAGCTATGATAGTAGCTCCTTTGGACTCAACAGGAATCCAATCATCTACAACGATGTCATTCGGCAAAGTATATAGAGAATTCTTGTTTAAATACATGAAATAGTAGGGTATATCTCCCTTTTCTATCTGACTTGCAACAGAGTGTATAAGAGGAATACTTAACAAACCATAAGATTCTTTTCTTATAATAGGCTCTATAAGTTCCTCTATATTCTTGCTTCCGTGCAGATATGGGGGAGTTACCATCTCGGTTAAAATATAAGAATATATAACCGTTGGATGCAATAAAACCCTTGAACGCATAAAGTTGAAATCATAAGAGTAGATATAGCTTAATAAGTCAAGTTTATGAGCTCTCATGAAGTTACATGCATCAGTAAACCCTTTTTCTAAATCTTGAAGAGTTTCTGCCGTGATAGGATAAGATTTTCCTTCTTTTTTAGGCAAATGAAAATTAGAATCATCAAATTCAAATAACACTGATGAGATTTGCGACCTATCATTTGCTCCATTAAACATCCAATCTGGCAAGATACCTGTTTCAAGGACAGAAGACTGTAAGTACGCACTGATTTTAGTGCTATCCAAATGTTTAAACTTCTTTGATACAACTGATTCGCAGTCAATTATATATGGGCAATTTCCAATTACTATCAAGTTATCTGGAATTATATCTTGTGCACCTAACAGATATAATAAAGCCTGTATTTTTCCCAAATTATAATAGTACTCATTGATAGAATCACTATTCTTCATGTCACAAGGTTTCACTTGAAAATGCCAAGAATAGTTTTCTCTGTCTATGAATGCAGGTATTCCAATTTGTATAGACAATCCCATCTTATCAAGGGCTGATATTATGCTCATGATGAACTTTTCATTAGCAGCTCCTCTTGGCTTGTAATATAATTTAGTACCATTGAGAAACAATACTGACGAGACACAATTACCTGCATGCAAATCCCCTTCAAAAAGACTAATTTCATCAATCTTTGATTCTTTCATTGAAAAACTTTCTATATCTGCTTTTAAGGCAAAAAGAAGCCTGTCAATATGAAGCATGATATTGACTGTATAACTCTCAAGTATAGAAAGTAACTTTGGGTATTTTTCAAAGAAATATATTATCCACTCATCATTGGAAGATAATTTGTCACGAAAGAATTGACTTTGCTCTTCTTCGGTATAACCTTTCAAGAAGTTATTTTCTTTTGCTAAATTATATTCAAATGGATATACAAACTTCAAATAATTATTGTAAGCATAAGACACGATTGATACGAAAGTTGCCCAACAATGTCATTCATTTGCACAAATGGATATTTATCTATGATTTTGGCTATTGCATCATAGATATAATTGTAATAAGGAAACATAAAGAATCCCTTTCGCTCTTGCATATCTTTGCAAGTTGATTTTTGTGAATACTTTAATATTTCAAATTTTAAATCCATAGCAAATTACTTTTAATGTACTACAATTTGTCTTCGTCCCAAAAGGTTACTTCCAAGACTTAGACATGAATTCTTGTGCAAAGATACTATAAAGACTAATACGTTAACCAACTTATCATTACTATTTAATAAAGTTTAAACAAAATGTCTGTATTCTTGTCGAAAATGCATCATTATTATTATGTTTTCGCCGTACATTAGCGTGACATGTTATGCTTTTTGCGATTATGATAACAAAAATACGCTTGCGTTGGTCTCTATTTTGCAAAGTTATAATTTCGTCTTATAATCTTAGACTCATGCAGCAAATGATTTGCAATACTATCTTTGTACAATGCTAATTTATACATCTCATAACTATGACGAACAGAATCCTCATAAGCAGTAACACGATTTCTTACGTCGTTTATAACATTTTCATCTCGTTGCACATTGAAATGTTTCTCAATGTAGCGAATGTTCGGGTCATCAGCAGGAAGCACCATCTTCAATGCCCTATATTTCAAGTCTGCCTCCTCCCAATCTTGATGCTCTCGTCATTGGGTGAGGTTTCCCCAAATAGAGAGGACAAGGGATAGAGCTAAGCCACCAATGAAAAGAAGAACATTCTTTGAGGTTGGCTCGAAGCGATGGGTTACAACCTTCTTTTGAGGTGATTTGTTCATCACTTCAAGTTTATCTTGCAATGCCTTTGAGGAAACATCATTCCCTTGTATCATCTGCTTGACTGCATCAACCAAGAACTTGCTTCGCTGCTCATTTTTGCCAAGTTCAACCTTAATAAGGTCAGCAAAAACGATAATGGCATCTCTTAATTTGGATATTTTACCTCTGACTTCCTCTTCTTTGATAAACATCGCATTGATTGACTTATCCAACTTGGTTATGTCATTACTTGCAGGAACGGTTTCCGCTCCTGCGTTCTTTGTGGAGACAGAAAGTTCATCAACTTTCTGCTCCAATCTCTCAACTGTTCCGTAGATGGCTTCCAATAGTTCTTCTTTCATGTTCGATTCTAATTTTAAGTTTGTAACTTGCATCAAAGGCTGAAGCCCTTTCTGCGTTTTCTCTTTTTCTTCTTGGCGGATTCTTCCTCTGGGAATGGCTCATAAGTTTGGGCATTAGACGGAGCGAACAAGCCGATGGAAGAAATACCACTCCAAGGGTCTTGGGTATGTCCTGCCGTTGGTTGAGTCTGTTCTACTTGGTGACAACTTGGTTGTCCTCCCTGCATAGATTCGGCTCTTGGCGATATACGATTATACTCTGTGCCAAGTCTTGCATCCAACTTGACAAAGCTGTATTCTCGGCTAATCTGCGTACCCTTGAAGCTATATCCATCCTTGCAGAAACGGATGCCTTGAACCTTGGTTCGCTCCTTATCCTTATAGACAAACTCTAAGTGAACACCTCGTTTTGCAAGTTCATTCTTGAACTTCTGCCAATTTTCTACGACTTTCAAGGCATCCTTGACTGCATTGTGAATCTCATATTTGGCACGCTCAGCATTGCGTAATTTGCGAGTGTTAGTCTTGCTCTTGTCTGTTCCGTAAGTCAGTCCATACTTGGATTTAGAGCCTTGGTCACCTGCTCATTACGCCTGTAATCATTCCTGTCTGATATGAGCTTGCCCTCGTTATTGATGCGGTTATATACGATATGACAATGTGGATTGTCTGTATTGTGATGCCTTACGATTATGAATTGGGTATCGGTGATGCCCATCATCTGCATGTATTCAAGGGCTATCTTAGCCATGAATCATCCGTCAAACGTGGCTTGTCCTCGGGCTTGAAACTGAGTGCAATGTGTCCCACAGGCTTCTTAATCCTTGGATTTAGCTGTCTTTGCAGCTCAAAACTTTGTACTATCTCGGCATTCGTGCCGGGTAACACTCCATCGGATGCAAGGATTTTCGCCTCGTCCTTGCCTGTCACATAGCGGATGCAGCCAGCAAAAGAGCTGCCCTTCTTTAGCTTGCCTATCATGTGATATCCTCCTTTCTGCCCATACTGCTTGGTTTCGGTTTATAACTTGCTTGGCGATACTCGCCAAGGATTGCTTTCAATCTTCTCAACAAGTCCACCACATACACATGGGTTTCATGGAAACCTCTCTGATGCGACAGCTTGGTAAGTTGGTTGAGGTTGTTCGCCATGCCAATGAGGTGCTTGGCGATGGCTACCGTCTCTGCGTTGTGTCCGCTGACCACCTCGCCGTTCAAGGCGGACTCACGGATGTACTCCGCCAACTTGCGGTTGGCTTTTCTCGCCCTCAGTCTCAAAGCCTCGTAGCTTGGCTTCGAGAACTTCACCGTGACAGACTTCGACAGCTTGTGAATCCTGCCTGTGGGCGGTCTTCCGCCCTTTTTCTTGTCTTGTTCCTGTACGTTTGTCATTCGATACACTGTTTATAGTTGGTACACTCACTTTCTGCGACCGTCGGGAGCAAAATTCCTCCGCCCTCATGGTGGAGCGAGGCGTTTTGGGGTTCCCAAAACATAACCTCGCTCCCTCTCAGAACACGTTAGTTGGAACTACAGCCTTTCAGCTATCCACGTCCAAGGTCGCAGACCTTAATTCTCACAATTTGCGCCAAGCCTCGAAGTCTTCTTCATAAAGGCTTAGGTGGTGGCGCACGATGTTCTCGATGATGCCCGATACGCTCATGCGCCTCCCTCCGAGGATGCGGACGACTCGATCAAGACGGTCTCGTACATCGGAACTGACGAAGACTGGCTTGCGGTCGTCAATCCTTGGAACTTGGAGGAAGGTCTGCTGATACTCCTCTAATGTCGCCTTGCGCTGCTTGCCACTGATGCGCTTCTGCGGATTCGGTGGCGATTGAGCCTCGTTCGTTGATGTTTCCTCTCTATAGGGAGTTGTTGCAGCAACTTTCTCTACAATTGCTCTCAACTCTGGGTTCTCTACATCATCATAGAGAGAATTACAACTACTTGGATTGGCTTTGTTGCCATACGTAGATGGTTTAACAAAATCCAAATACTCTTTTTCCATCAGCTCCTTTTGCCCAGGAGCCAAGACTACATCTTTTGTTCTTGCCATAGCTTATGCTGTTTTATTTGTTAGTATAGTGGTCACGGTTTGCACCATTGACCGATTGTCGGGTGCAAAGTAAGTGTACTGAGTGCAGCCATGCAACTGATTGGGTGTAACGTGGCAATTTAGTTGTGGCTTGCTTATTTGCATACCGAG
>ENA-OQHV01000111-OQHV01000111.1-human-gut-metagenome-genome-assembly--contig:-NODE-111-length-11068-cov-2.582762_pt1 | contig 11068 bp, 14 predicted proteins | sample MGYA00242641_ERZ504732 | MGnify/ENA primary metagenome ERZ504732 (study PRJEB26092, sample SAMD00036222) | human gut metagenome | host: Homo sapiens | study: EMG produced TPA metagenomics assembly of...
TGTATTTTTGCCCTGTTTTTCACTAATATTAGGCAAAATGGAGATAAAAACTAGTGCTATCGTATTGCAAACCATCAAGTATGGGGACTCTCAACTTATCGTGGATTTCTTCACCGAAAAGTTGGGAAGACTCTCCTTTATGGTACGTGTGCCTAAGTCATCTAAGGGGAAGATGAAACGGCAGCTTTTCCAACCGCTCATGGTCTTGAATTTAGAATTTGATTATCGTCTCAAGTCAAATCTGCAGCGCCTTAGGGATGTTTCGATTCAGATTCCATTCTCTGATATCCCTTTTTCTCCATACAAACTTGGCATTTCCATGTTCTTGTCAGAACTGCTTTCATATGCTACCCGTCATGAGCAAGCTAATGGTGCGCTCTATCTTTTCATACAGGACAGTATCGAATGGTTAGACCATGCTAAAGGTGCTATTGCCAATTTCCATATAGTCTTTATGATTCAGCTCTCTTTTCATTTGGGTTTTATGCCCAATATAGAGAGCGGTATGTCTGGCGATTATTTTGATTTGGTAGATGGATGTTTTGCAGCTCATGTTCCTTCGCATGTACATTATTTAAATAAGGAAGATTCTATGCGGCTTGTGTCTTTGTTCCGTTTAGACTATAAAACAATGCACCTCTACACAATGTCCCGTATCGAACGGAACAGGTGTGTAGAGGTGATATTGGAGTATTATAAACTTCATTTGCCGGATTTTCCTGAAATGAAGAGCTTTTCAGTCCTTCAGGAACTTTTTGCTTAGTCATTTCTGGTTTCCTCGCTTACTTGACGTAAACCTGAAATAGACCTAGCCTGTATTCTCTGTTTAGGCAAAACTGATGACGCCCTGTACAGAAGAAGCATCATCGTTATTGTCTTCTTTCGGTTCTGTATTACCGGAAGCTATATTACGGATTTCTTCCAGAGTCTGTCGGGTACGCTTATAGGTAGGCGTGTTTTCTACCTGAAGGATGACATCCTCGTTATCCAAATCTTCCTGGCGGAACAGGAATATGTGTGGATGACGCTTATACTGTGTCGTATTGCCGTCGCTGCCATAATAGCGCTTGCGGCGGTCTTCTCTTTCAGCACGTTTCTCCTCTTCTTCAGCGAGACGGCGAGATTCTTCCTCAGTATGTTTCTTGAGGTGGCGGTTCATTCCCTCTACATCTTCGAGTCCGAAACCTGTTGCGAGAACGGTTACCTTTACGCGGCTTCCCAATTCAGGGTCAATGGCAAGACCCCATTTCAGTTCGAAGTCGTCACCGAATTTCTCCATAAAGTCGTTGACATCATTCATCTCGTCCATGGTCAGGCCAGGATTATCTTTCTTCTCGCTTGCAAATGCGATGCTGAGCAGAATCTTCTTAGAGTTGAATACGTCATTATCGTTAAGGAGTGGTGAGTTCAAGGCATCTTCTATCGCTTTCTTTACTCTTCCTTCTCCCTCACCGTAACCTGTACTCATGATAGCCACACCGCCATCTTTCAGTACGGTCTTCACATCATTGAAGTCAAGGTTGATGAGACCATGTACGGTAATGATTTCAGCGATACTTTTAGCAGCTACACTCAAGGTGTCGTCAGCTTTGCCGAAGGCATCGAGAACGGCAAGGTCTGGATAAATCTGGCGGAGACGTTCATTGTTGATTACCAGTAAGGCATCTACATGCTTCGACATTTCCTCTACACCATCCAATGCCTGGTCAATCTTCTTAGGACCTTCAAAACGGAATGGGATGGTTACGATACCAACGGTAAGAATACCTAACTCCTTACTTACTCTGGCGATGACAGGTGCTGCACCTGTACCGGTACCGCCACCCATACCCGCTGTGATGAATGCCATTTTTGTTCCATCGTTGAGCATGTTCTTGATATCTTCAAGAGTCTCTTCGGCAGCCTGGCGTGCTTGGCAGGTTTGTTTCCTGCACCCAGACCTTCCTTACCTAGCTGCAGGTGTACAGGCACAGGTGAGTCGTTAAGTGCCTGGTTGTCTGTGTTGCAGAGTACGAATGTTACATCGTGTATACCTTCGCGGTACATGTGGTTGACGGCATTTCCACCGCCACCACCAACACCAATCACCTTGATGATGCTATTTTCTTTTTCAGGTTCCCCAAAGTCAAGAATATGAGGAGCGTTTCCATTATCTAGCATAGTCGTATAATCTTTATAGGGTTTATCTATCTGATTTTTTATTTAACCTGTTGTGAAATCTGTTTTCTGATGGCCTGGTCTTTGGCATCTTATTCTTCTTCAGAAATGGTATCTTTCACAAACTTCTTGAAACCTCTCATCATTTTATGGATGAGACTGTTTTCTTTGCGTCTCTTTTCTTCTTCTTCGGCTTTTTTTTCTGCCAGAAGTCTTGCCTCAGCTTCTTCCAGTTCTTTTTGCTTGCGGGCAGCCTCGTCAGCAGCCGCTTTTTCTGCCGCAGTAAGAACAACGCCCTTGCCGGCAGTCTCGTTAGGGTTTCTAGGAGCCTTGTGCTGCTCGGCTGCTACTGGCTTTTCTGCAGAATTGCTGAAGAGATCAGTGCCGATTTCGTCACCTGCACAGTTCATGTCTCCCTTTGCCAGGAGTCCCAATACGGTGTTCATTGTACCATCGTGATTGGTAATCTTAGGATCCTTGGAGTTGACTGTTTGAGAAACAAACTTGGCAATGCGTACTTTGTCGATGTGGGTATGTGTCTTGAAAACCTTATCGATTTCAGGCATGTTGCTGCCGCCACCTGTAAGGATGATACCCCCCAACAGCTTATCTGAGAATTCCACAGGATCTGGAACCATGCGTTTTCTACGATTTCCTCTACGCGTGCTTCTACGATTTCGATGAACTTCTTGCTTTCAACCACTCTATCCTTGTCGATAGGGTAGTTCAGGGTCGGGTCGATATTGTTGATATCGGTATAAGCCTTGGCATACTTGAGTTTCATCTTTTCTGCATCAGGCTCTTCAATCTGAAGACAAGTTAAGTCTTTGGTCACGTTGCCGCCGCCCAATGGGATGACAGAGAGATGACGAAGTATACCTTTATAATATACAGAAACGGTTGTCGTATCGGCACCCAAGTCAACAAGCATACAGCCTGCACGCTTTTCTGAGTCTGTCAAAACGCTGTCAGCCATAGCTAAAGGAGCCAGGTACATTTCTGCAATAGGAATGTTGGCATTTTCAAAACAGGTATTGATATTGTTATAGAAGTTCTTGCGCCAAAGTATATTCAGGAAGATGCCTTCCAGATGGTTACACTGTATTCCTACAGGGTCTATCTGGTATTGGTTGTCTATCTTGTATTCCTGAGTTGCAGCATCCAGGATTTCCTGGTCCGGATAGGTCATGTTGCGGTTGATATCCATCAGTTCATTGATCATCTCTTGTGAGATGATGGTGTTACCTGGGAGATCCTTGACAATGACGTTCTTGATACTGCGTATAGAGCGACCGCCCACGCCTACATAGACCTGGGTAATATCCTGTTTCAGTATATTCTTCAACTTCTTGATGATGTTGGTCAAGCATTGGCAGGTTTTGTCAATGTTATAGATCACACCCTTTCTGATGCAAGAAGATGAATCTTCCTCTACGGTGGCAAGTACGGTGATGCTGCCGTCCAAATTCTTCTGACCTGCTATACCTGTCATCTTAGATGAGCCAAGTTCGATAGCTACAATAAATTCCTTTGGCATAGTTCTTATATGTTATCTTAATCTGTTTCTATTTTCTAATTAGCTATTTTGATGCTTTTTACATATGATCTGGTTGTCGAATTCGATATTGATATACGAATACTTGTTCCAGCCAGCTTGTGAGAGTCCATACTTATAGAATTTCTCTAATCGATTCATCTTCTTGTTGACGAAATCGTTGATGGCTTGCTCTCGTTTGTCGATGAGGTTGGTCTCTGGCAGGTTACCTATATATATAATGTGGTTGCCTACTCGCGGTACCAGTTCTATTCCTCTATCAGGCAGGACATGGATCTGTTCTATCTGGTTTCGCCAGAGTTCATTCGTCATCAGCGCTTTGCTTAGTAATGAGATGTATTTTTTAGCATACCACTTGTTGATGTAGCCCGTTGCGATGATAATGTCGCATGTATAGTTCGTGTTGGGCATGATCTGATTGTGGTCATCAATATAATAGTCCTCGTTGCTGATGCTTTTGATTCTGACGATTGGCATGCGTTGGGTGAGGTAGATGTCAACAAGACCATCCTGAGTCTTTGAACATTCTGCCGTCTTGACGAAAGGACTGGTCTTCAAGGTTTCTTCTATCATGCGGCGTTCACCTCTTTGAGCGGTTCCCCCAGCGGATAGAGTTTCCTGGCTTCCAGTCGTTTCTTGATTTCCTTCGCATTCAGAAAGCCATTCGTCATCTCATCTTGAATGTTGATGTTCACCTTGGTGCATACCAACTTCGTTTCATCAGGTTTGTTAAACCTGGTGAAAGCGAATACCAGATAAGTACCGAGTACTAAATCCAGTGCGATGATGATGGTTTTCTTCCAATTGATATGCATTTATTTCTCTTCAAGTATTTTGGTAATTTGTGGAACATAGTTGTCCAAATCGCCAGCTCCTAAGATAACTAGAACATCGAAGTCTCGATTCTTTACCAGGTCAAGAACGTCTTCTTTATGAATCATGCTCTTTTCTACACCTGGTTTCAGATTGTCATAGATAAGCTTGGAGGTTACTCCTGGAATAGGCTGCTCGCGAGCTGGATAGATGTCGCAGAGGATAACCTCGTCCAAGAGACTCAAACTGTTGGCGAAATCTTTATAGAAATCGCGGGTTCTAGTATACAAGTGAGGCTGGAAGATGGCTGTTATCTTACGGTCCTTGTATAACTCTCTGATACTCTTCGCACTCTGATATATCTCCTTTGGATGATGAGCATAATCAGACAGAATACCAGTTTGTTATTCTTGATCTTAAAGTCGAAACGGCGGTCAACTCCTCCGTAGGTCTTCATGCCGTTACGGAGTTCATCGGCTGTACAACCATTCAATTGTGCCATTGCCATTGCTGCCACACCATTTGTGATGTTGATAGGCACAGGCTGTCCGAGTTCTACGCCCGTTACGTTCTCGATAGGAGAGATGAAATCAAAAGTGATACCTCCATTCTCTATCTTGATGTTCTCAGCGTGGAAGTCGCCCTCGTTCTGGCTGTATTCGTATATCTTGACACCGTCTTGTACGTGTTGCTTCATCTCCAGACCTTTGTGGATGATGAGTGCACCGCCCGGTTGGATCAGTTCTGTATAGTGACGAAACTTTCCAGATAAGCCTCCTTGGTGCCGTAGATGTCGAGATGGTCTGGGTCTGTAGCCGTGATGACGCTCATCCATGGGCGCAACCAGTGGAAACTGCGGTCAAACTCATCTGCTTCAATGACAACATAGTCGCTCTTGTCGGAGAGGATATAGTTGGTGCCATAGTTCTTTGAGATACCTCCCAGGAAGGCATTACAGTCAATATGGCTTTGGTGCATGATGTGAGCACACATGTAGATGTTGATGTCTTTCCGTGTGTACCCGCTACGCACAGTCCCTTATGGGTACGGGTTAATGTACCCAGAACCTGAGCTCGCTTCTCGATGGTGAATCCATTCTCATGGAAGAAAACCAGTTCCTTGTGTTCAGCAGGAATTGCCGGTGTGTAGACTACCAATGTTGTCTTGGCGTCCTTGCAGGCTTCTGGTATGAGGTCAACATTCTCCTCATAGTGGATAAGCATTCCCTCTTTCTCCAACTCATGAGTTAGATTGGATGGAGTCTTGTCATATCCGGCTACAACCAACTTCTTGCTGAGGAAGTATCTGGCGATGGCGCTCATTCCGATGCCGCCCGCTCCTACAAAATAAACTGCTTTAATATCTTTTATTTCCATTACTTTGTTGCTAATTTGATTACTTCGTCGGCGATGACGTCGGCAGAGTTCTTTAATCCTAATTTCTTGATATTCTCACAGAGCGAAGCAAGCTTAGCCTCGTCTTTTACCGTGTCAACTGCTTTCTTGAGCAATACCTCTGGTGCATCGGCATCCTTTACGTAGATGGCAGCATCTTTGTTGACTAATGCCATGGCGTTCTTGGTCTGGTGGTCTTCTGCCACATTAGGCTTGGAACCAGGATAACCGGTTTGCCGATGAGGCAGAACTCGCTGATACTGCTGGCACCTGCGCGGCTGATAACCAGGTCGGCTGCCTTGTAAGCAGCACCCATGTCGCTGATGAAATCAGTAACCTTGAGCATTGGCAGCTCCTGACCTTTCAGTTGCTCCATGATGGCAGCATTATAGTATTTACCTGTTTGCCAGATAAACTGTACGCCGCTTTCTTTCACCAGGTCGAGGTGCTGGAGCACACTCTCGTTGATGGTTTTTGCGCCAAGGCTGCCACCTACGAGCAAGATGGTCTTCTTTTCAGGGTCGAGACCGAACAGCTTACGTGCTTCTTCCTGGGTGATGGTAGTATCCAATACATTCTGGCGAACAGGATTACCGGTCATGATAATCTTGTCTGCAGGAAAGAAACGCTCCATTCCTTCGTAAGCCACACAGATTTTTTCAGCCTTCTTGGCCAAGAGTTTATTGGTTACACCAGCGTATGAATTCTGCTCCTGGATGAGGCAAGGTATTCCTTTGCTGGCACAAACATTGAGAGTCGGACCGCTAGCATAGCCACCTACGCCCACAGCCGCCATAGGCTTGAAGTTTTTGATGATACTCTTTGCCATGTGCTGGCTCTTCCATATCTTGAAGAGTACGGCGATGTTCTTGAGTAGATGCTTTCTGTCGAAGCCGCAGATAGGCAAGCCCTTGATCTCATAACCCGCAGCAGGTACCCGCTGCATTTCCATTCTGCCGAGTGCACCTACAAACAAAATCTTAGCATCAGGGCGCTTCGCCTTGATGGCGTTTGCAATGGATACGGCAGGGAAGATGTGACCACCTGTGCCGCCTCCGCTTATGATAATTCTTAATTCATTATTCATATCCGTTCATGTTTATAACGCAAAGGTATAAAAAAATATCGATTTAACGGCATTTTCTGCCATTTTTTCACCTTAATTTATAAAACTCTTGTCAGGCAGCCACCATTTTGCTGTCGTCGAGCTCATTTTGAAGTATCTCTTTCTTCTTGGCTGTTCTACTGATACTCAGGATGATGCCCAGGTACAGACAGTTGATGATGGTAGATGTACCACCTCTACTGATGAGTGGTAGTGGCTGTCCTGTAACAGGAGCCAAACCTACTGCTACTGCCATGTTGAAGAGTGCCTGGGTAACCAGCATGATGGCGAGTCCCATGCAGAGAAAGGCTGGGAAATTGTTCTCACACCTGTTGGCTATTCTGCCAGCTCTGAACAGGAGGATGATGTAGAGGAATGCAACCAGTGCGGCTCCCCATATACCCATCTCTTCGATGATGATGGCATAGATGAAGTCTGAGAACGCCTGTGAGAGGAAGTCTCTTTCTACTGAGTTTCCAGGCCCTTTGCCTACGATGTTGGAAGAGGCGATGGCGATGTTGGCATGTGCCACTTGGGCATCTTTGTCGAGATCGACATCCTGTGGGGCTACAGGCTTTGAGTTCATAAACTTGTCAATACGGGCTTTCCAGGTGTCGGCTCTATGGAACATCTTTTCTGTCATGTTAGGCTTGTTCTGTTCCTGCTCAACCTTCTCGGTCAGCATATTTTCCGGTTTATTGCCCTCTTCGCCCTTGTCCTGTCCTACTATCATGATACCTGCAAAGGCTGTGACGATGACAATCATGCCCAGTCCCACCAGCTTGCCAATCTGGTTCATCGGCACTCGTCCGATGAGCATCATGGCTAAGATTGTGATATTGAGGAGCATGGCTGTGGATAAGTTTTCCAGTCCGATGAGAATTACAAATGGAGCAGTTGCTACAAGTATGAACTTGAATGCCTTCCTGTTGGCTCCCTGAGTTGTTTGCATGGCACTAAGAATCTGAGCTACAGCCAGTACTACCGCTCCCTTTGCTATTTCTGAAGGCTGGAACTGTATGCCCATCAGAGAGAACCATCGGGAGGCTCCGTTGGTAGATTGACCGGTAGCCAAGACCAGAACGAGCAACAGTAATGAGATGCCCATCACGACGGGGGTAACAATCTTGAAGTACTTGCATTTCACCTTGAGCATGCAAATCATGGTGAACAGACCGCCTCCCAAGAGCAAGATGTGGCGGATGACAGGTGCCATGTAGTTTCCTGTCTTGTACGACAAGGAGCTGGAGGCAGAATATACCTCCACGATGCTTATCATACAGAGAAAGAAGAAGACCATCCAGATCACCTTGTCTCCCTTGAAAATATTACCAATGCTCTTGTTATTCATTTCTTTATAGTTCTATCTGTTCTATTTTTTGAAAACTGTTATTCTCCGATAGCTCTTGCCAGCGTCTTAAACTGCTCGCCTCTATCTTCCATGTTCTTGAAGAGATCGAAACTTGCGCAGCATGGGCTGAGGAGTACGGTATCGCCCGGCTTTGCCAATTCCTGGCAGGCTGCCACGCAATCCTTCATGCTGTGAGTGTCGCGTACAGGGATGCCGAGTGCGTCAAAGTTGTCGTGCAACTTCTGGTTGTCGGCTCCGAGATATACGATACCAGCACATTTCTCCTTTACCAGGTCCTTGATCTGGTTATAGTCATTTCCCTTATCCTTACCGCCGATGATAAGGATGGTAGGGGTGGTCATACTCTCCAGCGCATACCAGCAGGCATCTACGTTGGTAGCCTTTGAATCGTTCACATAGTAAACGCCCTGGAACTTGCCCACTTTCTCCAGACGGTGCTCTACACCAGGGAAGTCGCTCAAGCCTTTGTGCAGGGTCTCGTGGTCGATGCCTACGATGTTGCATGCCAGACCTGCAGCCAGACTGTTATAGATGTTGTGCTTGCCGCGTAGGCTCATGTCTGCCTGTGGCATTTCGAAGTCTGAAGGGAAGTTGAGTTTGTATTTGCCGTCTTCGATAAAGCCAACGCAACCTTCCTCCTTGAACTCAGAGAATGGGCAGAGATGTGACTTGAGGTTGTACTTAGCCAGCTCCTTTGTAACGATAGGATCATCGTTCCAGAAGATGAAGCAGTCTTCTTCTGTCTGGTTCTGGGTGATGCGCATCTTGGCATCGGTATAGTTCTGCATCTTAAACTCATAGCGGTCCAGATGGTCTGGAGTGATGTTGAGCAGGATGGCCACATTGGCACGGAACTCATACATATTGTCGAGTTGGAAACTGCTCAGCTCGATGACGTAGTACTTATGAGGAGTTTCAGCCACCTGAAGGGCCAGACTCTTTCCGATGTTGCCTGCCAGACCTACATCATAGCCAGCCGACTTGATGATGTGGTAAATCAGCGAGGTAGTGGTTGTCTTACCGTTACTTCCCGTGATACAGATCATCTTGGCATCAGTATATCTGCCCGCAAATTCTATTTCGCTGATGATAGGTGTACCCTTAGCCATCAGTTTCTGTATCATAGGTGCTTCCTTAGGAATACCCGGACTCTTGATGACTTCATCTGCATCTAAAATATTTTCTTCTGTATGGTGACCTTCTTCCCATTCGATGTTGTGGTCATCCATCAACTTCTTGTAGTTATCCTTGATCTTTGCCATGTCTGAAACAAAGACCTCGAATCCCTCTTTCTTTGCCAGCACGGCTGCACCTGCGCCACTTTCGCCAGCTCCTAAAATTACAATTTTGCTCATTGTCTTATTCTCTATACTTGTCGGGCTGATAAGAGCCTGTATTTTATCTGATCTTCAATGTGATGATGGTCAATGCTGCCAGAATGATGGTTACAATCCAGAAACGGATGGTAATCTTTGATTCATGGAAGCAGTTGCGAGGCTTCTTCCACAGATACTTGCAGTCAGGATCCAGCTGACTGTCCTGTGTGCGGAAGTTGTCGTGGATAGGTGTGCGCTTGAAGATACGCTGCTTCACACCTCTCCGCTTTCCTATCTTGTAATAGTAAACCTGCATCATCACGCTGAGGCTTTCTACGAAGAAAATACCGCAGAGGATAGGCAGCATCAGCTCCTTGTGGATGATGATGGCACCTACTGCGATGATACCGCCGATGGTCAGCGAACCCGTATCGCCCATGAATACCTGGGCAGGGTAGGCGTTGTACCAGAGGAAACCGATGAGGGCTCCGATGAAGGCACAGAAGAATACTACCAGTTCCTCAGAACCAGGAATATACATGATATTGAGGTAGGCGGCAAACTCGATGTGCGACGACACATATGCAAGTATGCCTAGCGCCACACCTATGATGGCGGAGTTTCCGGCACACATTCCGTCCATACCATCGTTGAGGTTGGCACCGTTTGATACGGCTGTTACAACGAAGATGGTCATGATGACGAAGAGAATCCAGCCTGCTGCTACCTTGTACTTACCGCAGAAACTGGTGATGCTGGAATAGTCGAGGTTGTGTCCCTTGACGAATGGGATGGTGGTCTTCAGCGATTTTCTTGCTTCTGTACGATGCTTTACCACCGTTTCCTGTCCCTGTTGCTCAATGGCGAGGTTCTCGTTCATCTTTACATCAGGTGAAGACCAGAGTACCAGTCCCACGATCAGGCCGATGCCAATCTGTCCTATAATCTTATATTTGCCCTTCAATCCCTCCTTGTCGCGCTTGAATATCTTGATGAAGTCGTCCATTCCACCGAGAAAGCCGAGCCATACGGTGGTGATGATCATCAGAATCAGATAGATGTTGCGCAAACGTCCGAGTAACAGTACCGGTACGAGGATAGCCAGGATGATGATGACACCACCCATAGAAGGAACGCCAATCTTCTTGACACCAAACGGGTCGATGCTGGCATCGCGCTGTGTCTCTGTAATTTGCTTGCTCTTGAGATACTTGATGAATTTCTCGCCGAACCAGGCAGAGATTACCAATGATAAAATCAGCGCAAGCAGGGCACGGAATGAGATGTAGCCCCACATGTGAGAACCTGAGATGCCCCACTGCTCCAGAAATCTAAAGAGATAGTATAACATTTTTC
>ENA-OQHV01000113-OQHV01000113.1-human-gut-metagenome-genome-assembly--contig:-NODE-113-length-10908-cov-1.796587_pt1 | contig 10908 bp, 10 predicted proteins | sample MGYA00242641_ERZ504732 | MGnify/ENA primary metagenome ERZ504732 (study PRJEB26092, sample SAMD00036222) | human gut metagenome | host: Homo sapiens | study: EMG produced TPA metagenomics assembly of...
CTTTTTTATTTTGTATTGTCTTCGATTTTGCACTACCTTTGCACCCATGATATATCCAGATAATTTTGAAAATAAGATAGGATTCAATGAAATCCGCAAGATGCTGCGCGAAAGATGCCTCTCTCCACTCGGAAAGGAACAGGTAGACAAGATGGCATTCAGCAGCGATGCAGAACAAGTTAACGAATGGCTCATGCAGGTGCGTGAGTTCCGCAGACTGATGGAGGAAGTAGAAGACTTTCCCCTACAATATTTCTATGATGTAAGGGAGAGCATCCTCCGTATCCGTGTAGAAAACAGTCACCTGGAGGAGGACGAGCTGTTTGACTTGCGACGTTCACTATCTACCATAGCAGATATGGTGAAAATATTGAATCACAGCGATGATGATGACGAGCCGGAAGACGGATGGAAAAGAGAGAAAAAGTATCCCTACCCAGCCCTACATCGCCTTTCGCAAGATGTAGTTACTTTTCCACAACTTATTCAGCGCATCGACCAGATACTTGACAAATTCGGCAAGATAAGAGATAATGCAACCCCTGAACTTCTTCAGATTCGCAGAGAACTGGCAAAGACTGAGGGCAGCATCTCGCGTACCTTATATAGTATATTGCGCTCGGCACAAAGTGAAGGCATCGTAGAAAAAGACGTAACCCCAACCCTGCGTGACGGCAGACTGGTTATTCCCGTCATCCCTACTCTAAAGCGTAAAATCAAAGGTATCGTACACGATGAGAGTGCCACAGGTAAAACAGTCTTTATAGAACCTACCGAGGTGGTAGAGGCAAACAACCGTGTACGTGAACTGGAGGGTGAAGAGAGAAAGGAAATGATTCGCATCCTCACCGACTTTACCAACAAGGTACGCCCATACTCCAAGGAAATTCTGGACAGTTACCGTTTCCTTGCCATCATTGACCTGATACAAGCCAAGCAAAAACTGGCTGATATCTTCAAAGCCATAGAACCCGAGGTAGAAGACCACCCACACATAGACTGGACCCGTGCGATACACCCATTATTGCAGCTATCTCTACAGAAAAAAAACGAGAAAGTAGTTCCGTTGGATATCATGCTTACACAGGACAAACGCATTCTTATCATCTCCGGTCCAAATGCAGGCGGCAAATCTGTCTGTCTGAAAACCGTCGGATTATTACAGTATATGCTGCAATGCGGTTTGAGCATCCCTGTAAGTGAGCGTTCAAAGACAGGTGTTTTCCAAAACATCATGATTGATATCGGTGACGAACAGAGTCTGGAGAACGACTTGAGTACCTACTCATCTCATCTTCTGAACATGAAGAATATGATGAAGGCAGCCAATAGCGAGACCATCATTCTGATAGATGAGTTTGGTACAGGTACAGAGCCAGGAATCGGTGGTGCTATCGCCGAAGCTGTACTCGACAAGTTCTGCAAGCAGCAAGCTTATGGTGTGATTACCACCCACTATCAGAACCTGAAGCATTTTGCCGACAGCCATGAAGGAGTGGTTAACGGCGCCATGCTCTACGACCGCCATGAGATGAAAGCCCTCTTCCAATTAGCTATCGGCAGACCAGGTTCTTCTTTCGCTATCGAAATTGCAAGAAAGATAGGATTACCCGAAGAAGTAATCAAGGAAGCATCAGATATCGTTGGTTCTGAATACATTCAAAGCGACAAGTATCTTCAGGATATTGTTCGTGACAAGCGATATTGGGAAAACAAACGCCAGAATATCCATCAGCGTGAAAAAGACATGGAGAAAACAATCTCCAAGTACGAAAACGACATAGAGGATATTGAGCGAAGCAGAAAGGCAATTCTCAAAAAGGCAAAAGAAGAAGCCGCAGAACTTCTGAAAGAAAGTAACAAGAGAATCGAAAACGCCATCCGGGAAATCAAAGAAAGCCAGGCTGAAAAAGAAGAAACCCGTCGTATCCGTCAGGAACTTGATACCTTCAAGCAAGAGGTTCAAGAAATTGATACCAAGGAGACCGATGACAAAATTGCCCGCAAGATAGCCCAGATTCAACAACGCAAAGAGCGCCATGCCAAGCGCCAGGCTGAAAAGAAAGAGAATCAGGAAAAGGCTGCAGCAGCACTGAGGAATGCACAGAACAAGACTCAAGCAGATAGTAAACGTGATATTCAGATTGGCGATACGGTGCGCATCAAGGGACTGACTACTGTCGGAAAGATAGAAAACATTACTGGAGATACAGCAACTGCCGTATTTGGAGGAATGAGAACCAAGATGCGCCTGAACCGTCTGGAGCATGCCACAACTCCTGTTGAAAATGCAGACAAGACAGAAGAGCGCAAGGAAAATCTGGCTTCATACGGTATCAGTAAGGAAACCAGAAAGACCATTGACTCACATAAATCCAACTTTCACCAGGATCTGGACGTTCGCGGAATGCGAGGCGATGAAGCACTTAATGCGGTACAATACTTCATCGATGATGCTATCCTGGTAGGAATGCCAAGAGTCAGAATCCTTCACGGAAAGGGAAATGGCATTCTAAGACAGCTCATTCGCCAATATCTGAGTAGTGTGCCTAATGTGACCCATTATGCAGATGAACACGTACAATTTGGCGGATCAGGCATTACGGTAGTTGACTTTTAGCAAACAAACGTTAAACAGCTGAAGTTTTTCGGCAAAACATTTGGCGGGTTCAAAGAAAAACCGTACCTTTGCACCCGCTTAAAAATTGAGACGGACAAGTCTCATACGACCAGCTCCCTCGGAATCCCCCAGGATGGGAACATAGCAAGGGTACTTGGTTGTAGCGGTGCGATATGAATCGCTTGTCCACCCGCCTCTTTAGCTCAGTTGGCCAGAGCACGTGATTTGTAATCTCGGGGTCGTTGGTTCGAATCCGACAAGAGGCTCAAAAAGGAATCTTCTTTTGGAAGGTTCCTTTTTTTATTTACATACATTTTACTTCTATATTTCATAACATTACAGTTGAAACCTCTATTTCACGAGGATTTATCTTTAATTATATATAAATATTTCCGCCCTTTACACCTTATATAATAAAAAAGTTGTATTTTTGCAAATTGATATGTTACATCCGTAGAAATACAATAAAAACAATGAATACAGAAAATAACGAGAATCAGGAAGAAAAGAAGACAAGCCAGCAAATGCATAAGGTTAAAACGATTATCATCGACACAGGCAAGATAAGACAAACCAAAGCATTCGCCCGGCAAGATGGTGCCATCCTCGGAGCTGTCTGGATTGTCAGTTTCGTATGTACCATGCTGGCAGTAGACCCGCAATACCAGATGTTGGGATTCATTTCCAACATTCTCATCATAGCAACCCCATTTGTTGTGACAAAGCGACTGAAAGCATTCCGTGACTATGCAAGAGACGGACATATCTCTTTCCGTCATGCATTCTACTATTGCATCCAGACATTCTTCAATGCAACCCTTCTGCTTACCCTTGTGCAATATCTTTGGTTCCGTTTTATGGATACGAGTCTATTCATGAACCAACTGCAAACCAACTATCAGATTGTAGCACAAGCGTATCAGTTAACTGCAGGGGAATCTAAAGCCCTTCTTGATGCCGTCAGTATGATGAAACCGATAGCCTGGGCTTCGATGTTTATGATTACCGACCTGGTAGCAGGTGCTGTACTCAGTCCGATTATTGCTGCTGTAATGGCAAAGAAGAACAAACAACAGCATACAAAATAACAATAAATAAGAGACAAATAGATAAATACAAGATAATGGATATTTCAGTAATAATTCCTCTTTTCAATGAGGAAGAGTCGTTACCAGAGCTCTTCGCCTGGATAAAGCGAGTAATGGCCTCAAACGATTTTACTTATGAAGTCATCTTTGTGAACGACGGTTCTACCGACCGTTCATGGAACGTCATAGAAGAACTTGCAGAGAAGAACGAGCAAGTAAAGGGTATCAAATTCCGCAGAAACTATGGAAAGAGCCAGCACTCTTCTGTGGTTTCAAAGAAGCACAGGGCGATGTTGTCATCACCATGGATGCCGATCTACAGGATTCTCCAGACGAGATTCCGGGACTCTACCAGATGATTATGAAAGAGGGATATGACCTCGTGTCAGGTTACAAGCAGAACCGTAAAGAAGGAGATCCTCTGAGCAAGACTATCCCTACCAAACTCTTCAATGCTACTGCACGCAAAGTAAGCGGTATACACAATCTGCACGACTTCAACTGCGGTCTGAAAGCTTATCGCCTCGACGTAGTTAAGAATATCGAGGTATATGGTGAGATGCATCGTTACATCCCATATCTAGCCAAGAATGCAGGTTTTGCCAAGATAGGCGAAAAGCCTGTTCATCATCAGGCAAGAAAGTTCGGCAAATCAAAGTTTATGGGATGGAACCGCTTTGTAAATGGTTATCTTGACTTGATGACACTCTGGTTCCTGAGCAATTTTGGCAAAAAGCCAATGCACGTATTCGGCTTCCTGGGTAGCGTCGTATTCTTCATAGCCTTCCTATCGCTCATCGGCTTAGGTATAGACAAGGCCATCGACCTGCACAACGGCATCTACGGACATCTCATTACCGATTCACCTTACTTCTTCATTGCTCTTGTAGCGATGGTTTTGGGTAGCCAGCTGTTCCTTGCCGGATTCCTGGGCGACCTTATCAGCCGCCAGAACCCAAACCGTAACGATTATCAAATAGAAAAAGAAATAAGATGCGGAAAATAATACCTTTCGTCGTTTTCATGGTTCTAGCCATGATGGGATGTACATCTCTCGACTGCCCACTCAACAATACCGTATATACCAAATACAAGTTGATGGGCGACAATAAAACGCTAAAAGACACGCTAACGATTTCTACGAAAAAGATAGCAGGAACAGATAGTGTGCTGATCAATAAGGATGTAAACGTAGACAGTTTCAGTCTGCCTATGAGTTACAGCCAGGATGAAGACGTATTGTTTTTCGAGATACATACCCTATCGAAGCAAGTATTCAAGGACACCGTGACTGTATCAAAGGAAAACCGCTCTCATTTTGAGTCGGTAGACTGCAGTCCATCGTTCTTCCATACGATAACCGATGTTAAGACTACTCACAATTATATTGACTCAATAGTCATCAATCAAAAAGAGGTAAATTATGATGCATCCAAAGCACATTTCTACATATATTTTGGCAGCCGCAACTAGTATGCTATCCCTATTTGCTGTTCTCCCCTGTCAGGCCCAAAGCAAGAAGAAGATCATAGAGCAGCAGCCTGATACCATACCTTTTTTTAGAGGTATGGCTGTGGGAGTTGACCTGATAGGTCCCGTACAGTTGATGGTTAGCGACTATGGGCAGTACGAAGCATCTCTCCGTATCAATCTGAAAGACAAGTATTATCCTGTTTTCGAATTGGGTTATGGAAAGGCAGATGCCAGCGATGAGGCAACCCAAATCTCCTACAAGACCAGCGCTCCCTATTTCAGATTAGGTGTAGACTGGAATCTTCTGAAGAACAAACACGACGACTACCGCCTGTTTGGCGGTTTCCGTTATGCCTGCACCTATTATGAATATGACCTGAGCGCCCCACCCGTTACAGACCCAGTATGGGGCGGCGAAACGCCCTATGGAGGTAATGGCATTTCCTGCAACTATCATTGGCTGGAAGGCGTAATAGGTATTGATGCCAAAATCTGGGGTCCCGTCCGTATGGGTTGGAGTTTCAGATACAAACGCCGCCTCTTCAAGAACGATGGAGAATTAGGCAACACCTGGTATGTGCCAGGCTACGGTAAGCAGGAGGTTCACGCCTTGGCGGAACATTCAATGTAACCCTAGAGATTTAAAGACTTCATAATGTGTAAAGAATGAAAAAAAAGAAACTTATCTGGCAAATTCCATTTCTGTTGATACTTATCATTGGTACCATCATTATCATACGTCAGCAGCATAATACGCCCTATCAGAAAGATACCGGCTTTATCTTTGGAACCATCTATCACATTACCTATCAGAGTGATACCAACTACCAGCAAGAGATAGAAACAGAACTCAAGAAGGTAGACCAATCCTTGTCTCCTTTCAATAAGACCTCTGTCATCACACAGGTAAACCAAGGTAAAGATATTGAGGTAGACGAAATGTTTACCAAAGTATTCCGCATGGCAGAAAGCATCTCAAAAGAAACCAATGGAGCCTTTGATATCACGGTTGCCCCAATGGTAAACCTCTGGGGCTTTGGATTCAAGCAGGGGGTACCTCCTACGAAAGCCAAGATAGACAGTATCAAAACGCTGGTTGGTTATGAGAAAGTAGCCTTGGAAAAGGGACGCATCATCAAGCAAAATCCTAAGATCATGCTTGACTGTTCTGCTATCGCCAAAGGATATGGCAGCGACATTGTTGCCAGATTCCTGAAAAAGAAAGGTATCAGCAACTTTATGGTTGAGATTGGTGGAGAAATTGTAGTAAACGGTGTTAGCGAGAAACAAGTGCCTTGGCATATTGGTATCAACAAGCCAACTGACGATTCTACCAATACGAGTCAGGAAATTCAGGATGTACTTGATATTACCGACATAGCCATGGCTACGAGTGGTAACTACAGAAACTTCTATTATAAAAACGGCAAGAAGTATGCACATACCATAGACCCCAAAACAGGCTATCCTGTACAGCATAACATCTTATCTGCAACGGTTTTAGCCAAGAACTGTGCCACTGCCGATGCCTATGCTACCTCGTTTATGGTAATGGGAATGGAGGGCGCAAAACAGATTCTGAAAAAGCATCCGGATCTCTGTGCATATCTCATCTATGCTGACGAGAAAGGACAAAACAAGATATGGTATTCACCATCTCTCAAAAACAAGATATTAAATAAATAAACTTACATGTCAACTAATAGACTATACGACAGTTTATTATCACTCCCATTATTTTTGGGAATGACTCGCTATGACTTCCAAAATGTAGCTGGTAAAACCCGTTTTGACTTTCAAAAACTGGAAGCGGGTGAAACTATAGTTGAAGAAGGCACCAGTTGTACACGTCTATATTATTTAATCAGTGGAGATATTAAGGTGATAACCCAGGCAGATGACTACGGCTATCAGGTAGAAGAAGACATTTCGGCACCGGAATCATTCCAGTTGGAACGACTTTTCGGTCTTACCCAGCGCTTCACTCACACTTATGTGACAAAGAACAACTGCAGCATCATGTCAGTTAGCAAGCAAGAGATCATGAAGTTATCCGATGAATATGAAATATTCCGCATCAATCTTCTGAACTTGGTCTGCACCCAATCCCAGAAGAACAACCGCAGACTGTTCAGAGTTCCTGCCAAGACACTGAGTGAGCGCCTGATCCGTTTCTTCGAGAGCCACAGCGTCCGCCCGGCAGGCAAGAAAATCTTTCATATCAAGATGACCCGTTTAGCAGAAGAGATGAATGTAAAGCGCATCTATGTATCCAAAGCCCTCAACGAATTACAGTCAGAAGGACTTATCCAGCTAGAACGAGGCAGAATCTATATCCCTGCACTGGAAAATCTCATCAAACGCTAAAGAAAATATAACGACCGATAAATATAAGTTAAAAACGTTTATAATCAAGGCAATAAAGCATTTTTTTGCTAACTTTGCAGCTAAAAAGTAACAATATGCAAGACAATACAATACAAAATAGAACCAACCCATTCTTCGTGCCTTACAATACACCGCACGATACAGTACCATTCGAACGAATCCGTCTCGAAGATTATGAGCCAGCATTCATGGAGGGAATCCGCCGTGATGACGAGGCTACAGACAAGATTGTAAACGATCCGGCAGAGCCAACCTTTGAGAATACCATTGCAAGAGTTGATACCGATAAGGGCGAACACTATTACGACCTCTTGAGCCGTGTATCTAACGTTTTCTCTTGCATAATGAGTGCTGAAACCTGCGATGAGATGGAAGAGATTGCGCAGAAGATGAGTCCGATTCTCACCAAGCACGCAAATGACATCACGCTGAACAAGAAACTCTTCGAGCGCATCAAGTTCGTTCACGATCATCCAAACAGAGAACTGACTCCTGAAGAGAAGATGCTTCTGGACACCAGCTATGACGGATTCGTACGCAGCGGTGCACTTTTAGATGAAGAAGGTAAAGAGAAACTTCGCAAACTTACAGAAGAAGCCAGTATGCTCACTCTGCAGTTCTCACAGAATCTCTTAAAAGAAAACAAAGCTTTTACACTCCATATCACAGACGAAGCACAGCTCGACGGACTTCCTGAAACAGCAAAAGCAGCTGCTGCGCATACCGCCAAAGAGCAGGAAAAAGAAGGCTGGATCTTTACACTCGATTATCCAAGTTATTCTCCATTTATGACCTACTCTACCCAGCGTAAGCTCCGCAAACAGATGTATATGGCACGCAATACGGTATGTACCCATGATAACGAGCAGAACAACCTGGAAATCTGCAAACGATTGGTAAACCTGCGCAGAGAGCTCGCCCAGTTGCTTCGTTCGAAACCTATGCCGACTATGTTCTTCGCCATCGTATGGCAAGCAATACAAAACATGTATATAAACTTCTCAATGACCTGATAGAGGCTTATAAGCCAACGGCAGAAAAGGAAGTGGAAGAAGTGGAAGCCCTTGCCAAGAAGCTGGAGGGTAAAGATTTCGAAATGAAACCATGGGATTTCGGCTTCTATTCTCATAAACTCCAGATGGAGAAATATAATCTCGATGCAGAAATGCTTCGCCCTTATTTCCAGCTGGACAAAGTGATAGACGGTGTGTTTGGCCTCGCCAACAAACTGTATGGCATCACCTTTAAGGAGAACAAAGAGATACCGGTATACCACCCAGACGTCAAGGCATACGAGGTATTTGATAAAGACGGAAGCTATCTGGCTGTATTCTATGCCGACTTCTTCCCTCGCAAGGGCAAGCAAGGAGGTGCCTGGATGACAGAATTCCAGGGACAGTGGATAGACCATAAGGGCAACAACATACGTCCTCACGTAAGTGTGGTAATGAACTTTACCAAGCCAACAGAAGAAAAGCCTGCTCTCTTGACATTAGGAGAAGTAGAAACCTTCCTCCATGAGTTTGGTCACAGTCTTCACGGCATGTTTGCCAATACCCGCTTCGAGAGTCTTTCAGGAACCAACGTTTGGTGGGACTTCGTAGAATTGCCATCACAATTTATGGAGAATTATGCAATAGAGAAAGATTTTCTCCGTACATTTGCCTTCCACTATCAGACAAGTGAACCATTGCCAGATGAACTCATAGAGCGCATCATGAAGAGTCGCAACTTCATGGCAGCCTACGGTTGCTTGCGCCAGGTAAGTTTCGGATTGCTTGACATGGCATACTACACCCAAAAGAAAGAATTCACTGCCGACATCATGCCTTATGAAAAGGAAGCCTGGAAAAAGGCGATGATATTGCCACAGTTGCAGGAAACCTGTATGACCGTACAGTTCTCACACATCATGGCAGGAGGTTACGCCGCAGGATATTATAGCTACAAATGGGCAGAAGTATTGGATGCTGATGCTTTCAGTGTATTCAAGAAGAATGGAATCTTCGACCAGAAGACTGCTCAAAGTTTCCGTGACAACGTACTCTCTAAGGGTGGAACAGAGCATCCTATGGTTCTCTACAAACGGTTCCGCGGACAAGAGCCAACCATCGATGCACTGCTGGTACGTAACGAAATCAAGGTACAACATAAAGGATAAGAGGATGGCAAACGAACTTTCCAAACAAACCAAGCTCGACCTTCGCTATTTGCGAATGGCACGTATATGGGCAGAAAACAGCTATTGTAAACGCCGACAGGTAGGTGCACTGGTTGTAAAAGATAAAATGATTATCAGTGATGGCTACAACGGTACACCGAGCGGATTTGAAAATGTCTGTGAGGATAACAACGTAACCAAGCCATACGTTCTCCATGCGGAGGCTAATGCTATTACGAAATTGGCTCGCAGCAGCAACAACAGTGAGGGAAGTACGCTTTACGTCACCGCCTCTCCATGTATAGAATGTGCCAAACTGATCATACAGTCGGGCATCAAACGTGTTGTATATGCAGAGAAATACCGTCTAGACGATGGTATCAAACTGATGCAACGAGCAGGAATCAAGGTAGAATACCTCAATCCTGATGAAAAGACATCTTCTGTAGAAGATTAGAGATAAGATAGATAAAACGTTAGTAAAAAGAGAATTGTTATGAACATGAGTAAGAATAAGACCAACCGCTTTATGCCATTCATCATGGCATTCTGTGTTGTGATAGGCATTATCATCGGAACATTCTTTTCCAACCATTTCTCAGGAAATCGCCTCAACGTTATCAATAGTGGAAGCAACCGTCTGAAACAACCTGCTCCATCTTATTGATGACCAATATGTAGATGCCGTGAACATCGACTCGCTGGTAGATAAGGCAATTCCACAGATTTTAGCAGAACTGGATCCACATTCCGTATATATCAGTGCTAAAGACGCAGCTCAGGCCACCGACGATCTGAAAGGATCTTTCTCGGGTGTAGGCATAGAGTTTGTCATCCGCCAAGATACGATACATGTACAGAATGTGATACAGAATGGACCTGCCGAGAAAGCCGGACTTTTGGCAGGAGATAAGATTGTAGCCGTAGACGGCAAACCTTTTGTTGGCAAGATTGTAACCAATCAGGAGGCAATGCATCGCCTGAAGGGTCCAAAGGATACCAAGGTAAAAATCGGAGTTATACGATATGGAAGCAAGAAGGTTAAGACCTTTACCGTAACCCGAGGTGAAATTCCAACAAAGAGTGTTACAGCAGCTTACATGCTTAACGACAAAACTGGCTATATCCGTATCAAGAACTTTGGCGAGAACACCTATCCGGAAATGCTGATTGCTCTG
>ENA-OQHV01000114-OQHV01000114.1-human-gut-metagenome-genome-assembly--contig:-NODE-114-length-10708-cov-1.784519_pt1 | contig 10708 bp, 14 predicted proteins | sample MGYA00242641_ERZ504732 | MGnify/ENA primary metagenome ERZ504732 (study PRJEB26092, sample SAMD00036222) | human gut metagenome | host: Homo sapiens | study: EMG produced TPA metagenomics assembly of...
TGTAGATGGCAACTTCCCAACAGTCGTTTCTCCAAACCCAGAGAATGCAGAGGCTATGACTCTCGGTATGAAGCTCGGTACCAAGTTGAACGCTGACCTCGTGGTAGCTACGACCCAGATGCTGACCGTCTGGCTATCGTTTGCCGCGACGACAAGGGCGAGTGATGATCATCAATGGTAACCAGACAGCCATGATGTTCTGCTACTACATCATTGAGAACAAGAAGAAGTTGGGCAAGTTGAAGCCAACAGACTTCCTTGTAAAGACCATCGTAACAACAGAAGTTATCGCTGAGATTGCCAAGAAGAACAACGTAGAGTTGCGCGATTGCTACACCGGTTTCAAGTGGATTGCACGCGAGATTGCTATCTCTGAGGGCAAGCAGCAGTACATCGGTGGTGGTGAGGAGAGCTTCGGTTTCTTGCCATACGATAAGGTACGCGATAAGGATGCTCCTGCATCTATCTGTCTGATTTGTGAGATTGCAGCATGGGCTAAGGATCAGGGCAAGACTCTCTACGACCTCCTGATGCAGATTTATGCAGAGTATGGCTTCAGCAAGGAGTTCACAGTAAATGTAGTTCGCCCAGGTAAGACCGGTGCTGACGAGATTAAGCAGATGATGACAGACTTTCGTGCCAACCCTCCACAGGAGTTGGGTGGCAGCAAGGTGGTAACCTGGAAGGACTATCAGTCTTTGGAGGTTAAGCATGCTGACGGCAGCGTAGAGAAGCTCGATATGCCTGCTACAAGCAATGTACTCCAGTGGTTCTGCGATGACAACACCAAGGTAAGTGTCCGTCCATCAGGTACAGAGCCTAAGATCAAGTTCTATATTGAGGTTAAGGATCCTTCATTCAAGTGCGCTGGTTGCTACAACCGCTGCACAGCTGCTGCAATGGATAAGATCGAGGCTATCAAGAAGAGCCTGAAGTTGGATTAATTTCATAGGAAATCATATCATGGCGCTCCGGTAATTATTGCCGGAGCGCTTTTCGTTTCAGTAGCCGTTTATTCTTCTCGAAATAGGGTAGCAAGTTACCCTCATAATCATGTTTTTATAGAAAAAAGCAAAAAGACTTGCATATTTTCTGATTTTTATTTATCTTTGCACCCATATTACAAAATTATAACATAGAATTATACTCTTATGGGAGGCATTTTCGGAACTATTTCCAAGAAAAGCTGTGTCGCTGATCTCTTTTACGGCACAGATTACAACTCACATCTCGGCACACGCCGGGGCGGTTTGGCAACCTACAGTAGTGAGAAGGGCTTCGTGCGCTCTATCCACAATCTGGAAAGTTCATACTTCAGAACGAAGTTTGAATCTACACTCGACAAGTTTGAAGGAGCTACATCGGGCATCGGCGTGATTAGCGATACAGATGCCCAGCCACTCATCATGAACTCTCATCTTGGCCGCTTTGCCATTTGCACTGTAGCTAAGATAGTAAACAAGGATGAACTTACTCAGCTTCTGCTCGAAAAGAACATGCACTTTGCTGAAATGTCTTCGGGTAGTACCAATCCTACTGAGTTGGTGGCTCTGCTCATTATTCAGGGTAAAACCTCAGAGAAGGTATCGAAAACGTTTTCCATCACATCAAAGGTTCCTGCACCATGATGATTCTTACCGAGGATGGCATCATCTGTGCGCGCGACAGTTGGGGACGTACTCCAATCATCATCGGCAAGAAGGAAGGAGCCTATGCGGCTTCCAGCGAAACCACCTCGTTCCCTAATCTCGATTATGAAACAGCATATGAGGTAGGACCAGGCGAAATCGTGAAGATTAAAGCTGATGGCATGGAGCAGATCCGTCCTGCCAACAAGAAGATGCAGGTTTGCTCTTTCCTCTGGGTTTACTACGGATTCCCTACATCTACCTACGAGGGCAAGAATGTAGAGGAGGCGCGTTTTACCAACGGCTTTAATCTCGCCAAGACCGATGATGTGGAGGTAGACTGCTGCAGCGGTATTCCTGATTCAGGTACGGGTATGGCGATGGGTTATGCTGCTGGCAAGGGTGTGCCTTACCAGCGTTGTATTGCCAAGTATACGCCTACATGGCCTCGCAGTTTTACTCCAAGCAACCAGAGCATGCGTTCACTGGTAGCCAAGATGAAGCTGATTCCTAACAAGGCGATGCTGAAGGGCAAGCGTGTGTTGTTCTGCGATGACAGTATAGTGCGTGGTACCCAGCTTCGCGACAATGTTAAGGTGCTTTTCGACCAGGCAGGCTTGAAGGAGTGCCACATGCGTATTGCATGTCCTCCATTGGTATACGGCTGTCCGTTCATCAACTTCACTTCTTCAAAGAGTGATATGGAGCTGATAACCCGCCGTATTATTGAGAAGTTTGAGGGCGATGCCAACAAGAATCTTGAGAAATACGCTACCACCGGTTCTCCTGAGTATCAGAGAATGGTAGATGAGATTGCTAACCAGTTGGGCTTGACTTCCCTGAAGTTCAACACCATCGAGCAGCTGGTAGAGGCCATCGGTCTTCCAAAGTGCCAGGTATGTACCCATTGCTTTGATGGCAGCAGCGCATATACTCTGAATGAGTTTGCTGATGAAGACTAAAATAAGAATATAAGTTCTTGATAGATAAGAAGATAGGTCTAGTGATCCCGCTTAGCGCGGTGTTGCTAGACCTATTTTTATTGTTATTTTCGGAAATTTTGAACATATTGTGATAAGATGTGAATAGTCTTTTATCACCGAAAAGCTGTACCTTTGCATCCAGATAATAAATGAAACGTAAATCAATAGAAATCATTAAGAAGATATGAAGAAAATAATCATCTTATGTTTCGCGCTCGGAGCTTTCCATACTCTTGGCGCACAGGAGACGCTTACGCTCAGCCAGTGCCTGCAGATGGCAGTGGATAACAACCTGTCGCTCCAGAGCAGCCGAAACGAAATAGCTAAGGGAAAGTACGCTATCAGCGAAAATCAGGCTAAACTCTATCCGCAGATCAATGCGGTGGCACAGCTCAACGACAACTTTACGCCGCCTGTTTCGGTTACCGACGGCTCGGCTTACGGCAAGCCTTATAATGTAACCAAGACGTTGCAGTATAATGCTTCGGCGGGTGTACAATTGCAGATGCCGCTATATAACCAGATGATTCTTACCGCCATCGACATTACCAAGATTGCCGATAAACTCAACCAACTCTCTTATGAGAAGGCGCGTGAAGACCTCATCGTGCAGACTGCCAAGATGTATTACATGGCGCAGAACACATCTGAGCAGATTCGTCTGACGGATGACAATATCAAGCGACTGGTAGAACTCAGAAACATCACCCAGGCTTTCTATGATAACCAGATGAGTCTGGAGGTAGATCTGAAGCGAGTGAATCTCAATATCGAGAACCTCACCGTGCAGCGCGATAACGCCATCGCCATGCTCGAACAGCAGTATACCATGCTCAAGTATGTGATAGATTATCCTGCCGAGAAGGAGATGAAGGTGACAGCCGTAGATCCGGGAAAGATTGAGATGGTGAAGGCTGACGGACTGGATACGGGACTCTACGAACTCCAGTTGCTGGAACAGAAGAAATTGCTCACCCAGAAGCAGACCAAACTTGCCAAGGACGGCTATCTGCCATCGCTCTCGCTGACCGGAAACCTGATGTATTCTGCCTTTACCGATAGGATAGATCACTGGATTCATTCGGGCGAGTCAAACCACTGGTATGGTTCCAATGGTCTGGGCATTCAACTGAGAGTGCCTGTATTCGATGGTTTTGAAAAGCGTTCTAAAATCAGAAAGGCGAAGATAGAGGAGGAGAATGCACGCATCGGTTACGAGGACGCCCTGAAGGGACTGCAGGCAAACTATATGAATGCGGTGAGCGAGGTGAACAACAGTCAGCGCAACTACAAGAAGCAGTTTGATAATTATACCATGGCGCAGGATGTTTACAACGTAACAGCCGACCAGTATAAGGAGGGTGTGGCTTCGATGACAGCGGTGCTGCAGGACGAGATGCGTATGAGCGAGGCAATGAACAATTATCTCACAGCCTACTATCGCTACAAGGTTGCCAATCTCTCGCTGCTCAAGTTGACTGGACAGCTCAACCAGATTTCGGTTGCTAAATAAACGGAGAAGAATAAATCATTAAGAAATAAAATATAAACAGGAAAACGGGATGTAAAAAACTTTACTTCATATTCCCTGATTCCAAATTACAATAAAACTATGGAACAGAACGAAAATAAAAATGTAGAAACAGCAGAGGCTACACAGGTATCTCACGAAGAAACCAGGAAGAAACTGAAGAAGCAGCGCGTAAGACAGATTATCGCCAGCCTGATAGGTGTTGCTATCCTGGCTTTCGGACTCTGGAAAATCGTATGCCTCTTCCTCGATTATAACTCTAACGAAACGAGCAATGATGCTCAGATAGAACAATATATCTCACCGGTTAATCTCCGTGCATCCGGCTATATCGCCAAGGTATGCTTCAGAGAACATCAGGAAGTACACAAGGGAGATACCCTCCTTGTGCTCGACGACCGGGAGTATCGTATCCGTCTGATGGAGGCTGAAGCAGCCCTCAAGGATGCCAAGGCAGGAGCCAATGTCATCAACGCTACAGAGCAGACCACCGAGACATCAGCTTCTATCTATCAGGCATCTATCGATGAAATAAATGTACGACTTGCCAAACTTGCCAAGGACTGCGAACGCTATCGCAACCTGGTAGAAAAAAAAGGCGGCTACTCCTATCCAGCTCGAACAGTTGGAGGTAGAATATGCAGCCACCAGAAAGAAACTCGAAGGGGTAAAGAAGCAGCAGGCTGCTGCCTATAAGGGTGTAAATGAGGTAACTACCCGCAAGCAGAATGTGGCTGCCTCCATCGAGCGTGCCGAGGCAGCCGTAGAGATGGCAAAGCTGAATCTCTCTTACTGTGTGGTTGTGGCTCCTTGTGACGGCAAACTGGGTCGCCGCTCTATCGAGGAGGGACAGATGGTGAATGCAGGAACCACCATTACCTACATCATTCCAACCAACAACAAATGGGTGATTGCCAACTATAAGGAAACCCAGATAGAGAATCTCTATGTAGGACAGAAGGTGCGTATGACTGTAGATGCCATCAGTAACAAGGAGTTTGAGGGTACGGTGACCGCCATTTCTGGTGCTACCGGTTCGAAATATTCGCTGGTACCTACAGACAATTCGGCTGGCAACTTTGTCAAGATTCAGCAGCGTGTGCCTGTAAGAATCGATTTCAACAACCTCAGCAAAGAGGATAATGAGCATCTTGCTGCCGGCATGATGGTGGTTGTCAAGGCTGAGAGAAAGTAAAAAACAGCTAGATGGAAATGAAGTAATATATGGAAGAAGAATATAAGAATTATCCGTTTTATGATTGGGTGCCCAAACCGCTCGGCATCATCTTCATGATCATCCTCTTCGTGCCGATGATTACGATGAGTGGCGTCTATTCTGCCAACAGCGGCGAGATGATGAGCGGACTCGGCATCCAGTCGGAATACATCGCCTTTGCTGGCTTCTGCACCTCGATAGGAATGGCGGCTTTCTCGCCGTTCTTCTATGATCTGGTGTGCATACGTAGAGAGAAGATGATGTGCATCGTGGGCTTCTCCATTCTCTTTATCCTCAGTTTCGTGTGTGCCCAGACCGACTCGCTGTTCATACTCGGACTGTGCAGTCTGCTGATGGGTTTTGTCCGTCAGACGCTGCTGATGGCGCATCTCTTCGTGCTCATCAGATATGGTTTCGGAATAGAGCTACGAGGAATATCACGCCGGGATGCGAGCCTACTACCGAGGAAGCATGGGATGCGGTAGATTCGGAGAAGATGGTGTCGCAGCCGGTCATCTATCTCTTCTTCATGATTATCGGACAGTTGGGAACCTGGCTAACGGCATGGCTTGCCTATGCCTATGAGTGGCAGTATGTTTATCATTTCATGATGGCATTCATGCTGGCGGGCATCATCATCGTGTTCTTCACCATGCCTTATCATAAGTATCCGATGCCTAAGTTCCCGATAACGATGTCGAAGTTTGGCAATGTTACGGTGTTCAGTATCATGCTCTGTTCGTTTGCTTACGTCATGGTTTTCGGTAAGACACTCGACTGGTTTGATGATCCTACCATCCGTTTCTCTTCGGTGGTTTGTCTTATCTTTACCGCTCTGTTCATCTATCTGGAGAAGACGAGGCGTTCACCTTATTTCATCATGGAGGTGTTCCAGCTCAGGGTCATCAACTACGGCATCCTGCTCTTCTTCCTGCTGATGGTCTGCAATTCGAGTGCCATGTTTGTCAACGTGTTCACCAATGTGAGTATGAAGATAGATAACTGGCAGAACGCCACGCTAGGCAACTGGGTGATGGTGGGCTACACCGTGGGACTGATATTCGCCGTCATTGCCCGAGCCAAGAATGTTCACCTGAAGTGGATGTACTGTCTGGGTTTTCTCTTTATCGGAGCCTATGCGCTGTACATGTATTTCGAGGTACAGAACGACGGTATGTATGAGCGTATGAAATGGCCTATCATCATCCGTTCTACGGGAATGATGCTGCTCTATTCGCTCATCTCCACGATAGCCAACCAGCGCATGCCTTACCGCTTCATGTCAACCTGGGTTTGCATCATGCTTACCGTTCGTATGGTCATTGCCCCTTGCATCGGCTCTGCGCTCTATACCAATGTGCTTCAGCACAGACAGCAGTATTATGTAACCCGCTTTGCCCAGGATTACGACCGCACGAGCATCGAGACGGCGAAGACTTACGACCAGACGGTGAGAGGCATGCAATATCAGGGCAAGAGTGTAACCGAGGCGCAGAACATGGCTGCCATGAGTACGAAGGGAAAGGTACAGGTACAGGCCACGCTGGTGAGTATCAAGGAGATGGCAGGCTGGACCTTCTACGGCTGTCTGCTGTGTGCCGGACTGATGCTCGTTCTCCCTTGGCGCAAGCGAAATATCGGGGAACTGACGCGTGAGTATCTGCTGAAGAATGTAGATGTGAAATCCCTGGGAAGAAGGTAGTGGAGTGCTAAAATATCATAAAAGATACAGGCTGCTCATCTGATGAATGGATATTTTTGTTATCTTCGCAGTTAAATCTGAAGATAACAGATCCATATTCATCATGAAAATAACAGATAATATCATCATATATGAGGCTCATGAGTTTCCTCAGCTGTTGATGCAGCCTTTCTACTCCGACTATGTCGGAATCGTAATCTGTCATCAGGGGATGTTCCGTTTCTGTGTAGACGGAACATCCTTTGTTGCATCTGAGGGTGAGACCGTTTTCCTCTCCAAAGGAGTGATGTTTCATGTGCAGGAAACGGGCAAGAACCTCAAATATACCCTTCTTTTTTACCGTGCTGAACAGATTCGTCACATGTTGGGCAATACCGTGGTTACCATGCGTCTTTATGCTACGATTTATCCCAAACCCTGCCATGTCAGGACGACGGGCTATGAGGATATGCTCACTTCCTATGCCCTGATGCTGAGGAAACTGGAGTTGGAAAAAGAGAAGAGTGGTGAACTGGATGCATATTGTGTGCATGAGCAGAAACTGTTACTGATGGCTGTTACGTATCGTTTGTGCAGCATCTTCTCGGCATCGTTCAAGGCTGCCGGCAAGGAGATGGAGCGGAAGATAGCCATCTTTGAGTCGCTGGTGCTGCTGATAGAGAAGAACTATATGCGTGAGCGCAGTGTGGCTTTCTATGCAGACGAACTCTGTCTTACACCGAAATATCTGTCGGTACTGGTCAAGTCGGTTTGCGGTCAGACGGTCCAGCAGTTGCTTTTCAAGGCGATGATCCGTCGCAGTATCTACCTGATGAAGAACACCACGAAGACGATACAGCAGATAGCCAATGAACTCAGTTTTCCCAATGCTTCAGCCTTCGGAACCTTCTTCAAGAAACATACCGGTCTGTCGCCTAAGCATTACCGTAATTGGGAAGAGGGAATGAACCGAGATTTCATCCTATATCTATAAAATAAAAAAGGGACAGAGGATTTGTTCTGTCCCCTGTCCCGAAACTGTGATATAACTAAAACAACTGAGCGAAAGCTTCGGCTGTCTTTCCTGTATAGGTCTTCATCTCTGTAACCGGCTTGTAACTGAAATCCTTGAAGGCAAGGAGCTGTGTGGCAACAAACTGGTGGTCGTCAGAGATGCAAGCCTGTAACTTCATATTACCCATACTGATGGCTGAAACAGGGAATTTGCTGATCGCTGTTTCTACATCCTTAGGGGCTGCACTGAGGATGTTCTCAAGCTTTCTTCCATCCTCTACAGAATATTCTTTCTCTTTTATCTTAATCACACTGTTGGTAGGTTGATAGATGAGCTTGACAGTCAAACCCATGAAACCTTTCTTTACCTGTACATCCTGGAGTGCCAAAACATCAGCACCCATCTCTAAATGATTAATCTTTGCCATAATTTTATACTGTTATTTGCTTATTCTTAATTCTTGTCTTGAAAAATAATATATATTGAACTGTTTTTTGTTTTGAATAGGGGTGTAACCAGTCTTATCGCAAATCTTAGGAAAGATGCGATAAACCTATATGAAATTTTAAAAAGAGAAAAGAATAAGCACTAACAGAGCAGACGTCGCAGGCAAATGACATAATACTTGCAGGCGACATCAAAGTGGATTGGGGCAGTTTCCTGTCGGAAAGGCTCCATGCCACCTTCTATAGCTGATAAAAGGGATGATAAATAACGGATTCTATTTGTAAGCAATCTACTGGCAGTCTGACTGTTGTGCATGTTGCCACTTGGCAATAAGCGCTGCGGACGGCTGCTACAGATGCGGTAAGCAAGCTGTGAGGCGTTTTCAAGCTGTGCCTCAGGCTGGCTCTTGTCATACTCAACCTTCGCCAAACCATCTTTCTTATGGCTTGCATCTTCGGTATAAGAATCCTCGGGAGTAAAAGAAATAGGGGCAGCAGATACCTCTCCATAGCCTGAGAAGACCATGGACACCAGAAAAAGGATGTATAGTATCAACTGCCTCATATTAAATATATTATGGTGTCAGGATGAACTCCCGACACCAGGGATGATTAATAGCTTCTTGCGATGATGACACGGGCTACAGCTGGCTTGCCGCTTACCATATCTACACCTGGAGTCTGCTCGTAAGCGAAAGGCACGCAGCGGATGGTAGCCTGAGTCTCTTCCTTAATCTTAGCCTCGGTCTCGGCTGTACCGTCCCAATGGCAGAGGAAGAAACCACCGTCCTTCACACGCTTCTTGAACTCCTCGTAGTTGTCGCACTCATAAACGTGAGCATCACGGTAAGCACGAGCCTTCTCGAAGATATTCTTCTGGATGTCTTCCAGCATATTCTTTACGCGCTCAACGATACCGTCAAAGCTTACGTTCTCCTTCTCCAAGGTATCACGGCGCATAATCTCGATGGTGTTGTTCTCCAAGTCACGGCCACCCATAGCCAGACGAACAGGAACACCCTTCAACTCATAGTCAGCGAACTTGAAGCCAGGACGCTTGGCAGGGTTGTCATCATACTTCACGGTGATGCCCAACTCGCGGAGCTGGTCGATGACAGGCTGCAACTTAGCAGTAATCTGAGCCAACTGCTCGTCGCCCTTGTTGATAGGAACGATAACCACCTGAATAGGAGCCAGCTTTGGAGGCAATACGAGACCGTTATCATCGCTGTGAACCATGATGAGGGCACCCATCAGTCGGGTAGAAACACCCCATGAAGTAGCCCATACGTACTCAGGCTTGTTCTCCTTGTTCAAGTAGGTAACATCGAAACTCTTGGCGAAGTTCTGACCCAGGAAGTGAGAAGTACCACTCTGGAGAGCCTTGCCATCCTGCATCATTGCCTCGATGGTATAAGTGTTGAGAGCACCTGCGAAACGCTCAGTCTCACTCTTCACACCCTGCAATACAGGAACACCCATGTAGTTTTCAGCAAACTCAGCGTAAACCTTAGCATCTCCTGAGCCTTTGCCTCAGCCTCTTCCTTAGTGGCATGAGCGGTATGACCCTCCTGCCAGAGGAACTCAGAAGTACGGAGGAATGGACGGGTACGCATCTCCCAACGCATTACGTTACACCACTGGTTGCAGAGGATAGGGAGATCACGCCATGAATGGATCCAGTTCTTATAGGTGTTCCAGATGATGGTCTCAGAAGTAGGACGGATGATGAGCTCCTCATCGAGCTTTGCGTTAGGATCAACCTCAACCTCTTTGCCATCCTCTGTAGAACGGAGGCGGTAGTGGGTAACTACGGCACACTCCTTGGCGAAACCTGCACGTGCTCAGCCTCACGAGAGAAGAAACTCTTCGGGATGAGGAGAGGGAAGTATGCGTTCTGTACACCTGTCTGCTTAAACATCTTGTCGAGCTGTTGCTGCATCTTCTCCCAGATAGCGTAACCGTATGGTTTGATAATCATACAACCACGAACTGGTGACAACTCAGCGAGATCAGCCTTTACTACCAAATCATTGTACCACTGACTGTAGTTGTCAGTGCGCTTGGTTAAATTCTTGAGTTCTTTAGCCATATTGCTTTATTCTATTTATTTTGTTTTTTATTTCTTCTGTTATATATATATTAAGGTATAAGTTTGAGCCTTCATCATCTGCTGGCGGCAGTTCATCTGTCTGCAGGTGTCTGAAA
>ENA-OQHV01000115-OQHV01000115.1-human-gut-metagenome-genome-assembly--contig:-NODE-115-length-10665-cov-2.055798_pt1 | contig 10665 bp, 14 predicted proteins | sample MGYA00242641_ERZ504732 | MGnify/ENA primary metagenome ERZ504732 (study PRJEB26092, sample SAMD00036222) | human gut metagenome | host: Homo sapiens | study: EMG produced TPA metagenomics assembly of...
TTTTCCTGTTGGTTGACAAAATAACAAAAAATGTTCGAAACCGCAAGCCTTTTTTCTCCACTTTTTTAATGTTTTTCTGCGAAAACAATAAGTATTCCTCTGCTTTTTCGCTGAGAATCCCCCGTTTTTCGCCCGAGTGTGGCAATAGGTGGCAATAGGTGATAATAGAAAATGCCCTTATTGCAACGCTTAAATAGCTAAAAAAACCAATTGGTTAACTTGGAGTGTGACAATGGTGACATTAGTTTTAGAAAAATTTTCTCATACATAGCTTTCCTCTTTTACTAATAAATGTTATATTCCCGCCATTCCTTTTCCAAATCATTTGTTTTCTCCCGAATTTGCTGTACTTTTGCAGTAAGTATCTAATTAAAGATTAAAAGTGAAATTTAAAATAAGGTATAGATTATGCAATACAAGAATATCATATTTGATTTAGGTAATGTCCTGGTAAAGCTCAATCCGGAAGGATGCATCGGGGCTTTCAAGGCGATAGGAATGGGGGAACTGGCGAATCCGAATCCTCAGAGTGAGGGGATGAAGTTGATGAGCAAACTGGGTGTGGGAATGATGACCACCGAAGCATTCTGCGATGCAGCCCGTGAGTTGACTGGAGCTGATGTGACGAATGAAGAGATCATCGATGCTGCCAACAAGATGCTGGTGGAGATTCCTGATGAGAAAAAGGAGCGACTCCTGCAGTTGAAGAAGGCTGGTTATCGCCTCTTTCTCTTGAGCAATACCATTGATATACACTGGGATTATTGCGTGGAGCATCTCTTCCCTTATCAGAACCATGGGGTAGAGGATTATTTCGGGCACTGTTTCCTCTCTCAGCGAATGCATTTGGCTAAGCCTGATGTCCACATCTATGAGGAGGTAATCAGGCAGGCGAACATCAATCCCGATGAAACCCTCTTCATTGATGATCTGAAGGAAAACTGTGAGGCTGCCGAGAAGCTGGGCATCCATACCTTCCAGAACGTGAAGTTCGATGATTGGCTTTCACTTCGATTCTGACGGATATGTCAGAATCGAAGTGATTCGAAAAAAATATGAATTTCTTCGCTTTTTCCAATAAAATGTTATACCTTTGCCAACTCATAATAACTAACATAACATTATCAAAATGAATTTTTACAAGACATTAGGATTGAAAAACAGCCGTATTGATGTGGCTGATGCCTTGCGAGGATTAGCAGTGGCAGGTATTATTCTCTATCATTCCGTGGAGCATTTCAATATGTATGACGGAAGTATAGCGCATGTTTATACGCTGGGTTGTGATGATTGGATGGCAGATGTGCTGGCATTGCTGCTGTCGGGAAAGATGTATGGCATCTTTGCCCTGCTCTTCGGATTAAGCTTCTTTATCATGAATGATAATCAGCAGCAGCGTGGAAATTGCTTTTCGGGTAGATTCGCCTGGCGAATGTTCCTCCTGGCAATGCTCGGTATCGTGAACACCGCCTTCTTTGATGGCGACATCCTCTTCTCCTATGCCATCTATGGACTGGTTCTCATCCCATTGAGTTATCTTCCTACCAAATGGCTCTGGTGGGTGGTTGCCTTCCTCTTTATCCAACCGGTAGAAATCTACTCCCTCATTTCGGGATGGCAGGTGGATGCATCGGCATTGAGAGAAGTGTATGGAAATATGTATAATGGTCATCAGCACGGCAGTTTCCTGGAGAATGCTTATGGCAACCTGCGATACGGACAGGTGGCTACTTATTACTGGTGTATGATGAAGGGAAGACATACGCAGACTATCTGCCTCTTCATACTTGGAATGCTGGTGGGTAGAAAGCGTTGGTTCTACAATGAGAACAACAACCTGGCTTTGTGGAAGAAGGTGCTGGCGGTTTCCATCCTGGTATTGATTGTGGGAGGCATAGCTGATGTGCGCCACATGGAAACATGGAACAATTGGCTTTATCCTATCTACAACTTCTTCATCCTCTCGTTTGTAGTATCAGGATTCATATTGTTGTGGTACGGAAAGGAATGGTTCAGAAAGGGATTGTCGTTCCTGCGCCAGTTTGGCAAGATGAGTTTGACCAACTACTTTCTCCAGTCTATCATCGGTTGTGGACTGTTTGCTTATTATGGCTTCAATCTCCAGACGAAACTCGGCATCACCTATGCCTTCTTTGTGGGTATTGCCATGGTGGTAGTGCAATGCCTCTTCTCCAACCTCTGGCTCAAGTATCACTCCCATGGTCCTTTCGAGGGAATTTGGAAGAAGCTGACCTGGATTAAGTTCTAAATTTTCAAGTTTACTGTAAAACTGGAGACTCCAGTTTTACAGTCTTATCCCATATTTCCAGTTGTCTTCATTCATCATCTGCGCTGGCATAAATTCTTTCATGCTGTTGATGATGGTGTTAAGCATCCGTTCTTTGATATAGTCTTCCCTAATGTATAGGGAGATGCGTCTCTGGGAAAGATAATCTCCTTCTATCTTTCTTACATTCTTGCGTTGTGCCTCATTTAGGAATTCGAGGTGCATCTCTGGAATGATGGTGAACCCGCCGTTCTCATCCACGATGCGAATTAAAGTTTCTATGCTGCCTGACTCATAGATGTGGTGCCCTTTGCTCCTTGCTTTACAGAAGGAGAAGGCACTATCGCGAAGGCATTGTGCTTCTTTCATAATCCACATGTTCTCATGTTCCAGATTCTCTGGCTTGAACACGGGCAGCTTGCGCCAGCAGTCTTCCGATAAATATACATAAAAGCGTTCTGTGTAAAGCGGAATCTCAAGTATTCCTTTACGAGGCAGGTCTGAAATAGCAATGCCAGCATCTATTTCTCCATCTTGCAAAACATGAAACATTTCTTCTGATTTCATCTCTTGAATAGAGAGGTTTACTTCAGGATAATCTTTTCTGTAATGCTTGATGAATTTGGGAAGAATGTAAGGAGCAATGGAGGGACCTACGGAGAGAGACAGAGATTTGCCAATCTGGTTCTTTTCTTCAGCCACGAGTTCTGTGATTTTCTCTAGCTCCAAAAGTGTCTTTTTAGCTTGAAGGATGATTTTCTCTCCTGCACTCGTTGGTGTTACCTGTTTGTTGGTGCGGTCGAAGATGCGCACATCGAGTTCTTCTTCTAACTTCAGCAGCATGGCGCTGAGTGTGGGTTGGGAAATATTGCACGAGTCTGCCGCCTTCGCAAAGTTGCGAAAGCGGTTGATTGCTACGATATATTTGAGTTGTTGCAGATTCATTTTGCTTTGAGTTATCTTGCTTTAATTTATCTTGCTTGAAATTATCTTGCTTTGAGTTTACATATCAGCTGTGTCATGTTGCCCATAGGGCAGAACACGCACCAGGTTCTTGGACGATAGATAATGGTGAGCAGAACGCCCACAATCAGCGAGGTGAGCATGATGCCGTAGAGACCGAAGGCAAACTGCGCCTTCCATGGCTCAATCTCTACCGGGTAAGCCCAATGCCATGGCACGTTGAAGGTCCATAGCAGGTGGATGGTCTGATGGAGATCTTCTGTGCCCTTTGCCACCATTGTGGTGAGGATGATCATCTGTATGAAGAAGAACATGAAGAACAGGAGGAAGCCATGGCGGAACCATTTAGACGAGAACCATCTTGGTGCCGCCTTCTTGCGCGACCATCCCAGGGTGTTTCCTATTTGCAGGAAGAGTTGTCCTCGTCCACAATAGTTGTTGCAATATCCCTTTCCACCTCCGAATATGGCCATGAGCAGCGGAATCAGAAAACAGATGACTCCGAGCCATGCGAACACGATATTGAAGAATCCGAGGATGAAATAGGTGGCAGATATGAGCCACAGGTAATCACTCCATTTCTTATTTTTCTGTTTTGCCATGCGAATCAATTTGATGAAATTAAACGGGTTGTCTTAAAACTTTATGGATTACTCCTGCCGGACAGTTTTTCTCGCAGATGCCGCAGCCTATGCACTTCTCCTCATCTATCTGGGCATAGCATCCCTTGTAGATGCTGATGGCATCCTTAGGACATACTTTCACGCAAACACCACATGCCACGCAGCGGTTTTGCTCGTTAATTGCTTTATACTTAGCCATATTGTTACTTACTTCTGAATACCTTCCTTTTCCAGTATCTCTTCCAGAAATTCAGATGCATCAGCCACGCAGAGCGGACACTCGCGAAGCACCTTGCCTGTGCCCACACCTTTCAGCAGTTTGCATTGTGTGGCACCATTGCGTTGCTTAAACTTATCCATTATCATTCTCATGCCCTTGATAGACTTCGCCTTGTCTTGTGTTGCGAGTCCAAGTACGATGCCAGCGCCAACGAGGGCTCCGCAGGTTCCCTCCATGTTACCCATACCTGCAGCAAAGGCATTGCCAGCGTTCTTGATGGTTTCCTCGTCCATACCGGTGAAGTCGTGGTAGGTGCAGAGCACAGCCTGTGTGCAATTATGTGAGCCACAACGTTTCTTTTCTGCTGCTATTTCTTTTCTTGTTTCCATTGTCATTTTTCTCTTTGTTTTTTTATTTTCTTATTTGTAATTTTGATTTCGGCTGCAAAGATAATACTTTTATTATAGATAAACGAAAGATTTTGGCTATAAGTTGATAGATGGTATCTATTGTGGCTTTTTGAAAAAAAAAGGTGTGTCATGGACTTATGACACACCTCTTTATTTTTATTTATCCTTTCTGAATATCTTATCCACGACTATAGCAATGGCGCCATCGCCGGTTACATTGCAGGCGGTGCCGAAACTGTCCATCGCAATATAGAGGGCTATCATAAGTGCTTGCATATCAGCATTGAAACCTAAAACTGAGGCTAGCGGACCTAGCGCTGCCATGACGGCTCCTCCCGGAACTCCCGGAGCTGCTACCATGCAGATGGCAAGCACGAAGATGAAGTTGAGGAAGAGGGGGAGATTGCACGGCATACCATTGATGAGACAGATGGTGAGCGCACAACAGGTAATCTTCATCATTGATCCCGAGAGATGGATGGTGGCACAGAGCGGAATGGTGAATCCGGCAATGCCATCGGTGACGCCGTTTTTCAAGGTCTGCTTCAGAGTTACCGGAATGGTGGCTGCTGATGATGATGTGCCAAGTGCCGTGAAGTAGGCTGGCAACATGTTGAATAACAGCTTAAAAGGATTCTTGTGGGACAAGCCGCCAGCCAACAGATATTCGTAAAGTAAGATGACGATATGAAGTACGAGAATCACGAGGATAATCTGTGCGAAGACCAGCAGAATGTGGTAGGCTTCGCCGGAGAAAGTCATGCCCAGGAAGATGCCGAAGATATAAAGGGGCAGTAGGGGAATGATGACTTTGGCAATGATACCTGATACGATTTCCTTGAATTCCTGAAAAACGTTCTGCATGGTGCGGCTGCCTTTGTGGGCAATGCCCAGTCCGGCAATGAACGAGAAAACGAGGGCACTCATCACATCTACCATGCAGGTATCTTGATTTCGAAGAAGGGTTTGAGTTCTTCCACTTTATCTACTGCCACATGGGCAGAATTGGCAATCATGTTAGGAAAGAGTGCCGAGCCTGTGCCATAGGCAAGAAGACCCGCCAGGATGGTGTCGGCAAAGGCGATGCCCACAGTGGCAAGGAGGAGTTTTCCGGCTCCGTGACCGATGTCGGCAATGGCTGGCGTAACGAGACCGATGATGATGAGCGGTATCATAAAGCCCAGAAACTGGCTGAAGATGCCGTTGAAGGTGAGAAACGCTCTGACGGCCGCTTCATTGAAGAAATTGCCGAAGATTACACCCAACAGGATGGCAATGATGATTCTTGCCAAGAGTGGCATTTTGATTCTTTTCATATTCGTAAAATTGCTTTTTGCCTGCAAAGGTACGATATTTCTAACTTTTTTCCAAGTATTTTGCTGTTTTTTTAGAATCTGTCATGCTTACTGTACAACTTTCATGATGTTCGAAGGTGGGCGCTGCGCCATGAGTTCCTGCTTCATGTAATCCATGTAGGGCGCTACATGCTGATAATAATGGTAATAACCCGGACAGAGATAGTTGAGACCGGAATCGCCATACTTATCTTTCATGAAGCGGTTCTTTGGGCATTCTCCATGACAGGCAAACTCCATGTCACACTCCTTGCACTGGCGGGGGAAGAGAACTGTGTTTCAGACGGCTGAACTCCTGTTGCTGCTCACCATAAAGCATGTCGATGAGCGAATGGTCACGGATATTGCCCAACTTATACTCCGGAAAAACAAAGTGGTCGCAGGAATAAACATCGCCATTGTGCTCCATCACTCCCGCATGACCGCATTCCTTGGAATAAGCACAGATGCCGGGAGAAACACCCATCCAGTTTGCCAGTGTGCAGTCGAAAATCTCAACGAAGATTTTGCCCACATCCTTCCGTACCCACTCATCGAAAATCGCACAGAGAAAGTTGCCCCACTGCTCCGGCGCAACCGATGCCTCGCTCAGAGAAATCTCATCCTTGTCGGCAAGACTTGCAGGGTACGGCCATCCTCATGTCGGGTCAGTCGCTCAACGATAGGTGTGAACTGCAGAAACTGACAGCCGTTTTCCTTGAAGAAGCGGTAGAACTCCAGCGGATGATTGGCATTATAGGCATTCACCACCGCCATCGCATTCCATTCTACCCCGTGTTTCTTCAGCAGTTTGATGCCTTGCATCACCTTCTTCCACGATGGTTTTCCCGCAGCCGTCAGCCGGTAATGGTCATGATCAGGCTGCGGACCATCGATAGAGATGCCTACCAGCCAATGGTTCTGGGCGAAAAACTCGCACCATTCATCGGTCAGCAACGTGCCGTTGGTCTGAATTACGTTGTCGATGCGCCTGCCTCCAGCATACTTTTGCTGTAGGGATAAAGCCTTGCGGTAGAAGTCGATGGAGCGCAGCAGAGGCTCGCCACCATGCCAGGTGAAGAGCACCTGGTTCATGGTTTGCGCCTCAATATATTCTCGGGTAAACTGTTCCAGCATCTCATCGCTCATCAGATGTCGCTGAGCAGTGGGATAGAGCTTGTTCTTCTCCAGATAATAACAGTATTTGCATGCCAGGTTGCAATGGGCACCCGCAGGCTTCAGCATTACATACAGTGGCTTGGCAAAGGGATTTGCTATGTTGTCGTTCATCATTTTTTCTTGAATCTAGTTGTAATCTCTATCTCTCTGTAACCGGGAGAGAAAATCAGAACTTTGGCAGCGTAATTTCGAAATCCTTGCTGTCTCGATGCTCCTTTCTGATGGCAGCCAGGAGTTCGGCAAGAATCTCCGGATGTTCTGCCGCCACATTATGGTCTTCGTGGATATCGGAAGCCAGATTATAGAGCCGCGGTTCGCCTTTTACTACCACCAGTTTCCAGTCGCCCTTTCTCACGCCAATCTGGTCGGTTTCGTGAAATTCCCAGTACAGGTAATCGTGATGTTTCTGCTCTGCATCCTTGCCCAGAAGGGTAGGAGCGATAGAGATTCCGTCGAAACCATCACCAGCCAACTTTCTGTTGGTATAACGCTTGGCAAAGTTTCTGATGCCAGCCAAATCGCAGAAAGTAGGCAGCAGATCGTAAAAGGCAAACTGGGTATCGTTCACCGCTCCTGCCTTGATATGCTCAGGCCACCAGGCGATAAATGGTATGCGGATGCCGCCTTCGTAGCACTGGCGCTTCAGACCTTTTAACTTACCGTCGCGACCGAAGAACTCTGGATCAGCACCACCTTCTTCATGCGGCCCGTTATCTGAAGTAAAGATGACAACGGTATTCCTGTCGAGTCCCTTCTCCTTCAGCTTGGCGAAGATTTCGCCTACATACTGGTCCAGTCGGGTAATCATTCCGGCAAACTGTGCATGGGTATGAACCGCAGCGTTGTATCTCGAATCTTCCCATCCGCCCCAGGTTTTATCGGTAAAGAACTGTTTCTGGTAATTCTCTAGAATAGAGTCTTCCGGCTGGGTCAGTTCGGCATGCGGCAGGGTATAGGTAAGGAATCCTACGAAAGGATGTTCCTTATCCTGTCTGTCAATCCATTCCAGTGCCTTGTCGTGGATGATGCGGGCAGAATACTGTTTGCGCTTGAAATAATCCTTGCCGAACATCGGATGCTGGATGTTCTGTTCCATTACCTCTCTTACCACTGCTGTATCTCCCATTACACGACTGTAGCGATTCAGGAAGTTAGGATAATAGAGATGAGCCTGAAACTGGCAGATATAGCCATAGAATTCGTCCACGCCACGCTTGTCGGGAGTAGAAGCCGAACCTTCATATCCGCCAGCCCATTTCCCGAATACGCCGGTTCTATATCCTTCGTCCTTCATGATTTCGGCAGAATCTTATGCTGCGGGTCGTAAGGTTCCTGTCCTACGACAGAATACTCCTCGTTGTTGCCATATTTTACCATTGGCACACCTCTCCAGTATTCCTTGTTTCCACGCACATGTGTATGTCCCGTATGCTGACCAGTCATGAGGGTAGCTCTCGACGGAGCCGAGACGGGAGAACCGGCATAAGCTGGGTGAATCTCATTCCCTCCTGTGCCATCCGGTCTATATTAGGCGTGTGGATATAAGGTTGGCCGTAGCAAGCCAGATCGCCATATCCCATGTCGTCACACAGTATGAAGAGAATGTTGGGTGGGGTGTTTTGTTTTGCACAGAGCAGGGTAGGAAGCACGCCAAACCTACCCCTGTAAACCATATTGTCTTGTTCATATCAATGTTATTTTGTTCGGTTCTTTTACTCATCTACCTTCAGATTCCTGCGATAGGTAGCGAGGAGCTTCTTCATTTCCTTTTCTACCTTCTGCATGCCAGGCTTGCCGTAGAGGTTGTGCAGCTCGTTCGGATCAACCTGGATATCATACAACTCGTAGTAGTCAATATCGGCATCATCGGTGATGTAGTTGATGGATTTGAGATATTCGAAACACCAGTTTTCTGAAGTTCCCGGTTGGCACTGATACTTGTTTTCTGGAACGGCTCTTTCACCACCCTTGCCGTAGAAATGAATCAGTTTGTAGCGCTCGGTTCTCACACCATCGTGCTTGCGTACCAGATGATAATTAGGGTAGTCATAATAATGGTAATACAGACTCTTACGCCATTTTCTTACAGGCTGTCCGGCAAACAATGGTTGGAGCGAAGTGCCCGGCATATAGGCAGGCTTCTTCAAGCCCGCCAGGTCGAGGAAGGTAGGAGCAAAGTCGATGTTCTGTACCATCTGGTTGCACTCGCTCTTAGGCTGGATATGCTTAGGATAGCTGATGATGAGCGGTGTATGGAATGATTCCTCATACATGAAACGCTTGTCAAACCAGCCGTGTTCGCCCATGTAGAATCCCTGGTCGGAGGTGTATACGATGATGGTATTATCCGTGAGATGATGCTCATCGAGATAAGTCAGGAGTCGGCCTACACTCTCATCCACCGAAGCAATCACTGCCATATAGTCGCGGATATAGTTCTGGTATTTCCATTCTACCAGTTCCTTACCCGTGAGATTCTTGCTCAGGAATTCTCTGTTTCTCGGCATGTAATAGGCATCAATAGCCTCGCGCTGCTGCGGTGTCATGCGGTTCATCTCTCCCATGAGTCCAGCATACGAGTCTCTGCCTTCCGGTGTAGAAGGGTCGTACATTTCGGGCACTTTCAGGTCGCGTACCATTTCCATATATTCATCGATAGTCATCTTCTGGGTGGATGCAGCCGAGCCTCGGGTCGCATAGTCGTCCCAGAAGGTTTCAGGTAGCGGGAAGTTTACTTTGCCGTATTTCCCAACATACTTGGTGCTAGGCATCCACAGACGGTGGGGTGCCTTATGATGAACCAGCAGACAGAATGGCTTGTTTCTGTCTCTTTGGTCGAGGTATTCGATGGCATGGTCTGTGATGAGGTCGGTGGCATATCCCATTTCCTGCTTGTATTCTCCGTAATGGTCTGTTGATGCGAAGGTCGGGTTGTAATATTGTCCCTGATCGTTGAGGATGTGATAGAAATCGAAACCTTTAGGGCGGCATGACATGTGCCATTTTCCCACTACTGCCGTCTCATAGCCTGCCTTCTGCAGCATTTCAGAGAAGAAGGTTTTGGTGGAATCGATGCCCTCTGCCAGCATGCGCTGTCCGTTCTGATGACTGTAGAGACGGTCATCAGACAGGCACGGCTTGGTGTAGAAAGCGAGTTTTCAACGAAAGCCTCGTTGAATTTCATTCCCCTTTCTGCAAGTCGGTCAATATTTGGGGTAGGCGCCAGTTGGGAGATGGCACTGCCGTAGGCGCTGATAGCCTGTATGGCGTGGTCATCGCACATGATATACAGGATGTTTGGTTTTTCGCCTGTATTCTGGGCGAAGAGAGATAGCGGCAAGGCTTGTAGGGCAGCCATCGCCAGCAAAGATCGGTTGAAAGGTTGATAATTATTAGCCATAATGTTTTGTATTAAGTTATATCTTGCAAAGGTACGCTGAATATTCGTAATTACCAAAAATTTCGGGATATTTCTTAAGAATATTTCTCTTATTCTTCATAAAGCAACAGTGAGGGTGTGTCATAAGTCTGAATAATAGTTGGCGCATAACAGTTGACCATCGCATGCACATCACCTGTTGTGCATACGCATATCAGCTGTTATGCAAGCGCACAACAGCTGTTGTGCGACCGAAGATACAGACTGCCT
>ENA-OQHV01000116-OQHV01000116.1-human-gut-metagenome-genome-assembly--contig:-NODE-116-length-10648-cov-0.910465_pt1 | contig 10648 bp, 15 predicted proteins | sample MGYA00242641_ERZ504732 | MGnify/ENA primary metagenome ERZ504732 (study PRJEB26092, sample SAMD00036222) | human gut metagenome | host: Homo sapiens | study: EMG produced TPA metagenomics assembly of...
CAAACTGTTGCGACAGGTCTTCACTCATCTGCCCACTCATGCTTTCAGTACGGGATGCCATTTCAGCATATTCATGGCTGCGGGTCATATTCGTCGTGTACTGGTCGTAACTCTGCTTCGCTGAATTCAGGGCTGCAGACAACTGATCCACACGGGAATCAGCATTATTGTCAGTATGGCTGCCGGATTCACTGACTTTGCGACTGGTAAAGTAATCGCTGGCCTCTTTAAAGTCCTTACTGGCTTTAGCATCGATATCATGGCGAGCATCATGGGTAGCCCTGCTGCCACTACTTGCTGAATGTGAGTCATCATCCGTTGCATCCAGGCTCCCCTTAAATCCACCTCTGATGCCTACCCCACCACCAACACCAAGAATTTTAGGTTTAACCCCCCATTCAGCATGAGCATCTCCATACATCCCGGCAGAAGTTCTCGTACTTCTGGATGCCAGTTCCTGAGTCGCCTGCTCATTACTGATATTATGCGCCTTCGCATAGCTTTCCACTGCACTGCGCATACGGCTGGCCATCATGGAGTCCTGTGCGCTCATCGTGCTGTCAGCACCACCTGTGACAGAATCACTGCTCCCCCGGTTAGAACCAAACTGGCTGAGCGAGTTCCAGGCACTGGCAATACTGCTGCTGAACCCATGCAGGGCGCTTTCTGCTCTGTTCGACGCCTCCCGGGCCATTTCCTGTTGTGCCGCCGCAATCTGACGCGTTGCATTGATGCCGACCGGTAACCGGGACATCGCCCCGCTCGCATCCATCACCATATTACCGTCACGGGTCTGTGTGGCAGTTGCGCCACTGCCGGTCTGGTACATCATCTGACCAAACGACGTGGTGCTGTTGGTGCTCCAGCTGAAGCCGTTCACGTTTTCCGTCTGCATGTTGCCGTAGGAGTAATTACCGTCAACCACACTGCCTGCCGCACTGGCGGTCGGGCTGATAGCAGAGGAAGCGAAATGGCTGTACACACTGGAAAATCCGGCCCCGAGTCCCCTGACCATCATCCAGGATAATGGCGGGATCCATCATGGAAAGATACCCGGCAGTGGAAGCCAGATCGGAGTATTTCAGCTGTATCTGTGAAATTTCTGAGAGCACCACCGGTGCACCGTTCTGCTTCGCATAAAATGTCATGGCACTGTTCAGAATGGCGTACAACATTGGCCATGACTGCAACCACATCAGGGCAAACACATAGCCTTTCAGGACGGACAGCGTCAGTTTGTTGAAGACAGCCGCCAGTACCAGGAGCGGGAAGATACCAATGGTAATGCCCACCAGAATGGTCTGCACCATCGGCAGGTTTCGCATCAGCACATGACCAATGGAGACATGTGCCAGACGCTGTTTCTCCATCGACGAAGTCGTGGCCAGACTGACCAGGCTGGCGGTATCACCGTTACGGGCTGCATTACTGGTGATACCCTCTTCAGGGCATTCATGGTGACGTTCTGGCGCATAATATGACTGGCAGACTGGCTGGAGCCGTAGAAATAACTGTAACTGTCACTCACCAGTTGCCTGAATAACAGGTCCGGGTCCGGTCTGCCGCCAAATATCTGCTGCACATAATAATGCCAGTCTTGCCTCCCGTCTTTGTATCGAGATTCAGCCTGTCTTTCAGCGTGACCGACGCATCTTTACAGGTTATGAAATTATTATTGCTGTCATAAACGCCCCGTAGCGGGCTGGGCCGGGAAAAAATCAGCGTGTAGGGATCAGCGGAGGCCATCAGCTCCTCCAGCGTGTATTTGTGGTTCAGGTAAATATCCCCCATCACACAGTTCTGCACATAATCCTGAAAAAGATTGGCGATTTCCGGATTGCGGGACAAAAAGTCGGTGCTTTTTGATACCAGTTCTGCGCCGAACAGCATCCCCGTTTTGCTGTAGGTGACACTGTCCGGCTGGGTGAATATCATCTCGTAACTGGCCACCATTGCATGCCCGATACGGGTCGTCAGTGAAAGTGGCATCGCCAGTCCGACCGGCACATTATCCACCCGGTGAACTTTGACCAGGTCACTGTTATCAATAATCTGCACCGATGTACGGACATTAACCAGCAGGCTGATAAGCACAAACACGGCCACCCAGCCCAGCAAATCCATCACGTTGTGCCGCTGTACCCACATCACGGCCACCGCGAGAACAGACAATGTGAGCGCAATTTTTTCGATGGAATCCCACGTCCGGGTCCCCATAAAGGCGGCAATGGCGTTCAGGTTATTGCTTAACCACTCACCACCGGCAATCACATAGACTTCATTCACAGCGTGCTCCCTCCGAAGTGATAGTTGTTCTGGTAACGGCTGAGCATGCGGGCGGAAAGCTGCTGGCGCATGTAGCTCATCTGACGGTCAACAACCAGCAATGCATCCTGCTGGACCTTTACCTGCCCCTGGAAAACCGCAATCTGTTGCTGTGCCTGATTCAGATTCTCCAGCACACTGTCCAGCACGGTCTGTGGATAGTTCCCCGGTGGCAATCATGGCCCGGGCCTGCTGAAGCAGTTCCTGAATGTACTGGAGCATGATGTCGTAGCCGATATAGTCCGTCAGCTGGTAAACCACGCTGCTGGACACACCGAGCATCTGCGGGTCAATAAGATATTTAAAGACGGGGACGGTGGTGCTGGAAATGAAGCCTTTTTCCCTGTCATCCAGTGGAGTATCACTCACCGCTTTATTCTGAATACTGGTGAGCAGTTTTGTAATCTGTGATTTCAGGGCTTTATCCCGGGCGATGGTCACATTTGCATCCGCCACCACCTTCAGACACTTGTCCGAATCGTTGCAGTGATAAACTTTTGCCGTTCCCCCCTCCATAATCGCCCGGAGGATATCGCGGTCAGTGGTACGCGCCGGCAGGGGGTAATCTCGCTGTCTTCCCCAAAAATCAGCGTACCGGTGAGCGTCATAATAAATTCTTTCAGTTCTTTGTTACCATCAAGCATCCTGTTTTTGGACAGCGAGTCCCAGATGATATTGATGTTCTTCAGCACCCGTTCCTTATCTTTGTCACTGGCCTTGTCACGAACAGACGATGACTGTCCTCCGACCGTGCAGCCCTGACGGGACGCGGCCCAGTCAGCAAAAATATTGCTCTCACCGGCAATGTCCTGACAGACCTTCTGCTGTGACACCTGAGTCTGAGGAAATAATCCTCCGACAATCCCCTGCGCCACCTGACAGGAGCTGAGGTTCATACTGTTAATGTCGCTTGCCATTTTCTGCAGGAAGTCTTTTGCGGTTTTGATTTCCGGCACCGTTGCCTGCAGGGCAAGGTCAAAAAAGTAACCGGCAGCATTGCTCATAATCTGCTTAACAAAACGCTGCAACTGATCGCCATTAATAAAACTGAACGAGCCGAGATAGGCGTCGATGCCGCCACATCCGGCATTGATATCCGGCAGCGTCATGGAAATCAGCTGGATATTTTTGACCTGGGTGCGGGCATACAGGGAGCCACCATAGGCATACCCGGCGGCCTGCCCCTGCCAGACGCCCGGTTGTGTGGTATTGGAAGCAAATCCCAGCTTATTAAAGAACTGATTCATGTCGCTGTTCACATCCGCTGACGCTGCGGGTGTGACCGTCAGTAAAGCGGCACAAAGAACCAGAAGAGGTTTAATGCGAAGCATTATTGCCACCCTCCCTTAATTTGTTCTCCCGGCGCATACGGCGTTTCAGCCGGAATATTCTGATCCCCCCGTTTATTAATTCATTTAAAGGGTTCCTGACGTATACGATAAGAAATCCACCTGCAAACGCCCATAACGTATACGGAATGACATACATCAGGATGTTCCACATATAACGAAAATTATTTAATTCCGGGTCAGCTTTCCACGAATCAATACAGGCATCAAAAATACTATGCATAATCACCCATAAAAAAAGTTCCGGCAGCAACGAACACAAAAAACAGATCAAAATATATATCAGAAACCCTGCGTTCATAATCATAATCCCGTTTAGTTTTTCTGTTTTTTAGTTCCGCATCATTCTTTTTTCTTTCATTATAAGTTTCCTCTGATATTTCCGATGATTCATTCAGACCGTTCATGCGGCTGTAATATATTTCAGACACCGAAATCCATCCCACAATTGCCCCCACAAAAAACACAACAGAAACAGAAAAGGTAAGACACAGCGAAACGACAATTTCCACAGGGCTGGCGGGATAAAAAAAGCCCCTGACGGATAAAGGGGATATTCAGGCTGACGATTATTCCCGTCGCGATGCCGGATATTCCGGCAATGAGTAACACCACCTGCTTATTTCGCACCTTTTTCCTCTCCGTACATCTGCAGAACGGTATCCATCCGCGCCATAAAACTGGCGGCATCCGTTGCCCCCTGCAAAAGCGGTAATGCCTCAAGTGTGTTGACGTTGACCAGGAAGGTGGTCGGTGTGGCCACCGGAATATTCGGGAAGAAGGTCTGCATCACGTCCGGTGGCACCGGTAATGCTTCCGGAAAGGCGGTATCCCCCTGACCATCCAGGGTGTAGGGAAAAACGGAAAAGCCGTACTGCTGTGCCAGCTGTTTCAGTACCGGGTCAAACTGGTGACAGTAAGGGCAATGCCCCTGCATAAACAGCACCACCTTCCAGTCGGCCAGGTTAACCTGCCTGCCGTTGCTGAGGCGGAACCAGCGGGGAGCCGGCTTTTCTGTTCTGGCTGATGTGTCTGCTGCCGGTTGTGCAGGCTGCACGGCCATACCCTGCGGATTCCAGAGTCGTTCAATTTCATCCCGGGTGGAGGCCTGCACACCTGTGGCCATCATCAACAAAATGACCGGCAGTAATTTAGTGAGAGACATGTCCGCCCTCCTGCTGCCCTTCCATCATGGCCTGTTGCCTGGCTTCCAGTGCCTCACGCTCTTCCAGGCTGACACGTGCAATCCATGCATCCAGCACCTGGTATGCGCCGAACAGCACAAGGATGGCCGCAATCAACTCCGCCAGAAAAAAAGCCATCCAGGGTTTGCTGTAAACAAGACGGGCGACGATATGAAACCAGACACCCAGGGAAAATACCCACATTCCCGTAATATCAAGCCGGGGTAAAGAGAATCTGCGTTTACCTATCATGTTAAACTCCGGTTATTATTTACATGAGAGTATTCATGTCTGTAATATTCGCGTTTGTGTGATATTAATCAGAGGTACAAATGAAAAAGTTATCTTTTAAAGAAAAACTGGAAATAGTGAGAAACATCATAAGAGAGTCATTATCAGGTAATGCGGCTTTTGCTTTACTGGTGTATTCATTATTGCACTCCCTCCCCATTAAAACCTTTGCTGATTTATTTGTGACGATACTGTTATTTATAGCGATTATCGCTGTTGTGATATAGCTATTTCTAATCATCTATGTTTATTTTTGTGAGTTATTCAGAAGTCACTGGATAGCAGTCTGGTTTATCCTCTGGTCTGTGGTAATCAACCTCACTATTGGATTTGGCATTTATGACAAATTAGCACCAGTCATTTCACTAATGAAATAATAAAAAACCACATCACTCCAGACCATATGGCTGACAACATAATACAAACAAACATCCTTCTGAAACTGTCAAACTTCGTGATAACCGGTATGGTACTGACTGCCATTGAAACAACCGGTACGGCACACTGATTCATAACCGCACCACAAAGAAACAAGAAATTATCTGGCAGCATACATACACTTATGACATTTACTACAAAGAAGATAAACGAGCTCAGCAGATAAACTCCTTTATTATTTGGTCCTGTAAAGAAATAACCAACAACCCCCACGATAAACAGGCTGGCACCTGTAAAAAAACACAAATCCCCTGTATGCATATATAACCTTTGGTTAAAAATTCGGTTTAAAATCTTCAGAAACGTTCAGGAACTGTTTTGCCAGGTCGTCCTGTGAAATAAAGCCGTATGATAACGGGCGAACACTGCCCTGTTTCGGGTCAACCAGCATCATGGCCGGGAAATATTTCACACCGAGCGCTGCGCCTGCCCCTGGTCAGTCCGGGAATCCGGCAACAGCGGATTAATCACGCCATCCACGGAAACGGGAATAACACTCAGACCATAGGTATCCCTGAAGCCATTAATGACCTGCGCCAGCTGCCCGTCGATGGGGTCCTGCCCCCGGTAAAAGAACATGATGCCGTAGTGTTCAGCCAGTTTCGCAATGGCCTGTCGCTGCTGCGCCTGGTCTGCTGCCAGCTGGTTCCGTACCGTGCCGTTGTAATGGCTGTACTGCAGGTTATAGTCCAGTTCAGGATGTGCCAGCATGGCCTTTCTGGCGCTCATGGTGAAAAGCCCGGCCTGCTGAGTCCAGTAATTCTGCAGCCGGAAATATTTCACAAAATTATCCACGCCGGGATACAGAATAGCTTCGTACAGCGCCCGCTTTGTTGCCGTCTGCAGCGCGGTCAGTTTCTGCATAATGTCCGGCTCCTGACGGGGGGCTGCAGGTACTGGTTTATTTTCTTTTTCCTTCGGATTTATTTTCTCGTTATACCACTGCCAGCCTGCATCTTTTCCTGACGCCGGAAAAATAAAGCAGCAGAGTAACAGTGGCAGTAATGCTTTATTCATCTTCATTCCTTTCATCATTTTTTCTTTCATCATCTTTCTGCAGGCCAGTCAGGGCAGAAAAACAAAAATACAGAATAAACAGGAGCACACCGGAGTAAAAAATAACAAAACAAGCAGCAAGCATCTCACCTGCAGTGGTTTCTTTTACCGTATCCCACGACCAGATAATTACCGGGGAAATGACAATCGCTGTAATCAAAAGCCGGATAAGAAAATCAATAAAAACGGTTCGACGTGAATATGACTTTCATCATTTCCCCCGGTTATTTTCCATACCTTACTGTCCTGCCTGTTTCAGCTGGTCAGCAATCTGCTCTTTCACTTTCTGCGTCAGAACGCCACTGTCCGGGATTTTCTGGTTATTCATCAGGTCTTCGTAGAAGTTAGTGAAATCCAGTCTGTCGAACTGAATTTTCTGCAGCTCATCAACCGTAATCCCCCGACAGTCAGGATGCTTCGCACTGCCAAACCCGATACGCAACTGCCCGTTACGCCCCTGCTGCTGGACTATCTGCGCCAGCTTCGAATCAAACTGACAGTAGCTGCGTTTTTTCTGCAGACAGACACCCAGCACTTTCTTCGAACAGAACTCTCCGACACTGACGGTCAGTTTGTTTGATTTTGCTTTAGCCAGGGCCTTTTCATCACTGCTGCATTTGGCCAGCCCGATATCCTGTCCCCAGCCGCTGTCCTTACAGCAGTTGCTGTATCCGGCTGCAGCCTTCTTACAAAATTTCGCCTGACCGGTGAAAGCACGGACATCCACCCCGTTCAGCGCCGCAACATCCTTACCTGCTGCGGCCAGTGCCGCCAGCTGAGAAACGGCTTCGGCAAAATCATTACTCTGCCCGCTCTGAGCCTTATCACATTCGCCATCGAGACAGAAGACGTCTCCCCCACAGACCATCACTTTCCCGGATGTTTTTGACTCGCAGGAGTACGTGGCGTACTCATGCAGACAGGTTCCCTCATCGGAATAAAACGCGCACTGACGTGAGGCCAGCGTACAGGCCGGATTATCGACATATTTCTGACAGGTGCCGTTATCTGCGGACTGAGTGACATATTTATCCCGGTATGCCCAGCATGCCTGTGTGATGCTCCAGGGTTTACCTTCCATCACTCCGGTTTTCGTACCACCCGGCTCTGAACACTCAGTGCCTTTCAGCACGCCATCCGCTTTATTAAACGGACAATTCTCCACCCACTCCACCCGGGGAACCCATTCTTTATCACGGACCTTCATCCTGAGTTTCAGCGTAAAGGTGGAAGCCCCACTGACAAGCGATTCATAGACTTTCCTGTCACCATTCCCGTGCGGGAGGCAATTACCGTTAGCAGTACAGCCACTACCGGTCAGAACCTGCCCCTGTGTCACCTGCAAACCTGTCGCCCCGGACAGGGGGTAAGTATCCGACTGCCCGTTTGCCAGGCCGACATTAAAGGTTGTATTCATGAAGGTATAACGGGAGTTCAGGAAGAAAAAAGCGGCGTATACAGACAATGATGCACTTTCCACTGTACCGGTTACCGGAGCCGTGACACTGAACACCAGTTTCAGCCCGTTCATACTGAACCGGAACTGTGAGTGCGGTATCGTCACTTCACGATATTCATCCGTGTATTTCCAGTCCCCGGTGATACTGGCAGTCCGTGTGCAGTACTCCTCCACCATCGTGTCCCGCTCACAGGTATAGTTTGTGAACTCACTGCGGTTTATCTGCTGCGCACTGCACTGCTGCCCGGTGTTTCCCACAATGCTGTCAGCCCGGTTCACCACATCCCTGCCGGTCTGAATGAACGGTGCATCCGGTGACAGAATGTCTTTCGGCTTGTTCATGAAGGACTCTGTGATGGTTTTTCCGGTTTCACCGGTCGCCCATTCCGTGGTGCCGTCATTTTTCAGGCCGCCATCCCCGCCGGCAGTCACGCCACCGTAATATTTTGTCTCGTCCGGATTCGCGTTATAGCCGGGGATACTCTCCTGTGGCTTAAAGCCTGAATACTGCCTGTACCCTGCCCCTGAATCTGACGGGCAAAATCAGAACCGGCCCGGTAATCACTGTTGCTGTCAGCCTGTGCCACACTGACTGCCAGCAGCAATGGCAGAAGACGTTTCATACCTCACTCTCCCTCTGATATTGCTCAAACCAGAACACGACTGGTTTGTTCACCACCTGAATCAGCCCGAACCGTTCTGCGGTCCTGAAATTCACGCTGCTTCTGCGCCCCCGTTCAACCTGCAGGGACACCTGCGTTCTGAACATCTCCAGCGAATATGTTGTTTTCAGCAGGTTGCACGGCGCACAGGCCGGGACGAGGTTTTCCGGACAGTCGGCCTCCGGTCTGAAAACATCACCGGTGGATATCAGCCTGAAAATGCGCTTTTCTGCAGCCTTCATGCACTGCTCTGACTTGCGGAGCACCGCCTGAACATGGTCGGCATGCCAGCCTTTTTCCGGCAGTTCACAGCCGCAGTACGCACAACGACCGCCGAATTTCATACGCAGTTTTTCCCGCTGCTTCTTTGTCAGCGCCATCAATGCCTCCTTACGGGAACAGATTTACGGATTCAGTAAGCGGACCAGCGTCCTGAAGTCTGCACGCAGTGAGCGGCGACAGTACCGGTGATACCAGTGATGAGGGCCTTCAGGCTGAAGCCGGAAACAGAGCTGAAGGTCACTGTTAAAAGAAGCCCCGACGGACCAGCCCCACAGCAACCGGGGCATCATGGACTCCGCATCCTGCCGCAGTCGCTGCTCAAGAAGAGCCGCCTTTTTTACCGGACAGACAAAGGCAATATAAGGCGGCAGTTTCGTAACAGGGAAACCATGCCCCTGACAGGACGCATATGTACGAAATCCGTGAACGTTCATCGCGGCCACCAGTGCACGGATGTCCGGGTCAATCCGGTAATAGCCTGCAGGTAAACTCATTGCGACTTATCCCCGGTGCCGTCCAGCAGTCCCTGAGCCACCTGCCGGCAGTCTCCTGTGGCGGCCACTTTCTCCAGCGCCTGCCTGACGCGCAGATTTCCCCGGATGATGTCGTGCCCCTGGCTGCAGAACACCACCAGGGCCGGAACGCTGCGAATGCCGTACTGTGAAAACAGCGTCGGGTCGATCTGAACACCATCAGTTGCGCCGTCTTTCACCAGGGACAACACGGCGTCAGCCGTGGCCTTCAGGTCGTTGTTCACCATGCCCCGCAGCGTGGCGGGAATACCGTAGTGCCGGGTTTCGCCCAGCATTCGTTTTCAGCCCCCTCTTCGGGAATGGAAAACGACACAAAATACAGGGCACCCTGCCGGGGTTTTCCGTCCTGCGAAGCCTGCTGTTTACGGACTAGTTCATCGAGAAACTGATTATCGGAATGCTGAAGGGGATTCGCCCTGACTTGCTGCTCTGCCCATGCCTGCAACTGTGTGTCCGGCTTTTCACGTAACTGCTGACTCAGTGTTTCCTGCTGCTTCAGGAACTGGCGGTTTTCAGTTGTGTTCACATTTTCTGAAGCATGAACAGAGATAAACAGTCCTGCTGTCAGGGCGAATAAAATGTATATTTTTTTGTTCATATAATTCTTCTGCAAACAGGCAGTAATTAATCACCACAACCAACATCTGATATCAACAACCAGATTCTCACGGTATTTAAGGGATTATTAACCCCGGGATTACGCGCCCGGTCGCGTTGTGGTAAAATATTTCAGCCTGATATATCGATTGCAAGAGATGACAGGCTAAAAACATACCAACAAGGAGTTACAATAAATAATAACACATCAGAAGATCACCCTGATTTTTCATTCAGTTACATGGACAATCAGAGAGCAGATGAAATAAAGGCTTTAAAAAAATTATTATTCAGCATCATCAGAAATATGCCTCATGATACAGCCATCAGCATTATTAATAACATCGTAAATACTGATAATAATGAGGCGCTCAATAGATTATGCCTGGAGATAACTGACGCCATGTTAAACACAACGAGAATCGTTGATTAGCTTCTTTCCCCATTTATCTTTTCCTGAGACTGCTGCATA
>ENA-OQHV01000117-OQHV01000117.1-human-gut-metagenome-genome-assembly--contig:-NODE-117-length-10646-cov-1.284343_pt1 | contig 10646 bp, 14 predicted proteins | sample MGYA00242641_ERZ504732 | MGnify/ENA primary metagenome ERZ504732 (study PRJEB26092, sample SAMD00036222) | human gut metagenome | host: Homo sapiens | study: EMG produced TPA metagenomics assembly of...
AGAATATTTTCTGCATATCTAAACTTATTGTTATTTCCATTCATCCCTCTAAAAAGCAAACTATACTTTTTACTATTTTGGCAAACGGAAATATTCCTACAATTGCAATAATAGTGCTAATCCATGTTAAACAGCTAAAGTAAATGGACTACGCCATTTTGGTTCTGGATCATAATTTGCCGTTCTTTTGTCTTCTCTTCCGAGATATTATTGATAATATCTCCTGCTGCAATTTGAGTTTTTCCTGTAAAATTCACATTTCCATTGAAATTATTTTGCTTATACTCTTCTTTTCTTCTTCTCATATCGTCATCTTCCTTCTCTTTTGCGAAAAAGTATTCCTTCTGCCAAAATGTATACTGATAATTCCGAAAATCTTATCCCTGGGGTAAATCAATTCCCTCATACCCATTCTACGGAAACAGAAACACACATCTATTTTATTCCCAAAATAACGAAATCCTTTGATTTATTGGGCTTTTCTTGACAGAAGGCAGACCGTCTCAACAGTTGTTTCAGTTTCCAAGGGAAGTTCTTTCACTTCCTCACCATCAACAGGCACAGGAAAATTGAATACGATCTTCTTTATCCAACTACCGTCTTTTCTCTTTTCCGGGAACATCTCAATTCGCTCAATAAAGGCTTTCATAAACTCTTTCTGCTCCGCTTCTGTTGCGGAATGATAGACTTCATCAAATGCCAGTAAGAGCCGATAAATGTTATCGACAGAGATTTTCTCCTGCTGGATGCTGCGTATCTGTCCTTGCAGTTCGGCAATCTGAACTTCAATTTCCTCTATGATATCATACTGCTCATCATAGCGGCGCTGCAAGTCCAAAATCTTTCTGTCATAGTGGGCATCATTGAGGTCCAAGGTATCCATCTGACGCTCCAAGCGGCTTTTCGTTCCAAAGGCTTGCTTTAGCCGCCCTTGTAGGACAGCAATCTGCTTTTCCATATCTTCTGTATCAACTGCTGTTCCGATTTTCGCCTGAATCGCTTCTACAAACCGTGGATTATTGACCATAGCGGAGATAACCTTCGCCACAAATTTGTTGATTTCCGTCTGCTCAATATTCAGACGGAAGCTGCACTCATGCCCGGTAGGTGTAACCGTATTTTTGCAGTAGTAATAATACCGGGTTTTCTTATCCTTGCTGTGCGCCTTGGCGATATTGCCGTACATACTCTTGCCGCAGCATGGGCATTTCAAGATACCGGACAGGATGTGGGCGTGGTCTGGATTATTGACCTTTTCCCGCTTAAAGGAATTGACCTTGCGCTTTTCCTGTGCCAGATACCAATCTTCTTCGGAATGATAGCTTCGTGCTGTCCTTCATAAACCGGGAACTCCGACTGCTCAACCACGTGCATCTCGTTTCTTGTACCCTGTTTCTTTTCTGTTCTTCGTCTGCCGTAAGCAATCTTTCCCATATAAACAGGATTGTACAATACATTTTTCACAAAATCTCTTGAAAATCCCGGAATGGTATTATTCTGTCTTAGTTTCTTAGTATAACCATTGCGGTTCAGATATTTTGCAACTCCTGCAACACCCTCATTAGTGTGAATGTAGCGGTCATAAATGACACGAATTACTTCCACTTCATCCTCTGCAATGACAAGGTTTCCATTTTCCAGTTTGTATCCATATGGAGCGAAACCGCCGTTCCATTTGCCCTCACGAGCCTTTTGCTCACGTCCTGCCATTGTCTGTGTGCGGATATTTTCTCGCTCAATCTCTGCCACCGCAGACAGCACAGAGATCATCAGCTTTCCGGCATCCTTGGAGCTGTCAATGCCGTCCTCCACGCAGATCAGGTTGACACCAAAATCCTGCATAAGCTGCAAAGAGTTCAGAACATCCGCCGCATTTCTGCCAAATCGGGACAGCTTAAAGACCAGCACATAAGAAACATCATCTTTGCCGTCCTGGATATCGTTCAGCATCCGTTGGAAGTCCTGCCGCCCTTGGATGTTCTTGCCGGAAAATCCCTCGTCAGAATACTCCCCGGCAACGATCATATCCTCGTATGCCGCATACTTCCGCAGCTTGTCACGCTGGGCATCCAAGCTGTATCCGTCAACCTGCATCGAGGTGGACACTCTTGTATAAAGATAGCATTTAAGTTGTTTCTTTTTCAGAATCTCCACCTCCCTCATTCCTTCCTTTTACCATAAGTCCCTCGTTGCGGATATAATACTCCAAAAGCCACAGCACATAATCCGGTGCATGGCGGTTGTCCAATTCCCATTCAGTCATAGTCCGGTAAGGAATATGGACGAGCTTGCAAAAATCTTTCCGATTCAGTCCTGTGCTTTCACGCAACTTTATAATTCTGTTTTTACAATCCATCCGTCTTTTCTCCACAAAAGCAAAAAAAATACACGTTGCGTAATCATTATAGCATAGCCATAGCGAATACGCAACGTGTAAATTGCAAATTTTATGCAGCCTTATCCGTCAGAAGCTGCGCTTGATTACTTTCCTCGGAATGCTCCACTCCCTGCGGTGCGTCCTGTTCCAATTTATCCAAAACCTGATGTCCATATTTCTGGAGCATCTGGCTCATAACATCCACACAGCGGTCAAATGCCGCATTATATTTCGCTTCCTCATAATATTTCTTCAATAGGCGATTCCTCCATCAAAGTTCCATATCCTGTCCACGCTTCCGGGCAGGGTGTTCGTGTTCCTGTGTTTGCTTTCCTCTGATGAGGATAGAATTGATAAAAGCCCGAACCTTTTCGGATGCGATTTCCAGTGCATCCAGAAAGGGTTGGGCTTTCTGTTTGAGTTCCATATATTTTTCGTTTACCGCTTCATACCGCTGCTTCCAGATGGAAACCGTCTTTTCTGCGGAAGCCAATTTTTCTTTCAGTCGCTTGTTGTCGGCATTGGCAATAATACCATTGACCGCATAGTGTTTGAGCGTGTCGCATTCATCCGGAGTCAGCACAACATTGTTTCCGAATGTGGCTTTTTTGCCCATTGTTTCAATCTCCTGCACCGTCAGAGCAACGGTATTTGCTGTTTTGGTTTCCTTTTGCAGAGCTCCAGTTTCTGTTTCTGCTTCTCCGTGGCAGCTTTGGCATTCTCCAAACCCCGCTCCACCTGTGCCACCTGTCCGGCCACAGTTTCCAGCCGCTGCTGTTCTGCCTGCACCTTGAACTGGGTCACAGTCAGATGTTCCTCGGTACTGCCACGCTCTCCACGCTCCAGATCGGTATATCCGGCAACTCGCATGAAATGAAAAAAGTCATCCTGCAACACACTGTAGGATGACCTCAAAATCTTTTTTTCTCTTGCGTTCAACATTGGATTACCGTCCTCGTCAAGCACCGGCTTAGACTCCCATTTCTTACTGCGGCTGACCTGTGTGATGACCTCCTTAACGGTTCCCCGGAGGGCTTCATCCTTGCATCGCTTCGACCAAAGGATCTGCTTTTCCACCACCGGGATATAAACCACATGAAGATGATAGTGGTACACATCCTCGCCCAGAGCTTCGGACATTGCCCGGTTGCGCTCATCGGCGTGCATCACAGCGGAGAGGATATACTGCTCACCGCCTACAATCTCCACGGCGGCTTTGTAAGCATCAGCATAAAACTGTTTTGCAAATTCATAGCCGCCATGATTGTAGAAATAAGCAGAGTTCACATCAAATACTAACTCGCCGTATTTAACGGCATCCGGTTTCAGACCTCTGGTGGAAATTACGCCGTCCTGTTCCATCTGCTCAAACGTTTTTACATAATCGTCCGTGGGTGCTTTGAAATGAACGTTCAGAGAAGTGCGTTCCGGCACGATGTCCTGATTGCTGTAGCTGTCCTTTTCACGCTCATTGTGTTCCTGTACCTTCGCCACATCAGCCGGTGTTTCCAAGTCCTGATTTCTGGCTACGGTACGGTCTATTCCATCATTTCTTGCCATTGGATTTTTCCTTTCTTTGAGATTTGCAACAGCGGAAGGCTGGAGAACGGCACTTTTTCAAAGTGTAATAACCCACTATGACACTTTCATCCATACTGGCTGCAAAGTGCCGTGGGCTCTCCGAGGGCTCTCCCGAGGGGGAATGCGGTCACTGCGGTGACCTCTGCTGAACTGCCCGAAAACTGTCTGCATCGTTTTCTGTTGTTCAGCCCGGATAGCTGCTGTTTTGCGAAACACCACCCATCCCGGCGGCAGTGAAATCAAATCTTTCACTGCAATAGAAACAGCCCAAATAAAGGAAATGAGCTGTTTCTATCACAAGCGTTTCACCCTCTTTTGCTGCGTACATACGTACCAGCCAATGAGATTTACTCGACCTGCCGCCATTCCTCCGGAATGTCCTCCGGTACGTACGTACACGGCGAATCTCCGTAAAACCCATTTATATGAGGTCGTGCAATGGCTTCCACTCCCATGAATCCCCAAACCCGCCGTCCGGCAGAGTTGGTGATATTGTTGCAATGTTCCAGATTAAATTTCTTGGCATTGGCAATCATGGCGTCGCTGAAGCTGCGGGCTTTCAGCGGTGCAAGGGAATTTTCTTCGCACCACATCCGGTAGATTTCATAGAAATCCTTGGAACTGATGGACGCATCCGCTTTACGCTGGATGTATCCCTCGGAATCCATGAAATCAAAGATATTGTTGTTGTCACGCTTGACCGCTTCCCGGTTTTCCCGGATACGCTCACTCTCCGTAAACTTAAAGTTGTTGGCAACAAGCCGCTGTAAGCCTTCAAATGCCCACAGGAAGATACCCTCGGCTTCAGCTTTCATCTTCTCCGCAAGGTCGGGATCGTCAGCTCTGTCAACTGGCTTTTCCTTGGTGGTCAGCACAAGCTGTCTGCGATAAAATCCGTCACTGCGGTCATACAAGGCTTGCAGATCACCGTTGCTGAATACCAGCAATCGGGCGAACATCCAACCCTGATAACTCTGCTTGCCTTTGCGTTCCAAATCCATCTTGCCCTGTGCGGTGACAATGGATTTTACATAGTTGGTCTGGCGCAGAGCTTCCATCCGCATATCATCATCCACGCACAGGAGAATGTGTTCCAAATCGGCACGGGCGAAGCGGTTTTCAGAAATCTTGCCGATGCTGCCGTCTTTCATATTCGTGCCGAAGATGGTAGACAGTACCGCACCGATTTGAGATTTACCCTCGCCGCCGTTGCCTTTAATCACCATCATGCGCTGCCCCTTGTTGGAGGGAATCAGGCAATAGCCGATAAACTCCTGCAAAGTTGGAATGTCCTCGGCGTAAAGCAACCCATCCAGAAAGTTCAGCCAGATCACCGGCGCAGTAGCATCGGGATTGTAAGCAACCGGCAAACGGCTCCGCACGATAGCCGGTCTGCCCTCGGTAAATGTGCCGTTCAATAGCAGCGTACCGTTGGACAAATGAATCCGATCCTGCTCCGGTGGAAAGTCCGGCACTTGCGCTTCCAGTTTCAGCACTTCCAGAATGTTGGTGATCTTCCGGGGGATATTGTTTACGGCACAGAATTTCAGCTTGTCGTAAATCTCCCCACGCAGAGGAAGATCGTCCGTCACTCGACCATCGGGCGTGAAAAAAGCTCCGTTTGCGAAGATGATCCTGCGCTCTTGCAGAAATTCTTCACAAAACAGAGCTTCGTTGATGTTCTGCCCGTCAAACCACATGGGCAAGTTCATATCAGGCGTTTTCCGGTTCTTCGCATGGTGCGCCACCTCCTTTTTCTTTCGTGCGGTATACTCTTGCAGAAAAGCAATTTTGCCGTCCTGCATCAGCTTGTCCACCAATGCCACCCGTTCTTCCAGATCACCCACCGTCAGCACATCTGCCATATATTCGATATGGCAGTGCATCTGGCAGGCTTCCACAAAACGGTCATCCAGAGCATCTTCCGGTGTCTTGGGAGCATAGCGCACTTTCCAATCTTCCAACAGATGCAAATAATCCGTCAGCACCCGGAAGCACAGCATTTCATCCTCCCGGAACTGACGGATATAGGGACGCTTCGGCTTGACCATAGCTGCGGCAGTGGGCGGTTTCGGGTCAAGCCCGAAGTCCAAAGCCAGCTTTTGCGCTGCTTCATAACTGCTCAGATTGAACAGCCTTGCCACAAGGTCGATCACATCCCCTTTGGCTCCGCAGCCGAAGCAGAAAAAATAGTCCTCATTCAGCTTCAAGCTCGGATGCCTGTCGTTGTGGAACGGGCAGCAAGCCATGCCGTTGTGGCTCACTTTCAGCCCGTAGTGTTCGGCGGCTTGCTTGACGCTGATTGCCGCCTTGATGGTTTCATAGATTGTCATAGAAAACCCTCCGTTCATAATATTCTGGAAAGCACGAAGCACCCGCCGTGATTGGCAGGTGCTTCGCTCCTTCTATTATGGTTATGACGGATTTTTCAAAAAACAGGCTAATGACAGGACAATCCTGTTTCAAAAAACAGGACAACTTATCTGAGGACGTAGATTTCTTCACATTTACATGATATAATTAAAAAAATGAAAAAACAGGACAGGAGGGCAAGCATGAATCAAGAATTGATGACATTGGATTTCTGGCAGGATACGGTCATATATGAGAGCAAAACATTTCCTGTCGGTACGCTTGCCTGTGATGCACTGAATGTTCCTGTGAATACCATTGCAAAAATAAACGAGCAATGCGAGAAAATCAATCTGCTGCTTGGAATATTAAACGCCGGACAGGATGCTTCTGCACTCTGTCCTATTGCAACGGAAGCTGCTCTGACGATGCTTGATATTCTCAGTCAAACACCGCCGTTCTCCTATATGAATATCTCAAAGCACAGAGAACGGATTGAAAAAGTCTTTACTGTGGACAATGCGCTGAAATATGTGGAGTTTGCCATAAAAGCCGCAACCAATTCTTTGCAATTTGAAGAAATCCAGAACTTTGCCGATGCGATGATGCTCCAACGCTATACCGCAGTTTTCGGGCATCTGGCATACTCCCTTGGGGAATACCAAACGGCCATGCTTGATTTTGCAGAACAATCGGACGGAAACGAAGCAGACCGCACCGCAGAGGGTTTTGCAAAAATGTTCGGCGACTATTTTCCGCCGGAGTTCTCTATCATGGAGGGCAATGCCTGGATGTCTACTTTGAATAATTCCGTTCAGTATATATCGGTCATCCGTGCCGGCGAAAAAGTTGCGAAGCTGGTCAAGCGGATGCACTATGTATCCTTTGTAGGGATGTTCCGGTCTGATCTTTTTGAGGGCTTATGTGTTGGTCATGCCCCGAAAAAATGCAAAATCTGCGGCAAGTGGTTCCTCACCACCAACGCAAGGCACACCAAATACTGCGGTGGCTATGCACCGGGGGACAAGCTGCACCGCACTTGCCGTCAGATCGGTAATCTGAAAGGTAGAGAACAGCGAGAACTTGCGGACGATCATCCGCTGAAGCAGATTTATGAGAAACGGCTGAATACCATAAACCGCTATGTGAAGCGTGGTACTCTGGACGCTGATCTTGCGGAGGTTATGAAGAAGCTGGCAAAAGATAAGATGCTCCGGGCATTGAGCAATGTAGCCTATGCCAAGGACGATTATGAAAAGGAAATGGGACAAGCTGCTTTGCTAAATGAGAGTCTAAATTATAGGAACACTTAAACTCGGAGGGTTATACGAATGTTAGAATTAACGAAAGAACAAATGGAGGCTATTCAAAAAGCTATTTCAAAGAAGGCTGAAGAAAGTGTACAGGAATTTGATAAAGAATTAGATGTTGTTGTGAGCAAGCTATCAACAGAAGGGTGGACTTTACCCGCATAATTAAATATTTACGCAGTCAAAACAATAGCAAACACGAACAAATTGGATGATATCAATGCATTTTTGAAATGGTTTTTTACAACAGAAGATTTTCAGAAAACCAAAGATATGGTGAACGGAATCAAAGCATCCCCCATTAAAGAAGGACTGAAAAATCTCACAGACCAGTGCTGGCAAGCATTTCAAAATAAATTGTATGCTGTTTGTGCAACATCGCTTCTCTCGGTTATCGAGGGTATTCTGTCAGAATTTAGCGATGACAAACAAGATGTAAGGATGATGAAAGTTTGTCAAAAGAAGGTCGATACCTTCCCGTCAACAGGAAGTACAATTCAAAAAACATGTATGGATTTCTTATAACAACTTCATCCGAAATCTGTATCAAAAAAGCGATTTCTCTGCCGATGAACCTGAAACGATAAATAGGCATTGGCTATTACATGGAAGATCGGATTTTGAAATTGACGAGATGGATTGTATCCGTCTCTTTAATGCAGTTCAAAGCCTATGTATGATTGTAAAAGTAGAAGCAAAAGAAACACAATCTGAGAATTAAAATCAGGCTACTATTCAGAAAGCATTTGTTAGAAGGGAGGTGCGCTATGCTGAATGATTTTACATGGAATATGACCGGATACATACTGAAACACCCTGTCAATCAGTCTGTTAACGGCATCATCCCCTATGTGGCAGAGCGCATCTTCCAACTGGAACCGGAACCGCCAGCGGTGGACAGTCTGAATGAATATATCCGGTCTGCCTTACAGGAGAAGAATTTGATATATTTCTCGTTCTTTCTCCACCACTACGAACCGCAGCTTAATAAGCGCATCAAGAGCTTTCTTGGCGTGGATGGCGGCGATTTGTACGACACAGACCGATTTATAGATATAAAGCTCTCCTGCCGGGAGCAAAATGCTCCAAAAGCTGATGGACTATGACCTTGCCAAGGGTGCAGAGTATGCTACATACATTTTCCCGTTCATCCGGGATGCTATGCTCCGTTTCCGCATGGGTGAAGAAAAATGGTCGGTGTCCTCTCTGACCAATTACAAAATGGTGCGGTCAATGGCTTGGCTGTACCACAATACCAAGGATGCGGTCAACGAATTTTCCAAGAAATACAACTGCGATCTTGCCCTTGCGGAAGAATATCTGAAAGTTGTCCGTGGAATCCGCAATCAGCAGCCTTTCTATGTCACAGACGAGGACGGCGAAGAAACAGGCGAGGATGTAGCCCTTGACGATAGCTGGAACTATACCGATATCCTCTGGAACGGCATACAGGCAGAAAAGGTGCAGCGGGCATTTGAGAAACTGAATTACCGGGAACAGACCTTGCTCGAAAAACGGTTAGCAATTTGCATGACCTGTGGGCGTGTCAGCTCATGGAAAGACCGCCCCACCTTTGAAGAACTGGCGGTTATGTTTGAGGGCAGTACAGCCAGCGGTGCAGAACGAGCCTACCGAAAAGCAGTGGACAAGTTGACGGAATTGTTGGTTGCCGAGGGCGCAATCCATGCAGTCCGGCTAAAACAGAAATCCAAGACCAAGCGAAAAAAGAAAATCGCCGCCGCAATCTACGAATATCAGGCAGACTGCGACGGCGAATGGGGCGAAATATCATTAGATTTTGAGAACGGCAAGGCAGAGGTCATTTTGCTTGCCGATTGGGATACAGTGAAAACAAACAAATTTGCAAGCAGAGCAATCGCCTATCTTCTGAACTGTGAGAACGAAAAATTACCCAAGGAAATAATGGTGGCCTTTTGAATAACGAGGGAGTGAGATACATGGAACAATTATTGATTATTGAAGATGATATAGGGTTGAATCAGGGTTTAAGTAAAGCACTGAAAGCAGATGACCGTCAGATTATATCCTGCCAAGACCTAAAAACGGCGAAGGAACAGCTTCTTTGCGGCGGTGTATCCCTGATCCTGCTGGATATCAATCTGCCGGATGGCAGCGGGCTTGAGCTGCTTCGGGAGGTCAAGGAAAACCTGCCCGGAATTCCTGTTATTCTGCTGACTGCCAATGACACCGATCTGGACATCGTAGACGGACTGGAGAGGGGCGCTGATGATTACATTACCAAGCCTTTTCTCTTTCGGTTTTGCGGGCAAGGGTGAATACCCAACTGCGAAAGCAAGCGTCAAACCATAAAAATGCGCCGTTCCATATGGATCTATTTCACTTTGACTTTGAGGCTATGACCTTTTATGTGGGAGATTCAAAAGTGGAATTGAGTAAAACAGAACAAAAATTACTGCGTCTGCTTGTTGAAAACCGAGGTCGAACCATGACACGTGGAGACCTTGTAGACCGGATCTGGACAGATGGCGCAGAATATGTGGATGAAAATGCTTTGTCTGTTACGATCAAGCGTCTGAGGGATAAGCTTGGTGCACAGAAATACATTAAAACCGTCTATGGAATCGGTTATAGCTGGGTGACAAAAGATGAATAAAACCGGTATTGTGATCATACTGCTATGTTTTCTGGCGGCGGCAGCTGTTGTGTTATGGGAGCGGAGAAAGGCCAGAAAAACGATGGAAGAAATCGAAAGGATGCTGGACGCTGCCATGACCGGCTCCTTTTCTGAAACCAATTTTGATGAAAGCCAGCTGTCTGCATTGGAAACGAAGTTTGCGCACTATCTTTCCGCAGCAGAAGCATCTTCTCGAAATATAGCGCAGGAAAAAGACAAAATCAAAACCTTGATTGCGGACATTTCCCACCAGACGAAAACGCCGATAGCAAATCTGCTGTTATACAGCGAGCTTTTAATGGAGGAAGCGTTGCCTGCATCGGCGAAGGCAAATGTCGAGGCGCTGTACAAACAATCGGAAAAGCTGCGA
>ENA-OQHV01000118-OQHV01000118.1-human-gut-metagenome-genome-assembly--contig:-NODE-118-length-10631-cov-0.902799_pt1 | contig 10631 bp, 18 predicted proteins | sample MGYA00242641_ERZ504732 | MGnify/ENA primary metagenome ERZ504732 (study PRJEB26092, sample SAMD00036222) | human gut metagenome | host: Homo sapiens | study: EMG produced TPA metagenomics assembly of...
TATAAGTAACTTCTACTGTGATTTTGGAAGTCTCATCCAGACCATACCCTGTAAGATCCGCATCATCTACAGAATAATCCGCTACCTCTGACAGCGTTGCTGCACCAAGTCCTCCGGCTACTGCCGCAACATCTTCTGCCTGATCCTCATTTTCGGAATCATAGGTTATCGTCTCACCATTCTGTGTGATCACTTCTTTTTTCAGGTTTCCACTTCCGATACTTGGATAAGTATCCAGCTGAGCGATCTGATCCAGTTCTGTCTGGATATCATCCAATGAAGTCGCCGGAATTGTATAAACCTTTTCCGTATCGTCCACTGTCGCATAGTAATCATTCCGGTCGCATTCCCAACCTTGATCGTTGTCACAGTTCCATCTTCATCTGTCAGTGTAACCGTATAAGTCGGGTGATCTAATCCATATTCTTCCAGTGCATCCGCATCCTCAAGTTCTCGATCCGCATTCAACTGTCCCATGGCATCCGCTACTGTCTTCGGATAACTCTGACGCAATGGAAAATCTTTATCTGCAGTATAGTACCAGGTATCTCCATCTTTCTCAAAATTCATTTCACCTGTTCCTAAGTCATATTTCACTCCGGTAATCTTTGAGGTCTTCAGGTCTGTCACTTTCACCGTTTCTTCTTCCTTGGAATCCTGCTTCTTATTCCATGTGCTTAAGACAAAAATAGAGGATCAGGAGCAACACCAGAACACAGATTAAAATCAATGGTCCTTTTCTTTTTCTTCATTCTGATTTCTTCCTCCTTAAGCTTTTCTTCTTCTGAACCATACGCTGAATCCGGCAATCAGAATCACTGCCGGGATTCCAAAGATTACAAGAAGGCTGAACAGACCGGCATGCTGTATCGTATTATACTCTGTTCCAAGACTCTTTGCCTCAATAGAAAGATTCTGCACTCCGTCAAAGTTTGCACTTACTGCATTCATAAAGATCTGTGCATTCTCAAGTTGTGAAAATGCATCTGTAATATTCTTGTCGATCAGGCTTCCTGCGGAGATCACAGTCAGACGGGCTTCTGTTGTACTGCTTTCCTCAGAATCATCTCCCGAAGAAATTGTCTCTGTCGCAACAACTCCAAGTTCATACGTCCCCTGTTTCTGTTCGGACTCTGTTACTGCGTATCCATTTTCCGATGTCTCCATAAATGCACTTGTTGTTATCGTATCTCGTGTCGGATCTGTCAATGTCATTCCATGTGCATTCGTCAAAAGCACCATCTGAGAACTGATTCCGTTCGCAAGATCACCGGATACATTCAACTGTGGGAAGATATAATATGGCTGGTTCTGATAACATCTTGTCGGATCCGCAATATAACCATCTGCACCTTCAATTCCATACACCTTCAGCACGCTTGCCAGATTTGGGAAATCCGTCAGAGAGGTATCCCCAAGCAGACACATCACTTTTCCGCCTGCTGCCAGATAATTTGTCAGAAGTGTCACTTCATTTTCTGAAAGGTCATTCGTCGGTGCATTCATAAGCAGAAGATCACAATCATCCGGAATGGAATCTGCCATCAGAAGGTTCAGTTCTGTCAGCGTGTAATTATTTTTACTCATCAAATCTGTAACTGTAGATGACAGTTCCGCCTCTCCATGCCCGCTTACTTTATAGATTGTCTTCTGCACATCACTTGTCACATAATTCACCGCACTTGTCAACTGGCCATCTCCGTCAAATTCTGAATAAGATGCATTTCCTGAATAATAATAGGAAGACATATCCATAACAATAATCTTGTCAAAAGAAATAGTTGTTGTCTTTCCTGTTGCTTCACAAGATACAACAATTGTATTTTCGGATGCATTATACTCTGTCAATGCTGACGGATGCAGAACCGGATCGATCCACTCAACATTAATCTTATCTGAAAGTGCTGCATATTTACTGATAAATGTCTTAATCCTGTCATCCGTGTCTTTCTTTACCGCAAGAACTTTCATATCGACTTTATCATTCAATCCGCTCAGCAGATCCTTTGTTGTATCTGAATTTCATAAATCTTTGTACTGCTCATATCCAGATTGCGATAAGCTTCCGGAATCTGTCCGATCACCAGATTGAACACAATAACAATTGCGATTACAAGTACTGTCAGCCCCACACTGTAAGATCCGTGCTTTGTACCGGAGGTGTGGAACATCCCTTTGATCTTTCCTGTTGTTTTCTTTCTTCTATCCACTTTCATGCCCTCCTAATTCCAACGTCTCTTCTGGATTGCTTGTACTGTCAGGAACACAAAGACTACGATCAGTGAAAGATACAGCGCGATTCCTGTTATATCTACAATACTGTTCGAAGTGATATCCGTAAATACATCTGCAAGTGCCAGTCTTCCAAGCATCTTTGTCAGCAGGTTTTCATAAAGACTTGATTTCACAAAGTACACAACCACACCGGCGATCACACCAACTGCTTCGATCACACCGGCAATCACTATATTTCCTGTCATCTGATAAATATAAACAACAATCAGAGTCAGAATAATAATCACACCGACCAATCCGCTGACTGCACTGCTTGGAAGCATGGAAAGAATTCCATTCCAAAGATACAAGATAAGCAGAATACCAAATGTACTGATAAATGCGATCATCTGACTTTCCGTCAGAGCAGACAGGAACATGCCGATTGCCGCATATACACAGCCCAACAGGAAGAATACCCCGATGGATATGTAATCTACTTTCAGATATGCAGTTCCCTGTGCCTTAATGATTAATGGGAACGCACAGAAGATCACATTCGGAATTCCAATTACCGTTACCATTGCAAGATATTTTCCAAGCACAACCTTCCACAGACTGACCGGAGCTGTCAGAAGCAGCTGATCTGTCTTATTTTTACGCTCTTCTGAAAAAACTGCGCATCGTGATCAGCGGAATCCCTACGATAATACGATCAGTGTACCTGAAAGCGTATAGGAAAAGTATGGATATCCGGCTGTCAGGTTATATGCCATAAAGTAGATTCCTGTAAATGCAATAAGAAAATGCAACAAACACGCATCCCACCATAGACTGAAAATAGGAGCGTACTTCTCTTTTATAAATCGCCAGCATCTTTCATGTCCTCCGTTTCCTTCTTCTTCGCCTTTTCTGCATATTCTTCTGCTGCCCTGTCGCTCTGCGTCAGTTCCATAAAGACATCTTCAAGACTTACCTGCAACGGATTCAGTTTCAGCAGCGGCTGATGATTCTGTGCAAATGCCTGAAATACTTTTTCACGTACATCTGTATTTTTCTTCTCCTGAATCTGAGCCCATGTGATTCCATTTTCCAGATGCTTTGTAGAAATGCTTCGAATTCCATCTACTGTCTCAAGAATCTTCGAACTTCATCCGGATCTGCTTTCGTCTCGATCTCAATCAGATCAGAATCTCCCAGATTCCGTTCCAGGTTCTCCGGTGTGTCACTTGCAACCAGTTTTCCTTTGGAAATGATCAAAATATAATCGCAGACTTCACGGACTTCCGCCAAAATATGAGAACTCAAAATCACTGTATGTTTCTTCGCAAGCTGACGGATCAGTTCACGGATCTCTATGATCTGTTTTGGATCAAGTCCGACACTTGGTTCATCAAGAATGATGATCTCCGGGAATCCAAGCACCGCCTGTGCCAGTCCGACTCTCTGACGGTATCCTTTTGACAAATTCTTGATCAGACGGTTTTCCACTTCCCAGATCTTCACCATCTTCTCTACTTCATTGATAGACTCTCCTCTTTTCTTCTTAGCGATTCCTTTCAACTCCGCTACAAATTCCAGATATTCACGAACTGTCATCTCCATATACAACGGTGGCAATTCCGGCAGATAACCAATCTGCCTTTTTCGCCTCCTCCGGCTCTTTCAGAATATCATGTCCATTAATCAGCACTTCTCCTTCGGTAGCACCGAGATATCCTGTCATAATATTCATCGTTGTTGATTTTCCCGCCCCATTCGGTCCAAGAAAGCCGTAGACATGCCCTTCCTCTATTGTGAAGTTCAAATGATCTACTGCTGTATGATTTCCATACTTCTTCACAAGATTCTTTACTTCTATCAAAGTCTTACCTCCCTATATTTCTTCCAGTCTATATCTATGCAGACAAACCGAGATTTTTGACTTTTCAAAAGTATCAGAGTTCTGTGAATGTTTTGTGTTATAAATGTGACAGTTCTATTTCTTGTAAAAAGAACAAAGAATGTGCCTCGGCACATTCTTGCGCCTGCGGCGGTCGCTTGCGACACCTACCTTGTACGCTGCAGTGCGCATCCTGAGCGGAGCGTTTGTTGTATATTAGGAAAGTCCTTTCCTAATATACAACAAAGCATTCTCTGCATTGTTCCATATAAGAACCAACACAAAGAATGCTTCTTTTTTACTTTTCGTATTCCTTACAAACCAGATCTGCAATGATCTGCTGCCCTGTGAATCCGGATGTACTCCATCTTTCTGCAGATGTGATGTCACAGATGACTGATACACATCCGCAATTTCATAATCGTATTTTCCCGCACGTTTTTCAATGATCGCGTTCATATTTTCAATAATGTCTTCTACAATTTTATTCAGCGTAGACGGAAGCTTCATATTTCCTGCCGGATTATAAATTGTAGTCACGATCACTTTTGCATCGTCCTTTTTCAATGAATTTACTGTCTTCATCATCTGAATCCATTCTTTTTCAAAGGAATTATAATCCCAGTTGTTCAACGCGTTGATCGCACTCAGCACAAGCAGCGGATTCTTCTTTACAGACTCTTTCAAAGATGCAAGTGCCTCATCCGCACTTTTAAATTTTTGTATCTGTCTTCAGGATTTCCTGAACCACACGCTTACATTCGTTGAGCAGGTCATTCGAACCAATTGTTATAAAAATAACATCTGCTTTTGCAAGATTCATCTGCACATCCTGCTTTGACAAATACTTTTCGTTCAATCCTGCTGTATCAAGACCTGTTCTTGCATAATTGTGATAAATATATCTGCACCCTTCGCTATATGCTATTTCCTTTGCTGCCAGACTTCCATAATTCTCCATCCAGGATTTATCGCAAGTGTAACCTTTCGCAATACTGTCTCCAAGTACTGTGCAATAAAGCTGATGTGGGCGTGCCGTTTCCTCCGTATTTTCTGTTCCGAATACCGGAAGAGTCTCTGTCAGCAGCATCCCTGCGCTGAGCAGAACTGCCAACATCCTTCTTCCGTATCTTGAAATCCTTCCTTTTCTTTCTCTCATTCCATTTTGTTTCATTTTCCGCACCTGCCTGTATTCTGTCCTTCTTCGTAGCTGTCCCTATTATTGCCTTATGCTTTTAGATTTCCCATTTTGCCTGACTTCCATGCTCTGTCTTTGTAATATTTAATTTCCAGTCAATCTGCTCTTTCAATTCATTTACATGGGAAATGATTCCAACCAGTCCTTTCTCTCCTGCAAGTTCTTTGAGAATCTGAATTGCACGGTCTCTTGATGCATCATCCAGAGATCCGAATCCTTCATCTACAAACATCGTCTCCAGACTTACAGCTCCCGCCGTATTCTGGATAATATCTGCAAGTCCCAATGCCATTGATAAGGCTGCCATGAAGGATTCTCCTCCTGAGAGAGACTTCACATCTCTGACAGAATCTGTCACCAGATCATAGACATCCAGATCAAGTCCGGCCTGTCCCTGACTACTCAAATCCTGAATCTCCCTGCACTGTAAAATAAATTCATTCGATGTCATCCGCGCCAGCCTGCGGTTTGCCGCCTGAATGATCTGCCGGAAATAAGTCCGCTGTACATACGTCTCAAAATCAAGTTTCACACTGCCGCTCAAATTGCCATTTGCAGTCTTGCTCAGGTTGGAAAGTACCTCATATTCTTTTCGCAGAGCTTCCTGCGAAGAAAAATATTGTTTCAGATTCTTGTACGCATTCTGGTTACCTGTCCATCTGCTGTGAAGCTGCATCTGATGATCCTGTTTTTCTTTCAACAGATGTTCTACTTCATTTCGCTTTTCCATCTCCTGCTGCGGATCTTCCCGCTTTTCGCCTGCAGTCTGTTCCTTCAGCGTCTCGATCCTTTGCCTTTTTCTCTAACAGCTGGCGGTCATGTTCTTTCACTTCTTTGTCTTTCTCCGCCACCCTTCGATCCACTGTTTCGCCTCACGGAATTCTTCCTGTGAAGTAAATTCCTGTCGGCTGATCTCCTCTCGGAACTCTTCCTGCTCTTTTACAAAACGCTTCTCAAGTTCTGTTTTCTGACTTCGAAGTCCCTCCAGTTTTCCTGCCTGACGTCTGCTTTCCTCCGTCATCTTACGGCACTGTTCCTGTGCCTGCTTTGTTTCATTCTTCTTCCGATCCAGTTCAACCTGCATCTTCTGAAGCTCTTCTTTCACCTGCTCTTCTTTCACAGGATTATCTCCGAGAATACGTTGTTCTGATTCAAGCTGTGCTTTACATATCTGAAACTTTTCCTGCTGCTGTATTCTTTTTTGTTCCAGCAGATCACGTCTTTGCTTCAGTTTCTCTACCGTCTCTTTATCCGGTGCTTCTCCGGAAATCTTTGCCGGATGCGGATGTTCTACTGATCCGCAGACCGGACACGGCGTGCCTTCCTGTAATTCCTTTGCCAGGATTCCCGCCTGCTCCTGAAAGAATTTCGCATATGCTTCCTCATACTGAGCTGATGCTTCCTGACAATTCTGTATACAACGCTGCATTGCCCCTGTCTGATTTTCATATTCTTTCGAATACTTACGCACATTTGCGTAATGTGGAAGGAGATCCGATAACTGTGAAATTTTTTTCAGCATTTCCGGTTCTTCCTTTGCAAAAACTTCTTCCAATTCTTCCGCTTTTTCTTTAACCTCAGAAAGTTCCTTTTCCTGTTCCTTCTGCCATACAGTAATCTGCTCGATTTCTCCCTGTATCTGCCGCACGGATTTCGCTGTTCGAAGAGCCTGCACTTCCAGATGTCTCGCCTGCTCTGCCCGGTGTCCAAGCACTGCCTGAACCCGACAGGTTTCCATCTCTTCCTGTTTTGCATTAAGAATACTCAGCTGCTTCTCTTCCATTTCCAAACGGTCAAATATCTTATTTTTCTCTGCTTTCTTCTGAATCAGCATTCGAAGTGTTTCTGACTGTTTCTTAAGTTCCTCTGATTCTTTCTTTAAGACTTTTCCACAACTTTCTTCATATTCGAGAAAGTTTTTCACAGCCTCCAGAACCTTTTCCCCTTCCGGCATGGATAACTCACAGAGTTCTTTCCACTGGTCTGCCAGATCCTGCTGCTCTGTATTCTCTGGTTCCACACGCTCCATCTCACGCCGGATGTCTGATTCACTTTCCTTCAGCGCAATATACAGATCTTTTCCTTTTTCTTTCAGTGCTTCCTGAATCCGCCAGTAGATTTGTGTCTGGAAAATCTGTGAGAAGATCTTTTTACGTTCTTTCGATTCTGCATGAAGAAGCTTTAAGAAATCTCCCTGCGCGATCATGGCAATCTGTGTAAACTGTCCCGCATCAAGACCAATGATTTCCTGAATCTTTTGGTCTGTCTCTCGCTTCTTCCCCTGGTATTCCCTTCCGTCCGGAAGAAGGAGACTTACCTTCGCTGTCTCTTTCACATACCGGAGGCTTCCATCTGCTTTTCTCCTCTTTCCGACCCGGAGATATTCCGGATTACGGCGCACGGTATATTCCTGTCCCCGATAAGAAAACACATATTCAACATAAGTGTCTGTGTCTTCTGATGCATACTGGCTGCGCATCATATTTCCATCTCTGCGTCCGCCACTCGTCCGGTCATACAGTGCATACATGATTGCATCAAAGATAGTTGTTTTTTCCTGCACCTGTATCTCCGGTGATCAGAAATAATCCGCTGTGAATCTTTGTAAAATCTATCTCCTGGACGCCCGCATAAGATCCGAATGCGGACATCGTCAATCTCACCGGTCTCATACGTCTTCCCCTTTCATTTCACTTAGAATCTCTCTTAAGATCTTTTGTTCCTGCTCAGACATTTCCTGCCTCTGCATCTCTTTGTAGAAATCACAAAATGTTTCAAACGGAGTACCGATCCGTATCTGTTCTTCAGAAAATTCCAGCTTCTGTCTCGTCCTTTCATTATCCATTCGCACTTCGAGGATATGATGGAACTTTCTTTCCAGCTGCTCCTTCGGTTTGTACGGATCAACCTCATCTGTCAGCGTCACACTGACATAATCTTCGCTCCCGGTTCCGTCCTCCGCTTCAAGGATCTCTTCCAGAGTTCCACGCAGTTTCCGTACATCACGAAGCGGATGTAACGGCAGCTTCTGAATCTCCGGCTCGCTCCCCTTTTCTTTCAATTCGACTACATGAAGTGTCTTCTTCTGATTTGCTTCACTGACTGAATATTTCAACAATGTTCCGCAGTAACGGATCTTCTCCTGTCCGACTCTCTGTGCTCCATGTAAATGTCCAAGAGCCACATAGTCAAACTCCTGTACTGCGGAAATATCTACATTATCAATGCCTCCGACAGATAATACTTCTGATTCACACGTTGTTGGAGTCTCCCCCTTCCCTGTATAAAACTGATGGGAAACCAGTACATTTCTTCTGGAAAAATCGATCTTCTCCCTCTCCAGAATTCCTTGTACAGCTGACGTATAACTTTCCGGCACCTCTCCGCCAAAGATCTTGCGTACATATCCGTTTAAAACGGAAGCAGCCAGAAATCCACTTCTCCAAATTCATCTGTCAAAGTAATCTTTTTCAGACGATCTGCTTCTTCCTCCGGAGCCTGACCCGCAATATAAATCTGATGGCTTCCAAGCAAACGACTGGCATAATCAAGCCGCTGTGCCGAATCATGATTTCCCGATATGATAAGAACCGGAATCGCCGGTTCAATCTTAGCCAGAGCTGTCAAGAATTCATCAAACAGACTTACCGCTTCTCCTGATGGCACGGATTTATCATAGATATCTCCAGCAATAACAATCGCATCCGGATGTATGGACGCTGCATATGAAAGAACCTCCGCAAGGATATGTTCCTGATCCTCCCGGAGGTTATAGTGATGTAATTGCTTTCCTATATGCAGGTCTGATAAATGAAAAAATTTCATATCGTCACCTCATTACAGTAAATTTACTTCTTTCCCGGATTCTTCCAAATCCAGATTGCTGCTACAATACCAAGCATATACAGAATGTTCACAAGAACGACCGGATTATCCTTCAGTAAAGCGACAACCGCTACAATTGCTGCAAGTATCGCCGCAAGCTGAAGCACCTTGAGAAGCTTCTCATTCCGGCTCTGTCTTGCTTTCTGTAGCATTCCAGTCTGCGCTGTTCCAACGTCAGATATTCCAGCATATCCTCCGGTCGAATCTTAGAAAGAATCACTTCTTCTCTGGAAAATTTCTTCTCCCCACTGCGGTGGAAAATACTCTTGATCTGATCGATCTTTTCCTTCCGGTTCTGCGGATCTTTAACCGCCTGCTCGTACTCTTCCTCAGCTGCACGATCCTCCACAGTCTCTTTGTAATAATCTTCCAGCTTCTGCGCCGGTTCTACCGGTGGCTGTACAGGATGTGTTGGTTCCGTATTCACCGGTGGTATCGCCTCTGTCTTCACTGGCGGAATCTCCTCCGCATCCACCGGCTGCTCGACTATTTCTGATGTATTCACTTTATCTATCACTTTATTTTCTTCAGACACTATAGTTCTCCTTTTATCTTCTCCGCATTAATCCTGAAAATGATACCTACTATTCGCATATCAACATATAAATTATAGCAAATGCACGAAAAATATACAACCAACAGGAAATGGACCTAGGTCGATTAATCGTTACTGTTGCTCCTCCGCTCCCGGAAGTTTCACCATCTTCGGTGCATGCTTCAGCGCCGGAATGATCTTTGCGATCAAATCAGATGTACGAATCTTCAAGCTGGATGTGTTGATGCACGGATGACAGCCAAAATACGGATCTTTCATTATATCCTCATCGATCAGAAGCTGCACTTTCCCCTCTGTATCATTCATAAGTCCCATAACGCTGACAGATCCCGGTGTGATGTTCAGATATTGTTCCATATATTCTGCCTCGGCGAAAGAAAAGGCGGGAGGTGCCAAGCTGTTTTTGAGACATCTTTCGTCTTAAACTTTTTTTTTGCCAGGAATCATCAGAAGGTAAAAAGCAGTTTTCTGCCGGTTTCTTAAAAATAAGTTTTTGCACATGGACACGCCAAGAAGCATGTCGATGTTCTCGCAGGCTTCCATTGTCTCGGTGACTGCGTGATCTACGCGTTCGTAAGGGATGGAAAGTTCATCTAGAAGAGAATAGACTGCCATTTCCTTTGGGAACCGTCCTGTTTTATTCGGTGCGGTTGTATAAAGTTGATTACTGATGTTGCTTATATTCATTTCAAATTCTCCTTCCAAAGATAACATTAGAAAATATCATGATCGAATGTTAGAATATTATAGCACTTTATCGGAGTATTTGTAAAAAAATGTAAAAGACAGTATAGATTTTCAAGTGAAAAATGATAAAATAATAAAAAGTGTCAGTAGGAGTTGAGATTCTTGCTGGAGTATTAAAACCAGATGGAGTTGAGATTCGCTATTTTGGG
>ENA-OQHV01000124-OQHV01000124.1-human-gut-metagenome-genome-assembly--contig:-NODE-124-length-10248-cov-1.868985_pt1 | contig 10248 bp, 10 predicted proteins | sample MGYA00242641_ERZ504732 | MGnify/ENA primary metagenome ERZ504732 (study PRJEB26092, sample SAMD00036222) | human gut metagenome | host: Homo sapiens | study: EMG produced TPA metagenomics assembly of...
AAAAGCATTAAGTCCTTTTATCAATTCCTCTTTTTATTTCCTTGAATGTGATATCTTGCTCTGTTTGCAAGCCATATTCTTCCATCAAGAGGGCTATAGCATACTTTAAATAAACATGAGTTGTCATATTTCCTCTTTTTTTAAATTCAACGTTAACCCACCCTTCACTATTACCCAAATAACAATTATTGGATATTTTTATTATAGGTAAAAGCTGTTCTGCTAACATTCTATCCATTGTTATTGGTATTTCCATTATTGCATCCAAATAGATATACTCACGAGGCGTCGGTGATGTATAAAAGCATGGAATTTTACCTATATTATTTTTAAACCATTCGTCTTTCTTTGGCTCTGATTCCTTCCTTGGCAAGTCATTCCATTTACTAAACAAATTATATCTTTCTGCTACTAATGAAACATCTATATTTCTACAACCATTTAGATGTTTGTTTGAATCAGAGCGTCTGTACCCTCTGTTCCACAAGTCACTATAATTGAACATACTTTTGAATTCTTTCAAGGATATTTTTCCTGAAATATCAAAGTAATCCATCAGTAAGGGCAAATATGTTGATCCCCGTACAAACTCTTCCTTTTCCAATTTGACATTAAGTTTCTTGCGTACTTTAACCATATCTTTGAATATTTCAAGCCGCATTTTTTTATCAAAATGCCAACCTAACATATTCTCAAATAGTCCACATATCATCTTCTTGCTTGGGTGTTTCAATGTTTTATAGAAAGATCCAGGCAATTCGTCTACCATAGACAAAGGAGCTAATGGTCTTACTGCCAAAACTACTCTTTTGTCTAGTTCTGGCATTTTTCGTAATATAGATAAATCTATTTTTGTTTCATTCATGTCGAAATCCTTTCTGTTTTATAAATCCAAAACCCTGCGAACATTGTTCTCCAACACCTCCTTCATAAGCAATCTTCATCAACTCTAAAGGTGCTTTCATGCGGAAAGAGCAGAGATAACCACGTACTCTTGATTCGTAAAGAGTATTGGCTTTTATCGTTATCAACTTTGACTTGACCTTTTTATCAATCAATTCAAATGAAAACTCCTTGTCATTCATATCAAATGGCTGACCATGAATGCTCTCATATCTCGCCATCAATCCCTTTAATACGCCTTCAACAAACATAGGATTATCAGGAGATAGATATTGAGTCTTGTTATCTTCATGAAGCTTTACACAAATAGGAGACAGAGCTACGAAAGTCATTTCTTCTGATAATTGTGGCATTGGTATAGCCTCTACTCCAACAACATCAAAAGCAACTTGATATTTCTTATTGCCAATGGTAAAACTTTGATGAGCAAATATTCCTTGAATGAACTCCATGGTGCTTTTCTCTGGAATGAAACTAATGTACCAAGTAGCTCTTTCACCCATAATATTAAGACATCCTTCTTTCGGCAAAGGTCTTATCTTTTCAAAGATAAAAGGCGAATAGCAAAATAGCTTAAATCTCTTGCTTCCATTCAATTGATAACCATTTTCATGAAGCCATGACGAATATTGCGTATCAGCTTGCGCCAATATGCGATAAATGACAGCAGACTGCTCATACTGATAATTAAAGGGCAGCAAGTCACCATGTTTCCTATCTATTTTCAAAGTTATTTTAAACTTCATAAATATTTATTTTATGCATACAAAGTTAATAAAAAAACTATTACGTTGTTATTTCTTTAAGAATTATTATACTAATATTTCATTTTATCCTATCGAAATGCCAGTTTAGCAAGTAAACAACAAACACCGACATTACCCTTACCTTCATGCCTTAGAATACCCACTTTTTGCATCACCGCCAAATCTCTTTTTCCACCCTTGAAGTCTCCGACATGGTTACCGACATTTACATCGGCATTACCGCCACTATTACCGCCACATTACCGCCAAAACAATATTTGTACCGACATTTTACACCGACATTTACACCGACAAAACTGCATCAACCTTCAGCGTTCACAGACCAGCAGCTAATTTGATTACTTTCGCAAAATTATCCCAAAAGGGATAAGAACAGAAGAAAAGAGGATTACACATTATTATATATAGGAATTCTTAGGGAAAATGGTGGGCATAACATTATTGAATATCAACAACTTAAAAGTTTCATTGTGCAAGTTGAGGCATTTTCATTGTGCAAGTTGAGGATTTATCGTAAAAAAATGGTGTTTCATTCCTCAAAATGAAACACCATTGACCTAAATTTTATGCTGATAATCGAATTTCGCAATTAGTTGCTATAAGCACTCTCACCATGCTCGTAGATGATCGAGACCTTCCTCTTCTACTCGCTTGTCAACACGTACACCTACACTCTTATCTACTACCTTGAAAATAATGTAGGTAACTACTACGCTGTAGATGATGCTTACCACGGTGGCTACAACCTGAACCCAAAGCTGATGCCAGTCGCCGTAGAGGGCACCCTGTACGCCTTCGGCTCCTGTTACATACTGAGTGGCGAAAACACCAGTGAGGATAGAACCCAGAATACCACCCATACCATGAACACCAAAGGCATCGAGAGCATCATCATACTTGAACTTCTCCTTTACTACCGCTACCATAAAGAAGCAGACGATGGTGGAAATGATACCGATGCAGAAAGCTCCGAAAATATCGGTACTGCCGGCTGCAGGAGTGATGGCTACCAGTCCGGCTACAGCACCGGTACAAGCACCTACTGTAGTTGGCTTCTTGTTCACAATCCAGTCGATGAGCATCCAGGTAGTGGCTGCCGCTGCTGTGGCGATATGGGTTACGAGGAAGGCGTTGGCTGCCAGACCATCGGCTGCCAATCCGCTACCGGCATTGAAACCGAACCATCCCAACCAGAGGAATGACATACCCATGAACACGAAGGTGATGTTGTGAGGTGTGATAGGATGACCTGCACGGTAATCATCACGCTTGCCTACACAGAGTGCCATGACCAGAGCAGCTACACCGGCATTGATATGAACCACGGTACCACCCGCAAAGTCGATGGCTCCCATCTCCTGCAGGAAACCACCACCCCAATACCCAGTCGGGCCATTGGAAGATAAGCGATGATAACCCAGAGAACGGTGAAAAGTACATAACCGCTGAACTTGACACGCTCGGCAAAAGCACCGAGAATCAAGGCTGGAGTAATGAGGGCGAACATGCACTGGAACATTGCAAAGGTGAGTTCCGGAATGCCTGTAGGCATGATGGCTTCCAAACCGATGCCGTGGAGGAAACATTTATCGAAACCACCGATGACGCAAGCCAGAGGATTGCCCGAATCGGCATATTCTGTAGAGAATGCCCAGGAATAACCGAAGGCTACCCATATCAGACTGACTACTGCCACGATGAATACCGTCTGCATCAGGAGCTGAGAATATTCTTCTGGCGCACCAAACCACCATAAAAAAGTGCTATACCCGGGATTGACATCAAAAGCACCAAGATGGTTGCCATGATCATCCACGCTGTGTTACCCGTATCAAGTGTCGTCAATAATAAACTGCTCATAAAAATATCTTATAGTTAAATTAGAATACAATATTATAATATAGCCTCTCAAATATAAACTTCAATACCAATCATAAAGTTCAATGTTCAAACCTCAAAATTCAAAGTATCTTTATTCCTCTTTCTCAGCGTTATACAATGCAATGTCGCCTCGCTCGCCGGTTCTGATTCTTACCGTATCGAGTACAGGAATCACGAAGATTCTGCCATCTCCTACTTCACCTGTCTGTGCAGCGCCCTGGATAGCGGCGATGGTTGGTTCCACATTCTTGTCACGAACCACGATGTTCAGGAGCACACGCTCGATGCTGCTGGTATCGTACATCACACCACGGTAAATGCGAGCCTGGCGCATTTTACCCTCACCTCTTACATTATAATAAGAGAACCACTCGATGTCTGCTGCTAAAAGCGCCTTCTTGACATCCTCGAATCTAGACTTGCGGATAATTGCCTCAATCTTCTTCATAATCCTTTAATAATTAATAATGTGTTAATACTTCTATTGATTGTCTCTTTTCGAAAACGGACCTTCATTGGTTGCCATCCAAATCAAGCCTTTCTTTTACACTATGTTCGTTTTCGGCTGCAAAATTAATACATTTTGTCAGCATTTTAAAGAAAACAAAAACATTTCGCTTTCACTTTTTGTCGAATATTTTAAATTTATCGAGGCTTATCATATTCTCCTTACAATTTGTAAGGCAGAAAGCATTTTTATAACACAAATTGTAAGATTGCGAAAAATAATCAAGATTTCCGTATTTATTTTCTTGTATATTTCAACAAATCGTCGTACCTTTGCAACCGAAATCAAACAAATAGTCATCGAAATATTCGAAAGACTAGCAAAAAGTCAGATCTCAAAAGAGATAAGACATGAGAGATAAAAGAAGAGTATTCAAACATAAAGAACAACGCAGATGAAAGAAACAGTTCATTTTACAAAGATGCAGGGAGCGGGTAACGATTATATATATGTAGATACCCAACAATACGACATCCCTGACCCAGAGAAGGCGGCCATTGCCTGGAGTGCTTATCACACGGGCATAGGAAGCGACGGACTGGTTCTCATCGGAAAGCCGCACGACGGCATAAGAGCAGATTATTCGATGCGCATCTTCAACGCCGATGGTTCTGAAGCGATGATGTGCGGCAATGCAAGCCGATGCATCGGTAAGTATCTTTACGAAAAGGGATTGACCCGAAAGGACACCATCCGACTGGAAACACTTTCGGGTATCAAGATATTGAAACTTCATCTTCAGGATAATAAAGAAGTTGTGGAATCGGTAACAGTAGACATGCTGGAACCCAAACTTGAAAATCCCGAGCAATTCTTAGGCCCTTCGGTGCTCGAAGCTGACGGCAGGAAATTTGAAGGCACCTATGTTTGCATGGGTAATCCGCATTTCGTTACCTTCGTGGATGACATCGACACCATCGACATCGCCCACTATGGTAAAATCCTGGAAAGAGACAAGGCATTTCCCCAAAGATGCAACATAGAATTTGCCCAAGTAACTGACACAGACGCCATAAGGACACGAGTTTGGGAAAGGGGAAGCGGAATAACAATGGCTTGCGGAACAGGAGCCTGTGCCACAGCCGTAGCCGCAGCCCTTACCAAGCGTACTGGCAGGAAAAGCAGTATCGTGATGGATGGCGGAACGCTGGAAATAGAATATAGCGAGGCTGATGATCATGTTTACATGACGGGACCTGCAGCCTTCTCATTCGAAGGAGAAATTGAATTATAAATAAGAGCAAACTTAAATAACAAATGGTCGATAATGACCACAAATAAAAGGAGAAACAAAATATGGCATTAGTTAATGAACATTTCCTGAAGTTGGCCAACAACTACTTGTTTGCCGACATCGCAAAGAAGGTGAACGCCTACAAGATTGCACATCCAAAGCAGCGTGTAATCAGTCTGGGCATCGGTGACGTAACCCAGCCTCTCTGCCCTGCCGTCATCAAGGCGATGCACAAGGCTGTAGACGAGATGGCTGAGCAGGCTTCTTTCAGAGGTTACGGTCCGGAGCGAGGCTACGACTTCCTCCGAGAGGCTATCATCAAGAACGACTTCCTGCCACGTGGCATTCATCTTGACGCCAACGAGGTATTCGTAAACGATGGAGCCAAGAGCGATACGGGAAATATCCAGGAGATTTTGAGATGGGATAACAACATCGGCGTTACCGACCCGATTTATCCGGTTTATATAGACTCTAACGTGATGATAGGTAGAGCGGGAATCTTCGAGAACGGCAAGTGGAGCAATGTTACCTACATGCCTTGCGATGAGAGCGATGACTTCATCCCTCAGATTCCAGACCACCGTGTGGACATGATTTATCTCTGTTATCCAAACAACCCTACGGGTACGGTTATCTCGAAAGAAGAACTCAGAAAATGGGTAAACTATGCTATCAAGAACGAGAGCATCATCCTCTATGATGCAGCCTACGAGGCATATATCACCGACCCATCAATTCCTCATTCTATCTACGAGATTCGTGGAGCCAGAAAGGTAGCGATAGAATTCCACAGTTATTCGAAGACTGCCGGATTCACCGGTGTGCGTTGTGGTTACACCATCGTTCCTAAGGAGTTGAAGGCAAAGACATTGGCAGGTGAGGAAGTGGCATTGAATCCTATCTGGGACCGCCGCCAGTGCACCAAGTTTAATGGTACAAGCTATATCAGCCAGCGTGCTGCCGAAGCCATCTACACCCCTGAGGGTAAGGAACAGGTGAAGGCAACCATCAATTACTATATGGAGAATGCCCACTTCATGAGAGCAGAGCTCCAGAAACTCGGCTTGAGAGTATATGGCGGCGAGAATGCACCTTATCTCTGGGTGAAGACGCCAAACAACACGCCAAGCTGGAAATCTTCGAAGAGATGCTTTATGGTGCCAGTGTAGTCTGCACTCCAGGTGTCGGCTTCGGTCCATCGGGCGAAGGCTACATCCGACTCACCGCCTTCGGCGAGCATGAGGACTGCAAGGAAGCCATGGAGAGAATTGCCAAATGGCTGGGAAAATAAACATTCCAACAGAATATAAAAACATTGAAAATCAGAAATTTTAAATTATATAAGGTATGAGCAACTTAAGATTTGAAGCTGTTTCAGAGGCTTCCAAGAGAAAGCCTGTTGAGGTAACCGCTCCTAGCGAGCGACCAAGTGAATTCTTCGGAAAGAAGGTATTCAACCGACAGAAGATGTACAAGTATCTCCCTGCAGATGTCTATGAGAAACTGATAGACGTCATCGACAACGGAGCACGTCTCGACCGTAACATCGCCAACGCCGTAGCCAAAGGCATCAAGCAGTGGGCTGACGAGAATGGCGTAACCCACTACACTCACTGGTTCCAGCCATTGACAGAAGGTACTGCCGAGAAGCACGATGCCTTCATCGAGCACGATGGCAAGGGTGGTATGATCGAGGAATTTTCAGGCAAGTTGCTCGTTCAGCAGGAGCCTGATGCATCATCTTTCCCATCTGGCGGTATCCGCTCTACCTTCGAGGCACGCGGTTATTCTGCATGGGATCCAACATCGCCTGTATTCATCATCGACGATACACTCTGTATCCCTACCGTCTTCATCTCTTACACAGGTGAGGCACTCGACTATAAAGCTCCATTGCTCCGTTCATTGCACGCAGTAAACGTAGCAGCAACAGAGGTTTGCCACTACTTCAACCCAGATGTCAAGAAAGTTATTTCCAATCTCGGTTGGGAGCAGGAGTACTTCCTGGTAGATGAAAGCTTGTATGCAGCACGTCCTGACCTGATGCTGACAGGCCGCACCCTGATGGGTCACGATTCAGCCAAGAACCAGCAGATGGACGACCACTACTTCGGAGCCATCCCAGAGCGTGTTCAGGCGTTCATGAAGGATTTGGAAATCCAGGCTCTTGAACTCGGTATTCCTTGCAAGACCCGTCACAACGAGGTAGCACCAAACCAGTTTGAGTTGGCACCTATCTTCGAGGAGACCAACCTTGCCGTTGACCACAACATGCTCCTGATGAGTTTGATGAAGAAGGTAGCTCGCCATCACGGTTTCCGCGTACTTCTCCATGAGAAGCCATTCGCAGGCATCAACGGTTCCGGTAAGCACAACAACTGGAGTCTCGCTACAGATACAGGTATTCTGCTTCATGGTCCTGGCAAGACACCAGAGGATAACCTCCGTTTCGTAGTCTTCATCACAGAGACTTTGATGGGTGTATACAAGCACAACGGTTTGCTCAAGGCATCTATCATGAGTGCAACCAATGCGCATCGTCTGGGCGCCAACGAGGCACCTCCAGCAATCATCTCTTCATTCCTCGGCAAGCAGCTGACCGACCTTCTCGAGCACATTGAGAAAGCCGACAAGAAGGATCTCTTCACCGTAGCTGGCAAGCAGGGCATGAAGTTGGATATCCCTGAGATTCCAGAGTTGATGATTGATAACACCGACCGTAACCGTACTTCTCCATTTGCCTTTACCGGTAACCGTTTCGAGTTCCGTGCCGTAGGTTCTGAGGCTAACTGTGCATCAGCAATGATCGTATTGAACACAGCTGTAGCCGAGGCTTTGACCGACTTCAAGAAGCGTGTGGATGAGTTGATTGCCAAGGGTGAGGACAAGACATCTGCCATCATCGATATCGTTCGTCAGGATTTGAAGACCTGCAAGCCAATCCGTTTCGACGGCAATGGTTACTCAGATGAGTGGGTAGAGGAAGCAGCCAAGCGTGGTCTGGACTGCGAGAAGAGCTGTCCTAAGATTTTTGAGCGTTATCTCGACCCTGCCACTATCAAGATGTTCGAGGATATGGGCGTCATGAAGAAGAACGAGTTGGAAGCCCGTAACGAGGTGAAATGGGAGACCTACACCAAGAAGATTCAGATTGAGGCTCGTGTAATGGGCGACTTGAGTATGAACCACATCATCCCTGTGGCTACTCACTATCAGAGCCAGTTGGCTAAGAATGTGGAGAACATGATTGATATCTTCGGCGACGAGGAAGGCAAGAAGTTGACAGCCCGCAACATCAATATCATCAAGAAGATTGCCGAGCGCACTCAGATTATCGAGACAGGTGTTGAGGAGTTAGTAAATGCCCGCAAGGTTGCCAACAAGATTGAGAATGAGCACGATAAGGCGATAGCTTATCATGACACGGTAGCTCCAAAGATGGAGGAAATCCGTTATCAGATTGATAAGTTGGAGTTGACTGTAGCCGATGAGCTCTGGACATTGCCTAAATATCGTGAACTCCTGTTCATCCGCTAATCAGCAATGTCTTCAAAATAGATAAGACATATTTCTGACAGAAAAAAAAACAAAGCTCTAACAAGAGCTACTCTTCATCAGATATAACAATTGAACGATCAATCTATTTCTTTTATTGGTTGTTTAAGTTTGCGCGGAGTGTGGTTGTGAAATCACGCTCCGCTTTTTTATTTCCTGATTTACATAAACAAAAAAACAGACCGACATGAACGCTTGTTCACATCGGTCTGTTTACTTTTTTACCTTTTTACTTTTTTACCCTTTTACCTTATAAAAGATTGATTGTCTGTGTTTTTCCCGTGATACCTGTTACCACAGCGATTCCATTGTCACGAATCTCTACCTTCTCATATTTGGCATCAACAATCACTTTTCCTTTCAATGTCATAACGCCCCAATGTCTAGGAATCTCTTCAAAGGCGCAATAGGCTCCGACAGGTTGCGCTATACAGTGGTAGAGGGGTGGCACGATAACTTTACCATCTACCTTCACACCCCATTTCTTTCCTGCTTGATACAATTCCACATGTCCTGCTTCTGACTTCTCATGCAAAAGAAGCATCTCGCTTGCTTCCATTTCCTTCTTTTGCAACATCGCCTCATGATAGTATTTCTTGCCAAGACGTGGCATTACAACATTCAAATCCTCCTTCTCATTCTTTGGATGATTGCATCCTATATAAGTCTTCTTCAAATTTGAATCCACCAGGTAGTAGTCCTCTTTGCTGTCCATGACAACGATACGTTCACCATACAGGACTGCACATAACCAATACACATGTTCGTAATCATTACGCAGGAAACACACATTCCTGCTCTCTTCATTGCTCATGCGCATCTTCCCTTCACCACCCTCATAATGGTACCATACTTGACAACCGGAAGCAGAAGATTTGGATCTGTATATCAGATAATACCCATAATTCAGAAAATCATATTGTGAAGGACGATAAGGTAGAGAAAACTCTTCTTGGGTTCGAGACATAAAGATGTCGTCATATTCTATAAACTCCCATCCTTTTATGTTGACAACATGGGGAGTTTCTGCTACGTTAGTGCCATCGTCGATGACAGCTTTTGCCAACAGGTCATAATAGCATTTCGCCTTTCTGCGAGGTCGGTAGAACAGGATGTTGCCATCCAACAGTTTCATGTCATAGTAATCGCCTGGCTCCAGAACTTGTTCTCCTTGTCGGTTCACTACCGTCATCTTTCCATCAGACAGCTTGATGATGGCAAACTCCCCTTTGCTATCTACAAACTCACGATACTGTAGTGTTTGGAGCAATTCTTCATGGCTCATCACCATCATCATTTCCGAGTCTGGATGAATCTGAATATCGTCTTGCTTCTCGCTCATCAGGAAAAACTCTTTTTCCTTGGCTGTCTCCTTTTTCTTGCCAACTCTCAGCTTT
>ENA-OQHV01000126-OQHV01000126.1-human-gut-metagenome-genome-assembly--contig:-NODE-126-length-10020-cov-0.968766_pt1 | contig 10020 bp, 6 predicted proteins | sample MGYA00242641_ERZ504732 | MGnify/ENA primary metagenome ERZ504732 (study PRJEB26092, sample SAMD00036222) | human gut metagenome | host: Homo sapiens | study: EMG produced TPA metagenomics assembly of...
CAATCGTTGCTGTAAGTTCTGTAAGGTCTGCTTCACTTGCAGTTCTTATCAATTGAATATCCAGTTTATCAAGCTGTGGAGCTTTGTTTGTGTCCGGTGCTGTAAGAACCAAAGTTCCTGCTCCTGCAGTTTTTACTTCAATGTTAAGTTCGAATGTCTTCACAGTTAAGTTGTTACCTTCTTTTGTTGACGGACAATCTACCTGCGCTGCCTCAATCTTACTTCCTTCCTCAGAAAATGCAAGTTTATTCAGTGCTCCTGCACGATAAGTACCTGTTACTTTATAAATTCCAGGAACGTTTGCTGTATAAGCGTACTTAGCATAATCTTTGTATGCCATACAGTTCAGGAATTTTCCATTACTTGCCCAGCTCTCAGAAGTAATTGTAAGCGGCCAGTTCGGATCAGAATCTGAATCATTGCTATTAATCAATTCTGTAGCATGTTCTGCTTCCAGTGTGCTTGTTACTCCCTTTGTTTCTGGGAATACAAATGGATTTTCTGCTGTATAATTTGCAAATGCAAATGTTGCCTCAATTTTATGTGCTTTATCCACATCACTAAATGTGTAAGAAGTTTTCTTTCCTACGGAATTTCCATCAACTTTTACATCTGCGATTTCATATCCTGAATTCGGAGTAATTGTAAATGTTGCGCTTTCGCCTTCTGTTATTTTACCATCTGTAAGGTCTTCTGTTGTGATAGTTCCACCTTTACCTGCTGTAGCTGTGATGGCAAATTTGTCTAATACAACATTCTTCGGGCTGATAATGAAGTAGTCGATTCCAGGACCTTTACCATCTAGTCCATCTCTCTTTTCTGGTGGTGTGATAACAATCATGCCATCTCCAGGTTTTACTACTTCGATATCAAATGTTACAGTTCCAAAAACAACATTATCATTTTCTTTCTTTGGATCAACTATAACTTCTTGGTCTTTAATCTTTCCTTTTGCTTCTGTAATCTTGATACTATTTTTCGCATTTTCGGCAGAACCACTACGGTATCTCATAACCACCTGATAAGTACCAGCCTTGTCTGCATGATAGGCATATTTCAGAACATCATTTGCTGCCATATCTGTGACAAATTTTCCATTACTTGCATCGCTTTTAGCATCAATCTTCATTGGGTACTGAGCATCAGAGGTTGGATCATCCTTTAACACTGTCGCAAATTCCGCTTCCAGCTTAGCACTTGTTTCTGCTCTCCATGGGAAGTTGAAACGATCATTCTCTGTATACTTTTCACGAACCTTAAGTGCAGCTTTTGCTTTATCTAATTCTGTGTATGCGCTTCTGATTGTTGCATCTGTTGCACTCTCATTTTCCACTACTTCCTGAGCTGTCTTCAGTGCTTTAGCAAATGCGTCCCATCCTTCTGAATAAAGATGTTCTTCCAACGCCGCTGAATTCGTAACCAATGTCTGAAGTTTATCTTTTGTAATTCCATCTGCATCTTTGATTGTGATTCTTGCAGAACCGTTAAATCCGATAATTGCATTCTTCGGTGTTTTTTCTGTCAGCTCAATTGAGAATACACGGTCACCAGTTATAGCGGTATTCTGTTTGGTCTTTGCTGCGACAACACTCTTTTCTGTTTCTCCGGCTTCAAATATAACATCCGGAGCATATTCTGTATTAAAGTCATTCTGAATAGCACTTCCCGGGTTTGGCTGGATCTTAGCTGTAAGCTTTCCATTTGATCCACCGACACGTTTTACTTTAACTGTCAGCTCTTCTTTTTCGTTCATCGTATATGCATCTTTTTCAAGCTCGATCATTCCTACGCCACCGTTGTTGATTACGTAAGCCGCTTCTACACCGATTGCAGCATCTGTCTTTGCTACAAGTCTTAATGTATGATCAGCATCTGTCAGATCTTCAGATTCGAAGATTTTTGCTCCTGTGGATCTGCTTTCTGCATGTGTATTAATTGTTTCTACTAGCTTATCATCAATATAAACATCCGCTTGACCATGACCTGGATCTGTTGTACCCATCAGATATGCTTTTGTTCCGTGGAATTTAAAAGTAAATTCTGCATTCGCTTTATTGGACCATGTATTCTGTCCGTTGATGTACTGGCTTCCTGTCTGAGGATTCCATCCTGTGGGGCTAAATGTAAACTTACTTGTCTCATTAACACTTGTTGTATCCATTCCTTCCGGCGCTGCTCCTGCCAGCTGGAATCCTTCACTTGCTTTGTATACACCAACTTCACTCAACATCGGAACTTTTCCATTGGTTGTTCCTACTGTGATTTTCACCTGAGTTGCTGATACCGGAGCTGTTCTAACCAGTCTCTTTGCCCCAACAGTTACTCCACTTTTCAGTGTCTGCCACTGTGCATCGTCAGACGCTTTGTACTCAACTTTATAGCTGTTGATGTGCTGTCCTTTCTGAATTGCTTCTTCAATAGAAACCACATCGAACTTCTTAGCTTTGTCCCACTTAATCGTCAGGCTTCCTTCTTTTGTTCCATCCTCTGTTGTCCAGTATGTTTCATCTTTATCATCTACTACATTTCCTGGTTTGAATGCTATATCATTTCCACGAACATTAGATGCCTCAATTGTTGCATTCTTTGCCAGATTCTTTCTGAAAGTTTCTTCCACATTCCGTCCAAATTCTGTCACTCTGTCGAGAATTGGCTTATCCACTGTACCCTGATTATTCGGCGGTACATTCAGAAGCATGGTTGCATTATGTCCTACCGAATCAAAATACATGTTAGCAAGCTGTGTAATTGTCTTCGGAGTGTTCTTTTTTGGTTCCCCAGAACCATCCGGATGTAATACGTCCGTCACACTCTGGTACGGTCCATTTGTTTCCATCTGCATATCCAATGGTATATGGTGTAGTTCCGTTGCTATCAATTGTATTATTTGCTTCATTGACTTTAGATTTTGCCCATGTGTTTTCGTGAGCAACGCCATCTTCATTTCCAATCCAGCGAACGGTTGTATATGCCTGAGCTCCGAATAACATACAGTCAGCATCCTTGCCTGCCTTTTTTCCCTGGTGTTTCTGGATTGTATCAAACCATTTTGTAAACTCATAGTCCTGTGCATTGGCACCGCTTCCTTTGGCTCCATCCATCCATACTTCAACAAAATGTCCGTTATTGCCGTACTTTGAATTTCCAAGAATTTCTTCTAACTGATTGTTATAATATTCATTATAATCTAATACGTCATTTTCCTTGCTTGTCGGTTTTCCATTGGCATCATAATATCCGTAAGATGGCTCATGAATATCCCACGGAGACAGGTAAAGTCCCATGTCCATATTATAGGTTGTACACGCAGCAGATATCTCCGCAAGAATATCTCCTTTATACCCTGCTGCCTCTGCATCATATTCTGTATATTTACTCGGCCAGATACAGAAACCATCATGATGCTTTGCTGTTATAATGAGTTTCTTGAATCCTGCATTCTTTAATGTACGTACGAGTGTGTCTGCATCAAAGTTATCTTTCAATGTAAAGATTTCACTCGGTTTTTTATCTCCGTAATGCTCTCCCCACTCAATTTCATTGAACGTATTCGGACCGAAGTGGCAGAATGCTGCCAGTTCATCTTTCTGATATTTGTACTGGTTCGCATCCGGTACAACTTTATCTGATTCTGGTTCTTTTGTACTCTTATCAGTACAGTCAGAATCTGTCACTCCGCTTTCAGCTGCGGCAGCAGATACAGTGACAACTGCCGGTCCAATTGAACTAAATACAGTTGTCACTCCAAGAACAAGGCCCATAAACATTGATACGGTCTTTTTCTTCATTTTGTTCCTCCTCATTATTCATACGGGCAGGAATCAGGACTTCCTGACTCCCGCCTGTTTGAACTAATTTTTTCCTTTTATAAAGCCAAGGTTAAGTGTTTCTTAATCCTCTTTTTTACGTTTTACTACACCAAGTCCTGCAGCTGCCGATGCTGCTAAAGCGAACAACCATGTTACTACATTTGTTGTATCTCCAGTCTTAGCTGCATGTGATGTAGTACTTCCAGTACTTGTAGTACCCTTGTTACCTGATCCAGTATTAGTAGATCCTGTATTGGATGATCCGTTATTGTTTGATCCGCCATTAGATGAACCATTGTTGGATGCTCCGCTGTTGCCATCATCCTTCTTATTGTCTCCTTCTTGTCGTCGCCCTTATTGCTGTCGTCTTTCTTGTCTTCTTTTACTTTCAGGGCTTCTTTTGCTTCTTTTACAGCTTTCACTGCTGCGTCGATCTCAGCCTGTGTTGCTTCTGGATTATCCAGTACTGCATTCGCTTCATCGATTGCTGCCTGAAGTGCTGCAAGGGACTCTTCTGTATACTGCTCTGTATCTCCTACAACCTTTGTTGCATCTTCTACTGCTGCTTTCAGTTCATCCTTCTTAACAGGTGCCTCCGGCTTCGGTGTCTCTTTCTCAACAAGAGCCTTCTGTGCTGCTTTGACTGCTTTCTCTGCTGCGTCTACTTCTTCCTGTGATGCATTCTCATCAGCTAATACTTCTTTTGCTTCTTTGATTGCTTTCTGAAGTTTCTCGATAGACTCTTCTGTGTATTTGTCAACTAATGCGGCATCACCTTCTGCTGCTGTAATTGCAAGCTTCAGAGCATCTTTCTTGGCTTTCGCTTTCAGAGCTTTCATCTTATCTTCTACATTTGTCTTTGCTTCATTTACTTTATTCTGATCAGCATCTGGATCGTCGTAAATAGCCTGCGCAGCTTTGACTGCATCTTCAAGATCTTTTAAAGATGACGGTGTGTATTGCTCTGTCTCTGCAAGTTTTTTGTTTGCTGTATTAATTGTTGCTAACAGATTTTCTTTCGCAATTGTAAGCTCATCTTTTGCAAATGTTACAGCAATTGTATGATCTGCAACAATACCTTCGAAAGCATACTCTGTTGCAATAGTTTCTACATTTTCTCCGTCCACTGTAATACTTTCAATATGGTATCCCTTGTCAGGAGTGATCGTGAATACTTTGGATGTTCCCTTATAAGCTTTTGTTTCGTAACTTGTTTCGTCTTTTGCTCTCTCTTTGATCTCGTCTTTCAGTTCAATCTTTCCGCCTTCACCTGCTGTTGCTGTGATTGTAAACTGTGTCTGAATATCAGCAAGTTTTGCTGTGATTTCATCTTTCTTCTTATCTACAGCTTCCTGAGTAGATGTTGCTGTCAACAGCTTTCCTGCATTCACAAGTTCCTGAAGTTCTACAAGAGCTGCTGCAGAATATTTATCTTTATCTTCTGCTTTAAGAATTTTTTCTGCCTCAGCAATCGTTGCTGTAAGTTCTGTAAGGTCTGCTCCCTTCAGTGTTGTAAATGTCGCTGCTTCTGATTTTTCAGACTCATTTCCTGCAGCATCCACTGCTGTTACTGTTACGTTGTACTCAGTATTTGCTGTAAGGTCTGCCAGATCATACTCTGTTCCTGTGATAAGTTCATCATTTACTTTCTCATTGTTCAGGTATACATTGTATCCGGCTACTTCTACGTTATCTTTAGACGCTGTCCAAGTGAGCTTTGCTCCTGTATGAGCAATCTCGGATGCTTTCACATCTGCCGGAACTGTTGGAGCTTCTTTATCTGCAGCAGCTTTATCTACGTAAGTAATAATCGGTGTAATATGAGCAGATGGTTTGCTTGGATTTCCGTTACATTTTGCTACTACACGGATCATGTCGCCTCGAGTCACTTCGATTTCTTCTGCCTTTTCCCAGTTTCCTTCTTTCTTTTTACTGGTTTCAGTGTCAAGTTCTTCTTCTCTGTTCCATTTACATAGAGGCTTAATGTAACTGTTCCGCCTGCGTTATCATTCTGACGAAGATATGGCTCATTATCTCTAACTTTGAATGATACTGTTCCGCTCTTTGGTACTCTGTATGCCATTGCTGTTGAGATATTTGTGCTTGGCGGTGCAGAAAGTAAACCGTGTTTGTCTGGACTGCTTGCTGTAGTTACATGCTGATCATCATCAATACCAGGTCCATAATATGTATGAGTAGCCCAGTTTGGCCAGCCATCTTTATCAACAGATGTCATATTCGCCCAGTCACCGGATCCGTCCTTCATCTGTCCGAACCAGACATTTCCCTGCTGTCCGTTTATATAATCTAAAGTCCAGTTGTATTCATTTTTCTGCTTGATCGCATACTCTTTTGTAGTTCCATCTTCCGCTGTGATACGAAGTGTCATTCCGTCTGCTACTGCATCCTTATCTGCCAGTTCTTTTCCAGCATTTACTACAGAAACAGTTGCTGTATCAGCTACCGTAAGACTCGCCTTCAGTTCCTTTACTGTTGTTGGATTTTTCTCTGTGTAAGGAACTTCCAACTCTGTTCCTCTCACTTCATAGTAAGAAGCTTTCAGTTCTTTATCAGAACTTGCAACGACTGTATAAGTTACATTTTCTTTTCCTTCATATGAAAGAACAACTTTTGCTCCTCCCTTTACAACATCTGTTCCTTCAAGTACGTTCTCACCGTCTTTAACAGTAACTTTGACGCCTGTATCTACGATGATATTTTTAAGGAAAGCTTCTAACTGTTGTGTTCTTCGGAAGTTCACTTACGTCTGTTCCGGAAACTTTATATACGTTAGATCTCAGGATAAGAGTGTCTGCTACTACATCACTCTCTGCTGCTCCGATCTCCTGGTACGTGCTGTGATCGCATGGCCGAAGAAATCGTGATCGATCGTATAACCATTTCTGTCAACCACTACTTTACCCTTATTGATTGCCGGAGAATTTTCTGCAAGTTTGTATCCGTCGAATACTGTTTCTTTAGTTGGATCTTCGTGTTTTCTAGCTGCTTTTGTCTGTTGCTACAGAATCTGGACCGGAACCTGCATTCTCAAGTACTTTTGTTCCTGCGTTTACTTTTACAGGAGCTGCATCGTTCGGATAATTCTTTACATTATAATATAAGTTATTGCTATAAGTTTTATTTCCGCTAGGATTCCATTCCTTTACATTAACTGGTGTATTACCTGCGAAGTAGAAAATATTATTTTCCATATCTACAGGACCGCCATTGCCATGGCTTCTGTGCCAGATGGTATTGAGACCTTCTTTGATATAGAACGTATTGTTGTAAACCTGACAATTTCCGGAGTTACCTGCCGGGTCCAATGGTCCCATATCTTCGTTCTGACTGATATTGTAACGGAATGTATTGTTAACAGAATTTCCTCCACAGAACATGATGGTACTTGCGGTATTTCCGTGGCTGTAGTTGTACTGATAGTTTGTTCCGTCACCATAGTCAGCATCCCAAGGCTGTCCATCGCCATTACCACTTGCGGCATTCAATGTTTTAAAACATTCATTATACTGGAAAATCGCATTTTTACATTTCCATGGCCAGATACCGGCTGCCACTCGTCCTGCTCCAACGTCCTGTTTACCAATCTCTTTTCCATTTGCATCCAGTCTTGGCTGTTGCTGTGCATAATCTGTTGTATTAATCTGTTCAGCTGCGTTCTCTGACACATTGTACTGAATCAATGGTCTGTCAAGATACATGGTTGTGATTGCATCTCCACCTACGTGGTTCAGATAGTTGTTCTCGATGACTACATTGGAGGAACCATATTTTGCCATCGTTGCATCCGGAAGTTCACCTGTTTCGAACTGTCCCCACTGATAGGTATATCCTACTGCAATTCCCCAACGGTTTACCTTATTCAAAGAACAGTTTCTAATCTGGACGTCATTATATCTTGCAATTCCTGTTTCGCCTTCATTCGTTGGTTTTGCAACGATGAAGTAGATACCACCGTTTGTCATATGCTTGTTATAAACGTTTCCTGTTACATCATGGATATAAAGATCATTCAATACGATATGATCTACTGTTCCATTATCCTTTGCAACTCCGGCAACACCGGTTCTGTCCATTGCGTATGCATCATTATACGCTTTACCTTGTTCAGTATCTGTTGCACTCTTTCTGTCGTTGGTCAGTTCCAGACCTTCGATTTCAAGGTATTCAGTATCTTCAATTAAAATACTGGAGGATACAGTACCTTTCCATTTATGGTTCTGGTTATCCAGCGGATTACCATAATTCATCTCCCACTGTCCATGACCATTTGTATTGATCTTTGGTTTCTCTCCTTCTCCATAAGTAGATATCTTCACCGGTGCTTCTGCAGTACCGCTGTCCTCTTTTGTGAACTTAAGAGCCTGATCCTCAAATACAGATCCCTTTTTCAGAAGAACTGTGTCTCCCGGCTCAAGGTTAAGCTCATTCACTTTTTTAAGTGTCTGGAACGCCTTGTTTTCAGCTGTTCCAGCATTACTGTCTTTTCCATCTTTTGAATCAACGTAATAGGTTGTTCCTGTCGCAGCAGACTCCTTTGCATTAACCGGAACTGTCGGCACCATTGATGCAACTGTTGTTCCAGCAAGCGCAAGAGCCAGCGTACGACTCATCCATTTTTTTCTTCATTAGCTTTTCTCCCTCCATTATTGTATATTCTTCAAGGTTATTCGGTTTACATTCTCCATGTTACCTGCCACCTGAGAACCTGTTTCACGCTGCGTGATCATATCATCATACTTCTGCTCACGCAGTTCTCTTTCGACCGCGATCCTTGCCCTCTCAAGGTCTGCATTTTCATCGCTGTCTCCAAAGATCCACTCTCGGCTTTGATAGTGTTCCTGTATTTCATCCTCTGTCAGTTTCATACCTTCACGATTGGTATCGTTACAGTACTTTTCTTTTAACGTGCTGATTTCATAATCCAGATAAAGCTGAAACGTATATTCTTTAAGCCCGTAGATTACTTCGCCTTTTTCTACTTTCTCACTTCGCTCTGCATTTTCATCTTTCCAGCGTTTTTCCAGTGCTTCATAACTACTGTCTGTGATATCTCCCTGTTCTTTTGCAAGATCGTAAACAGCATGAATGTGTTTCAACTCTTCTACTGTATTATCCGCCAGAATTTCATACCCGTGTTTTCCATCATACTGTTTTTCCAGAAGTCATCTTCATATATAGCGCCATACTCCTGCTGAATCTGTATCTTTGTATCATATTCAACTGCCTTCATACAGTTCAGATACTCTTCTTTACTAATTACGTGTTCCGCAACAGTAAGATCGAATTGATTTGCCTTTTTATATTGAATGATTCCGGCAACAGTTCCTGTAACAGCAATCGCCAATAGAATGATTCCAAGCTTTAGGAATTGCTTCTTTCGATTCTTCATAAATCCTGCGCCCTTCCTATTTGAATTTTTGTTTTATCTTCACATAGATTCTTTTTATCCACATTAACTTTATTATAGCAATCTGGTTTTTTTTCGGCTCGTTTTTTTTAGTTGATTTTCATGCCATTTTTGTCTAATTCGGAACTAAACAGAAATTTCTTTTTTATTTATTTCCATTAAAAAAAGACCATGAAAAAAATGTTTTTTTCATAGTCTTTTTAGCATCAAATTTTTAGTTTTCCAAATCAACAATCTGATTATTCTCTAATGTATAATTACCGCCATCCATATTTTTACGAACGAACGGAACGCCTTTTCTTACATAGAAAGTATTATCTTTGATCAGATTGCATCCGGTTCTCTGCCGGACTGATCGTTCCTCCAAGGTCATTCGAAACTGACATTGTTACGGAACGTATTATGAATTGCTTCCTGCAAACAGAACATCACACATCCGCCTTCGTTCTGTCTGCTGTAATTATACTCATAAACGGTTCCGTCACCGGAATCTGCATCATATGCCATACCGTCCTGATTCAGTCTTGTATCAGTGCCTTCATTATATCGGAACAACGCATCCTTACACTTCCAAGGCCAGATAGCTGCTGCCACCTTTCCCAGGCGATTACCCGGCTCGCTATAGATCCGATCATTGATCTCACAGGCGATGGAATCTGTCATATTGTGCTCTATGAGTGGACGAAGTGCATACATCGATGTAATGCCGTCACCACCTGCTGCCTTTACATAATTATCGCGGATCAGCATATTTTCGTGACCATATTTCAGGAAGATTTCCTC